>OFFF01000715.1_pt1 | contig 23864 bp, 20 predicted proteins | sample 1521301 | NCBI WGS metagenome assembly OFFF01 (sample SAMEA3504101, study PRJEB24116) | mouse gut metagenome | biome: mouse gut; feature: mouse-associated habitat; material: faeces | place: Denmark | collected 2011
GCATGATCCATCACCTGGAGTTCTATACTATAGAAGAGCTGCAGCTGATCATCCTGCATTCGGCCCGGGTGCTGGAGGTGGAGGTGGAGCCGGAGGGCGCCCTGGAGATGGCCCGCCGCAGCAGGGGCACGCCCAGGCTTGCAAACCGCATCTTAAAGAGGGTGCGGGATTTCGCCCAGGTGAAATATGACGGCATCATCACCGAGGAGGTGGCCAGGACGGCCCTTGATTTGATGGACGTGGACAAGCTGGGGCTGGACCATATCGACCGAAATCTGCTGCTCACCATGATTGAGAAGTTCGACGGGGGGCCTGTGGGGCTGGATACGCTGGCGGCGGCCATCGGGGAGGACGCCGGGACCATTGAGGACGTGTATGAGCCCTATCTGATTAAGAACGGCTTCCTGAACCGCACGCCCCGGGGAAGGGTGGCCACGGAGCTGGCGTACCGGCATCTGGACTGCGGCATCTATCGGCAGAAGCCGTGACGGGGGCTGCGGGAGGCTGGATGGCTTAGACGGCCCGGGCGGGAGCCTGTGAAAGCTGTGAAGGAATAATGAGTTGCTGTGTGAGAGCCTGGACAGCGGAAATAAAATGGAGATTTACGAAGTAAGCTATGAAGGAAATAAGGAAAACAACGAAAACCTTCAAAAAACTGACAATAGTGTCATGCATGACGCTGACCTTGTGTCTTGCCACATCTGCCTGCGGCGGGAAAGACGAGGCGGAAGGGACAAAAGACACTGCCATGGGGTTAGAGCCCGTGGCGATTGGCGGGGAGTCGGAAGCCGGGACAGGCACATCCCAGGGGGAGGCCGCGTCAGACGAAGATCAGAATCCTTCGTCTGTCTCGGATTCCAATCAGGGGACAGCTGCGGAAGCCGATAATCCAGAATCGGACACTGCGTCTGCAGAAGACGGAACCTCCGGCAGCGCAGACAGCACAGGCGGCGGGGAAAGCGCTGCCGCTGCGCCCCAGATTAATGTGGATATTCTGCGGGAGGCCCGGACGGACGATGGGGGAGAAGAAATCGTCTTTGCGGAATATCCCATGTTCACCCTGGCAGGAGACGGCGGCGCATACGGAGGGCTGTCGGCGGCGCTTGACGCCATAAACGCCCAGTACAAGTCGCAGAACGAGGCGCTGTTGGACGAGCTGCAGGAAAGCATCAAGGACTACAGGGAGTTTGTGGATCCTGCAGGCGTGTTCGGCCAGGGAACCAGCTCCCATATATACAGGTGCGATGCTGATGTAGTCAGCATCCTGGTCCTGCGTACCGTGAACATGGGAGGCCCCCATCCCAACAACTACTGGGACTATTACAACCTCAACGCCAAAACCGGAGAGAATCTGCAGTTGTCGCGGTTTGTGACCATGGATGAGGCGATGGTAGAGACCGTCATAGGGCAGCTCCATGAGAACTATCCCGAGGTGGAGTTCGACGATGCGGTGCTGAGAGCGGAGATACCGGAGCTCGTGGCGGGAGACAGCATCGGCTGGTGCTTTAATGAAGGGCAGATTGTCCTAGACTTCCCGGAGGGCTCCTTTGGATTCGGCCATGCGGTGGGGAGCCTGGGGGTAACGGTTCCTTTAGAGTGAAGCGCTGATATGGACAGAGGCTGGCCGCAGGAGGTATTGCAAAAATGTGAAAAAGAACAAGCTGAATAAGACGGTCGGGTACGTGTAATGACAATAATTGTATGGGCACATTGACCATTGTGTAATTAGTGTGTATAATATAGCGTAAGCAGGACCACTAATGAAGCAAAGGGATTTGATTAAGAAACTTGAAGATGCTGGATTTTCTTTTGAAAGACATGGCGGGAATCATGACATATACAGAAGAGGCAGTGACATAGAAAAGATTCCAAGGCATAAGGAAGTTAATGAAAGTTTGGCAAGAATGATACTTAGAAAGTGGAAACTGCTATAAGGAGTGAACTGTATGAAACAGGTTTATCCAACTTTTATATTAAATAAAAATGATGATTCAGAACATCCCTTTTTGGTATGCGTGCCCGATATGGAAATCTTTACTGAAGGAGATACTTTCGCAGATGCCATTGAAATGGCCAGAGACGCTATTGGACTGACAGGTATTTCAATGGAAGATAACAAAGAAGAGCTACCTGCGCCATCAGATCAGACAACTGCTATTGCAAAAGTGAAGCAGGATACAGAAGACATTGATTTTTCTCAAGGTGTTTTAACCTATGTGGATGTCGATTTCTCAGAGTATAGAAAAAAGGTTGATACAAAAACCGTCAGAAGAAATGTCGCGCTTCCCAGCTGGCTGAACTATGAAGCTGAACATGCTGGAATCAATGTTTCAAGAGTATTACAGGAAGCATTGATGAATGTCTTGAATATTAAGAGAAATATATGAAGGAGACCGGCTATGGGTATATTAAAAAACGGAGCGTTATGGACGGACACGGACGGTGCCCCCATCCACGCCCACGGCGGATACATGATTTCATTTGAAGGATACTATTACTGGTACGGGGAGGACAGGAGAGAGGATTATTATGTAAGCTGCTACCGCTCCAAAAACCTGTCGGACTGGGAGTTCCGGGGGCATGTGCTCACCGCCTCCTCGAAGACGGAAGCGTACCGCGTCAGGACGAAAATCCGGCTGCGGCGGGAAGACGGCGGCAAGGTCAACCTGGAACGGCCCAAGGTGCTGTACAATGAGCGGACGAAAAAGTTCGTCATGTGGATGCATTTCGAGAACGGAAAGGACTATCACGACGCCGCGGTGGGAATCGCCACCTGCGATGCGCCGGATGGGGCCTTCACCTATCACGGACATTTCAACCCATATGGCTTCATGTCCAGGGACTGCACCCTGTTCCAGGACGATGACGGGACGGCCTATTTCATCTCGGCAGCCCGGGACAACGCGGATTTGCACATGTATCGGCTGACGGACGACTACATGAATGTAGATAGCCTGGTTCACAGGCTCTGGCAGGGAGAATACCGGGAGGCCCCCGCGGTGGTGAAGATAGGCGGGAAATATTACATGCTGAGCTCCTTCTGCACCGGCTGGGCCCCGAATCAGGGGAAGTACGCAGTGGCCGATTCCATGGAGGGGCGGTGGAGCCGTTTGCGGGAGATCGGGGACGAGACCACCTACAGAAGCCAGCCTGCCTTTGTCCTGCATGAGGACGGAAAAGTCCTGTACTACGGCGACCGCTGGAACGCGGAGGACTATTTTGCGTCCGGCTATGTGGTCTACCCGCTGCATGTGGAGGGGGACGGGCTTGTCATGGAATATGTGGAGGAGATGGCGTTTTTGGACTGAATCGGATTCTTGCGACTGTTAAGTGCCGAAAAATATAAAGTTTACATATTTTTGTTGATTTAAAAATCGAATCATGGTATTTTGGTAATGTGAGCCAAAGGCAGCGAAAGGGCAGGAGGTTACCAATGGAATGGAAGAAGAGCATTCCATGGAAGAAGAGCATTCCGCGGAAGGCGGAAGCGCAGTTGACCGACTGGAGACTGAGAAAGTCGGGCAAGGCTCTGCTGGTCAATGGTGCCAGGCAGGTGGGCAAGACCTACATCCTCCGAAAATTTGGTGAAGAGCAATTTGAAAATACGGTCTATGTGAATCTGGAGACGAATCTTGCCGCCGCTTCTTATTTTGCCGGAGACATTTCGCCGAAAAAAATCCTGCAATATCTTGAGGTTGCCGCCGGGGAGGCGATCCGTCCCGGCAAGACGCTGCTTTTCCTGGACGAGATTCAAGCCTGTGAGAGAGCGCTGACGGCCCTGAAATATTTCAGCGAGGAAGCGCCGGAGTACCATGTGGTGGCAGCGGGGAGCCTGCTAGGGGTGGCGATTCATAGGGAGCGATACTCTTTTCCGGTGGGCAAGGTGGAATCACTGGTGCTGTATCCTCTGGACTTCGAGGAATATCTTTGGGCAAGAGGGAAACATAAGCTGGCGGAAGCAATCAGGAATGCCTATGGATCCATGGAGGCTCTGCCCGACAGCCTCCACCTGGCGGCGACAGAACTGTATCGGGAATATCTGCTGGTAGGCGGAATGCCGGCCAGCGTCAATGCCTTTCTGGCGAATGGCAGTTTTCTGGATGCCGCTCTGGTACAGAACGATATCCTGGACAACTATATCGCGGATATGGCAAAATATGCCACAAATGCGGACAGCGCCAAGATTCGGGCCTGCTACCAGTCCATACCGGCGCAGCTCGCTAAAGAGAATAAAAAATTTCAGTACAAGATTGTGCAGAAGGGCGGAAGCGCGGCTATTTTCGGCGCTTCTATCGAGTGGCTGAATTCTGCAGGCGTGGTTCTGAAATGCCAGCGCATCGCACAGGCGTATGAGCCTATTTCCGTGTATGCGGACTTGTCGGCCTTCAAGCTGTATGTGGGAGATACAGGCCTCCTCGTCACGAAAGCGGGCATCTCCGGCCAGACTATTCTGTCCGGGGAGGGCAATCTCTTCATGGGAGCGGTGACGGAGAACTATGTGGCCCAGCAGTTAGCGGCAAAGGGATATCCCCTCTACTACTGGGAAAGCGCCAACACCGCGGAACTTGACTTTGTATTACAGAAAGAGAACCAGATTATCGCCATAGAGGTAAAAAAAGGGGAGCATGTGCGTTCCAGAAGCCTGAGCGTTTTCAGAGACGCGTATCAGCCGGCATATGCCATCCGGCTGTCCCTGAAGAATTTCGGTGAAAAGGACGGCCTGAAATCAGTGCCTCTATATGCGGCATTCTGTATTTGACCATCCCAAACTCCCATGCAGCCGGCCGCACCACCGACCCTGGCTGCCATTACACACAAAAGACACAGAACAGGAGCGAAAGCTATGCCAGAACAGATTCCAGCAGGTGAACTCACCCCCATGATGCAGCAGTATATGGAGACGAAGAAGCAGTACGCCGACTGCATCCTTTTTTACCGGCTGGGGGACTTTTATGAAATGTTCTTCGAGGATGCGAAGACGGTGTCCAGTGAGCTGGAGCTTACCCTGACGGGAAAGGCATGCGGCCTGGAGGAGCGGGCGCCCATGTGCGGTGTCCCTTATCATGCGGTGGAGGGCTATTTGACCAAGCTGGTCAACAAGGGCTACAAGGTGGCCATCTGTGAGCAGGTGGAGGACCCCAAGCTGGCGAAAGGGCTGGTAAAGCGGGAGGTCATCCGCATCGTGACCCCTGGAACGAACCTGAACCTCCAGTCCCTGGAGGAGTCCAAAAACAACTTCCTGATGAGCATCGCCTACACCCCCACGAAAATCGGCATCTCCGTGGCGGACGTCACCACAGGGGACTACTATCTCACGGAGGTGGAGGATTTAAAGAAGCTGAACGACGAGCTGATGAAGTACGAGCCCTCGGAAATCATCTGCAACCAGAATTTCCTGGTCAGCGGCTTCGATGTGGAGGGGCTGCGGGGGAAGTACCACATCTCCGTCAACGCGCTGGAGCCCCATCTGTTTGACGACGACGGATGCAGGCGGCTCCTGCTGCGCCATTTTAAGGTGAATACCCTGATCGGGCTGGGCATTGAGGATTTCCCCACGGGAATGACCGCGGCGGGGGCGCTGCTGCAGTATCTGTACGACACCCAGAAGACGGATCTGGCCCATTTCACCCATCTGTATCCCTATCTGACCAATAAATACATGCTGCTGGACAGCTCTACCAGACGGAACCTGGAGCTGACGGAGACCATGCGGGAGAAGCAGAAGCGCGGCTCTTTGCTTGGGGTACTGGACAAGACAAAAACGGCCATGGGCGGGCGTCTCCTGCGGAGCATGCTGGAGCAGCCTCTGATCGATAAGGAAGAGATGGAGAAGCGCCTGGACGCTGTGGAGGAGCTGGGGAAGGACAGCGTCTCCAGGGATGAAATCCGGGAATACCTGAATCCTGTCTACGATCTGGAGCGGCTGCTGAGCAAGGTCACCTACAAGACGGCGAACCCCAGGGATTTCATCGCTTTCCGCAATTCCCTGGAGATGCTCCCGGCCATCAAGTCGGTGCTGAAAAGCTTCTCCTGCCGGGAGCTGCGGGAGGTGGAGGAGCGCATTGACGGGCTGCAGGATATCTTTCAGTTGATCCAGGCCTCCATCGAGGAGGATCCCCCGGTGACCGTCAGGGAGGGCGGCATCATCCGGGACGGCTTTGACGAGACGGTGGACATGCTGCGCAGCGCAAAGCGGGACGGGAAGCAGTGGCTGGCCCAGCTTGAGGAGACGGACAGAGAGCGGACGGGCATCAAGAACCTGAAAATCAAATACAACAAGGTCTTCGGCTATTATTTTGAAGTCACCAATTCCTATCAGAACCTGGTGCCGGAGGACTATATCCGCAAGCAGACCCTGGCCAACGCGGAGCGCTATACAACGCCTAAGCTGAAGGAGCTGGAGGATACGATCCTGAACGCGGAGGACAAGCTCACCACCCTGGAGTACGACCTGTTCTGCAAGATCCGGGATTCCATCGCCTGTGAGCTTGACCGTATCCAGACCACGGCCAAGGCAGTGGCGAAGCTGGACGTGTACGCGGCGCTGTCTCTGGTGTCGGAGCGCAACCGCTATGTGCGGCCGAAGCTCAACGAGAAGGGCGTCATCGACATCAAGGAGGGAAGACATCCCGTAGTCGAACAGATGATAGAGGGGGACATGTTCATCTCCAACGACACCTTTCTGGACAACAACAAGCACTGCATCAGCATCATCACCGGCCCCAACATGGCGGGAAAGTCCACCTATATGCGCCAGACCGCGCTGATCGTGCTGATGGCCCAGGTGGGATGCTTCGTGCCTGCAAAGAGCGCCAACATCGGCATCGTGGACAGGATATTCACCCGGGTGGGGGCTTCCGACGACCTGGCCAGCGGCCAGTCCACCTTTATGGTGGAGATGAACGAAGTGGCCAATATCCTGCGCAACGCCACCGCCGACAGCCTGTTGATCCTGGATGAGATCGGCAGGGGGACATCCACCTTTGACGGGCTGAGCATAGCCTGGGCGGTGATCGAGCATATCAGCAGCCGCAAGCTCCTGGGGGCCAAGACCCTGTTCGCCACCCATTACCATGAGCTCACGGAGCTGGAGGGCAAGATGAGCAATGTGAACAATTACTGCATTGCGGTGAAAGAGAGGGGAGACGACATCGTCTTTCTGCGGAAGATCATCAAGGGCGGCGCGGACAGAAGCTACGGCATCCAGGTGGCCAGGCTGGCGGGGGTGCCGGACATGGTGATAGACCGGGCCAAGGAGATCGTGGAGCAGCTGACGGACAATGATATCATAGAGAAGATACAGAACATCACCGTGGACGTAAAGGACACCAAGGTGAAAAGACAGCCGAAGCCGGACGAAATCGAGCTGTCCCAGATGTCCCTGTTCGATACGGTGAAGGACGAGGACGTGCTGAAGGAGCTGATGGAGGTGGAGGTGAACACCCTTGCGCCCATCGATGCCCTGAATGTGCTCTACAGGCTGCAGAATAAGCTGAAGAACCGCTGGAAGTGCGAAGAAACCCGCAGGCCTGACGCGGCGAAGGGGAAGGTGTGATATGGCGCAGATACATATTCTGGATTCGGAGACGATTGACAAGATCGCTGCCGGGGAGGTGGTGGAGCGGCCCAGCAGCGTGGTGAAGGAGCTGGTGGAGAACGCCATCGACGCAGGGGCCGGGGCCGTCACGGTGGAGGTGAAGGGCGGGGGAATCGAATTCATCCGTGTGACGGACAATGGCTGCGGCATGGAGGGGAGCCAACTGCGGAGGGCTTTCCTGCGGCATGCCACCAGCAAGATAGAGGACGCGGAGGATCTGACGCGGATTTCCAGCCTCGGGTTCCGCGGGGAGGCGCTTTCCAGCATCGCGGCGGTGGCCAAGGTGGAGGTCATCACCAAGACCGCGGACAGCATGACGGGGTGCAGAATCGCGCTGGAAGGGGCGAAGGAGACGGGCTTTGAGGAGGTGGGCGCACCGGAGGGCACTACTTTTCTGGTGCGCAACCTTTTTTTCAATACCCCGGTCCGGCGGAAATTTTTGAAGCAGCCTGTGACGGAGGGCGGCTATATCGTAGACCTGATGGAACATCTGGCGCTGTCCAGGCCGGATATCTCCTTTAAGCTGATTGTGGGCGGGCAGATGAAATTCCACACTTCCGGCAACGGGGATTTGAAAGAAGTCATCTACCGCATTTACGGGCGGGACGCGGCCAACGAGCTGGTGCCCGTTCAGGTGCAGGGAACGGGTGTTCGGATGGAGGGGTATCTGGGAAAGCCTGTACAGGTGCGCTCCAACCGCAATTTCGAGATTTACTTTATCAATGGAAGATTCATCCGCAGCAATGTGGTGTCCAGGGCCGTGGAGGAGGGCTATAAGGAATATCTGATGCAGCACAAATTCCCGTTCTGCGTGCTGCATATCACCATGGACGCGGGGCGGGTGGACGTGAACGTGCATCCCACGAAGATGGACGTGCGCTTTGACGATGCGATCGGCTTCAGCAGTTTCCTGATGGAAGCCGTCCGGGAAGCGCTCCGCAGCAGGGAGATGATTCCGCAGGCCTCGCTTTCTACGGAACGGGAGCTGCGGGAGGCCAGGAAAGAGGAGAAGAAGGCAGAACGGTCCGCCCCGGGAAAGCAGTCTGCCCCGGAGCCCTTCGAGCACAGGCGCGGGCGGGATTTCCGGGTGATGGAGGAGGCCAGATATGACGCGGGCAGGCCGAAAGCCCGGGAGTTTGCCCGGAATCCTGTGTGGGAGCGGGTGAAAGGCAGCTCGGCGGCCGGGGCCGAAGGCGGAACGGAACCTGCTGAATTTTCGCAGACAAAAGAGACAGGAATGGGAGCCGTGACGGCAACGGAGACCATGGAGACGGCTTCCCCGGAGGAGGAAGAGCTCTTCTTCACGGAGACTTCAGAACTGCCGGAGGAACCTGTGGAAGAGGAGCATCCGACAGATAATCCCTTATCCGGGAGCGCGTTGACGGATGACGAAACTTCGGATTTCCCCACCGCCGCAGCGCAGCCGGACGAGCCTTTCCGCCCCTCGCCTGCGGGGAATGCCGCGCCGCTGCCCGGATACCCTTCCGCGGATCAGCCGGAGACCTACAGCGGCGAGCAGATGAACCTCTTCGAGGAAAAAATCCTCACCCTGGAAAACCGCAGCCGCTTCCGTATCATCGGACAGGTCTTCGACACCTACTGGCTCATCGAATTTGAAGACAAGCTCATGATGATAGACCAGCATGCCGCCCATGAGAAAGTCAATTACGAGCGGCTCATGAAGCGATACCGGGAAAAGAACGTGCTGTCCCAGGGGCTGATGCCCCCTGTGATCGTCAGCCTCTCCGGTCAGGAGGAGGCTGTGCTGAAGGAGCATCTGGACACCTTCGCGGCCCTGGGCTTTGAGATAGAGGCTTTCGGAGGAAGCGAGTACGCCCTGCGCAGCGTCCCGGTGGATCTCTACGGCTGCGACGAGCGGGAGATGTTCCTGGAGGTGCTGGACAGCCTTCTGGACGGAACCGGTTTCGGCAGCATCCGCGTCATCGAGGAAAAAATCGCCTCCATGTCCTGTAAAGCCGCTGTGAAAGGGAATAATAAAATCAGCATCCCGGAGGCGGAGACGCTGATCGACGAACTGCTGACCCTGGACAATCCCTACAACTGTCCCCACGGCAGGCCTACCATCGTGACCATGACGAAGGCGGAGATGGAGCGGAAGTTCAAGCGAATCGTGAATTGACAGGGAAATTATGAATACAAAGTTGTAGCCAAACGTTTCATGAGAGGGCACCGAATATGTTTGATAAATGTTCTTTGATGCAGAGACTGAAGGAACTCCCGTTTTCCGAAAAAGAATACTGGGTAGTCGCCGGCGGCGCCATGGTTTTACATGGATTTCGTCCTCAGACACATGATATTGATTTGGGCTGCAGCGCGCGCCTGGCAGATGAGCTGGAACAACAGGGGCATGCGGTTTCACGCTGTGAAGACGGAACCAGAAAAATCTTATATTCGGAAGACATCGAGATTTTTGAGAACTGGATTGAGGGCACAGTGGAAACGATAGACGGCATTCCCGTTGTGTGCGTGGACGGACTTATACGGATGAAAAGGAACCTTGGCAGGGAAAAGGATTTGGCGGATATTGAATTGATTGAAAAGAAATTGAGCGAAAAGGCAAGAGGGACATATGCGGCCAAGCCTCCCATGGTCATCCTCTCAGGCCCCACGGCAGTGGGGAAGACCAAGCTGTCCATCGCCCTGGCAAAGGCCATTGGGGGTGAAATCATTTCCGCGGACTCCTGTCAGGTCTACCGCCACATGGACATCGGCTCCGCCAAAATCACAGAGGAAGAGATGCAGGGCATCCCCCATCACATGATCGACATCCTGGAGCCCTGGGAGGACTTCAGCGTGGCGGTGTTCAAGGAGAAATGCGAGCAGTGCCTCCCCGGAATCTACGCCCGGGGCCACATCCCCATCGTCACCGGAGGCACCGGCTTCTATGTCCAGGCCCTGCTGCGGGACATCGACTTCGGCTCCGGCGAGGAGAGGAGCTGCCCCACAGAAGGCAGAAAGAACATGCGTTCTGATTCGAGCGGCATGCCATCGGAGGGAGACTCTGCCTCAGAGAGGCCGTCATCACCGCCATCAGATTCCGGAGAATACCGCATCCGTCTGGAGAGACTGGCGGAAGAGAAGGGGCCGCAGTATCTCCACGATATGCTCCGGGAGGTGGATTCCGCCTCCGCAGAAGCCATACACCCAAATAACAGAAAGCGCGTCATCCGGGCTTTAGAATTTTTTCATTTGACGGGGGAACCCATATCGCGCCATAATGAGAGGGAGCGTGAAAAGGAGCCCGCCTACAATGCCTGCTATTTCGTGCTCAACGACAGGCGGGAGCGGGTTTACGAGAATATCGGCATGAGGGTGGACGAAATGCTCCGCCGGGGCCTTGTGGCCGAGGTGGAGCGCCTGCGGGAGATGGGCTGCCACAGGGGCATGATTTCCATGCAGGGACTTGGCTACAAGGAAATCCTGGCCTACCTGGATGGAGAGCTCTCCCTGGAGGAAGCCGTGGAAATCATCAAACGGGACACCAGACATTTCGCCAAAAGACAGCTCACCTGGTTCCGCCGGGAAAAAGAGGTCATATGGGTGGACAAGGAAAGCTTTGGCTGCGACGAGGAGAGGATACTGGAATATATGCTGCAGGAACTGCGGAAAAAAGAAGGAGGGCTGCCGTTCGGCAGCGTCTGAAAAGCAATGGCAGAAATACAGAGCATGTACGCCCAAATGGGCATAGACAGCGAAACCTGGGAATACGGGGAAGCCATCCTGGAGCGGCTGGCAGAGCGTTTCCGGAAAATAGACGAAATCGCGGAGTACAATCAACTGAAAGTGATCAAAGCCATGCAGGACTGCCAGGTCGGCGAGGCCTGCCTGCTGGGCACTACCGGCTACGGCTACAACGACCTGGGCAGGGATACTTTGGAGGCGGTCTACGCGAAAATCTTCCACACGGAAGACGCCCTGGTGCGCCCCCAAATCACCTGCGGCACCCACGCCCTGGCACTGGCGCTGATGAGCAACCTCCGCCCCGGGGACGAGCTGCTCTCCCCGGTGGGGAAGCCCTACGACACCTTGGAGGAGGTCATAGGCATCCGCCCTTCCAGAGGCTCCCTTGCGGAATACGGCGTAAGCTACAGGCAGGTGGACCTCAAGGAGGACGGCAGCTTCGACTACGATTCCATAGTAGAAGCCATGAATCCCCGCACCCGCCTGGTGACCATCCAGCGCTCCAAGGGCTACCAGACCAGGCCCACTTTTTCCGTAAAACAGATAGGAGAGCTGATAGCCTTTGTGAAGAAGATTAAGCCGGACGTCATCTGCATGGTGGACAACTGCTACGGAGAATTCGTGGAGCCGCAGGAGCCCAGCGATGTGGGGGCGGACATGGTGGTGGGCTCCCTGATCAAGAACCCGGGAGGCGGACTGGCCCCCATCGGCGGCTACATCGCCGGGAGAAAGCAATGCGTGGAGAACGCCGCGTTCCGGCTCACCTCCCCTGGGCTTGGCAAGGAGGTGGGAGCGTCCCTGGGCATCCTGAAGGACTTCTACCAGGGTCTGTTCCTGGCCCCCACAGTGACGGCCTGCGCCCTGAAATCCGCAGTCTTCGCCGCCAATCTGTACGAAAACCTGGGCTGCGCCGTGGTGCCGAACGGCAGCGAGAGCAGGCATGACATCATCCAGGCCGTGACCTTCGGCTCCCCGGAAGCTGTCATCGCCTTCTGCCAGGGCATCCAGGCCGCAGCCCCCGTGGACAGCCATGTGACCCCCGAGCCCTGGGACATGCCGGGGTATGACGCCCAGGTCATCATGGCGGCGGGAGCGTTCGTGTCCGGCTCCTCCATAGAGCTCTCCGCGGACGCGCCCATCAAGCCTCCCTATGCGGTCTATTTCCAGGGCGGCCTCACCTGGCCCCACGGGAAATTCGGCATTTTGAAATCCCTCCAGTCCCTGATAAACAGGGGATTGCTGGATAAAAACCGCCTGAAGCTGTAGCTTTGTGTAGAAAAAACTCAAAATAAATTCTATGATTTTTGTGTACAGTCCTGGTATTTTGTGGTACTATATAGACGTGCGTATGTGGAATCCGTGAGGGGACGGATGCGCGCAGGCTCGCAGGGCATATCGCATGCCCCGGGACAAAAGAAGGAAGAGGTATCGGCTTGAAGAAAGTAAACTGGGTATTGCTGGTACTGATACTGGTGGGATTCGTCATCGGCAGATTCATCGGCACTTATTTTTCGGGCACTTTCCTGAACTATGGACAGTCCTTCGGGCTCAGCTCCCCTGTGGTGCTGGACCTGGGATTCATCATCCTGACCTTTGGGCTGACGATCCAGATCACCATAGCAAGTGTCATAGGCGTCATAATCGCGCTGGTGGTATATCGCTTCATCAGGTAGTCCATGGGCGGCCCCGGGAAGGCCGTTCGAAGATGCGTCGGAGAAGGGGAAGGAGACGCATGGACAAGCACGGGAAAATGGAAGAAAAAGAAAGGCATTCCAACGGAAACGAGGAGACGAAACGGAAGGAAGGCGCTCCCCGGAGGAGCAATCCGCAAAAGAGGAGCAGCGCGCCGAAAAACGCGCTGAAGACGGCCTCGGAGCTTCCCTATGAGAGGTTCAAGCGGTTCGGGCCGGAGAACCTGACGGAGATAGAGCTGCTGGCCATCATCCTGCGCACCGGCACCAGGGACAACCATGTGTTGCAGGTGGCGGAGGAGGTCATGGGCCTGGCCAGATATCCCAAGGAGGGGCTTCTGGGCCTGTACGACGTGACTTTGGACGAGCTCATGGGTATCCGGGGAATCGGCGAGGTGAAGGCAGTGCGGCTGAAATGCCTGACAGAGCTGTCCATGCGGATGAGCATGGCAAAGGCCAGGGAGGGACTGAACCTCACCAGCTCCGGCCAGGTGGCGGCTTATTTCATGGAAAAACTCCGGCACCGGGAGACCGAGTGCGTGGTGGTGGCCTGCGTGGATGCCAAGGGACAGCTGATATGTGAGAGGAAGCTGTCGGAGGGCAGCGTCAACATGTCGCTGATCTCCCCCAGGGAAATCTTCCTGGCGGCGCTGGAGAGCCGGGCCGTGAACATCGTGCTGGTACACAACCATCCCAGCGGAGATCCCACGCCCAGCCGGTCCGACAGGGAGCTCACCCGTAATGTGCGGGACACCGGAGAGAAGATGGGAATCCGGCTGCTGGATCACGTCATCATCGGCGACAACCGCTATGTCAGCTTCAGGGAGAGGGCATGGTTTTCGGAGGAGCCGCTGTACCCGGGGCCGGAACCGGCGTGACCGATCGGGCCGGAGGAAAGTTTTTACAATGAGAAAGGGGTTGTCATTTTGGCAAACAACGCATTCGGTATCGATTTAGGTACAAACAACATTAAAGTCTATAGCAGGGGCGATGACAGCATCATGGTAGAAAAGAACATGATTGCCATAGAGAACAAGAAGGTTCTGTTTGCATATGGGAACTCTGCATTTGAAATGTATGAGAAGGCCCCCGGCAATATTCATATCTCTTACCCCCTGACCAACGGCGTCATCGCTGATATCAAGAATATGGAGACATTGGTACGGTATTTCGTCACCGACCTCCAGAAGGGAAACTGTAGGCCTGCGGACTTCTATATCGCGGTGCCTACGGACGTCACCGATGTGGAGAAGAGGGCCTTTTACGACCTGATCAAATATGCCAATGTAAAGGCGAAGAAGATCATGGTGGTGGAGAAGGCCGTGGCGGACGGCCTGGGGCTGGACATCGATGTAAAGAATTCCCAGGGCGTGCTGGTGGTCAATGTAGGCTTCGAGACCACGGAGATTTCCATATTGTCCCTGGGCGGCATCGTGCTGAGCCGCCTGATCAAGACCGGGGGCCTGAAGTTCGACGAAGCGATCCGGGCCGCCGTGAGGAAGGAATTCAGCCTGGTCATCGGCGGCAGGACCTCCGAGGCCGTGAAGATTTCCCTGAAAGATCTGGAGCAGGAGGGCAAGGGCGCAATCGTCTACGGCAGGGACATCGTGACGGGGCTTCCCATAGAGCGGGAGATTCCCACGAAGCTGGTGGTAGAGTGCCTGGAGGAGCATTTTGCTTCCATCATCGACAATGTGAAGGTCATTCTGGAGAGGACGCCCCCCGAGCTGGCGGCGGATATCTACCGCCACGGCATCTACCTGACCGGAGGCGCTTCCCAAATCAGCCATCTTGCAGAGCGGCTGGCCGCAGGAACCGGGCTTCGGGTGAACGTTTCGGAGAATCCCGTCACCAGCGTGGTGCTGGGCCTGGCCAAGATCATCAAGGACGACAACTACAAGTCCGTAGCTTACGCGATTGAAGGGATGAGCAAATGAGTCCAATCATCAAAAGAAAAGGAGAGCGGTTTAGCTTGCCGAGTAAATATCTCCTTTTTATTTTAACGGTGCTCTGCACTGTCATGATGCTGGTCACTTTTGGCACGGATGTATTCAATCGGCCGCTTAACGTGGTGGTGGGATACGTGATCGTGCCTTTTCAACAGGGTATCGAAAAGGTGGGCGGATGGCTGTCCAACCGTTCCGAGGAACTGGTGCAGATCCGCACGCTCCTGGATGAAAATGCCCGGTTGAAAGAGGAGCTGGCCGCGCTGATTGAGGAGAACACCCTGCTGCAGCAGGACAAATATGAGCTGAACAAGCTCAGGGAGCTGTTCGAACTGGACGGCCAATATGCGGAATACAATAAGGTGGGGGCCAGGATCATCGGCCGGGACTCCGGGAACTGGTATTCCTCCTTTCTGATCGACAAGGGGGAGGATGACGGCCTGGAGGTGGACATGAACGTCATCGCCCAGGGCGGCCTGGTGGGCAGGATCACCTCCGTAGGGCCCGGCTGGGCGCGGGTGACCTCCATCATATCGGACAATGTCCATGTCAGCGCCATGACCCTCTCCACGGAGGACAACATGACCGTGACGGGGGATCTAAGGCTCATGGCCGAGGGCTGCATCACATTCAGCCAGCTTGTGGACGGCCAGGACAGCGTGCGGGAGGGAGACAAGGTAGTCACCTCTAACATCAGCGACAAATACCTGCCGAACATCCTGATCGGTTACATCAGAACCATCAGCAAGGATGCCAACAACCTGACCAAATCGGGCGAAATCGTACCTGCGGTGGATTTCGAGCATCTGGGGGAGGTGCTGATCATCACGGACAGGAAGCAGGCCGTGGCGGAATGACCGACAGCCGTAAGGGGAGTGCGTATGCTTCGTAAAATAATTGTGACAGTATGTATCATCCTATGCTTTGTCCTGCAGTGCAGCGTCTTTGACAGCCTGAGCTTTGCGGGCATCATACCGAACCTTATGATTGTATTGACGTCTTCCTTCGGGTTCATGCGGGGAGAGCGGGAGGGGCTGGTGATTGGTTTCTTCTGCGGGCTTCTCAGCGATATCTTTTTCGGCGGCTTCCTGGGCTTTTACGCGCTGCTGTTGATGTACATAGGCTTTCTGAACGGGAAGTTCTGCAAGATTTTCTACCCGGAGGACATCAAGCTTCCGCTGGCGCTGATCATCGTAAGCGACCTGTCCTATGGAATCATATGCTATATTTTGACTTTTATGCTTCGCGGCAGGTTTGAATTCGCCTATTACTTTCTCCACATCATCCTGCCGGAGGCACTGTATACCATTGTAGTGACCCTGTTTTTATATCCGGCTGTTCTGAAGGTGAATGAAAAGCTGGAGAATCATGAGAGAAAGAGAGCGCAGAAATTTGTTTGATGAGTTCAAGGAAAAAATAATCGGCGTCATCACCAGCAGGCTGACAGTCTTCACGGTTGTATTCTGCCTGTTTGCCGGCGTGCTGATTTACCGCTGCTTTGAACTTCAGATTGTCCACGGGGAGGAGTATCTGGAGGAATTCGTCCTGGAGATAGAGAAGACCCGGGACATCGCCAGTACCCGCGGCAATATTTATGACAGGAACGGCAATGTGTTGGCCTACAATGAGCTGGCCTATTCCGTGAAGATAGAGGATGTGTTCGAATCCGGGCGGCTCAAGAACGCCAGGCTCAATGACATGATTCACCGCCTGATCCAGATGATCGAGAAGAACGGAGACAAATGCATCACGGATTTCAAGATATTCCTGAATGAGGACAGGGAATTCCAGTATTCCGTGGAGGACACCAGCCTCCTGCGCTTTCTGGCGGATGTGTACGGCAAGGCCGACATCGGCGATCTGAAGGACGAGGAGCGCACGGCCACGGCGGACGAGATCATGGAGTATCTGAGCAGCACCAAGAATTTCGCCATCGGAAGCTATGCGGATCCGGAGGACTCGAAGAGCGAGTTCCTGGTGGGGGAGGGCTACAGCAAGGAGGAGTGGCTGACCATGGTCACCATCCGGTACGCCATGAACCTGACCTCCTTCCGGAAATATATCGGCACCACGGTGGCCACCAATGTCAACGAGAAGACAGTGGCCGTGGTCATGGAGAATTCCCAGTCGCTGCCGGGCGTCACCATAGAGGCAGACACGGTGCGGCGGTATGTGGACTCGGAGTATTTCGCCCATGTGCTGGGGTACACGGGGAAGATCTCCTCGGAGGAGCTGGCTGACCTGAACGCCCGGGCGGCGGAGGAAAAGAGCGCTGAGGGGCAGGGGACGGACAGCGCGGAAGAGGAAAGCTCCGACGCCTACAGCCTCAATGACGTGGTAGGCAAGAGCGGCATAGAGTCCTATCTGGAGACCACTCTCCAGGGGGAAAAAGGATATGAGAAGGTCATCGTGGACAATATGGGCAAGGTCATCTCCATCGAGGAGCGCAAGGAGGCCAAGGCCGGCCAGGATGTGTACCTGACGATCGACAAGGATCTGACGGAGGCGATCTACCATATCCTGGAGCAGAAGCTTGCGGGCCTTGTGTCCAGCAAGATTATCAACACAAAGGAATATGTCCCCGCCAGGGGCGCGGACAGCAGCGATATCAAGATTCCCATATATGACGTGTATTTCACCATGTTCGACAACGCCGTCATCGACATCAGGGCCATGGCCGAGGAGGATGCCCAGGAGACGGAGAGGGAGGTGTACGCCGCCTACCTGGCCTACAAGGAAAACGCATACAATCAGCTGCGCTACGAGCTGACGGAGGGGCTGACCCCTTATAACCAGCTGTCCAAGGAATATCAGGTCTATCAGAGCAATATCGTGACACTGCTGCGCCGGAACGGCATCATCATGTCGGAAGCGGTGGTATCGGACGACGCCACACAGGTGGCATGGGCCACGGAGGAGGTCATCAGCCTCAGCGAATACCTGAAATACTGCATCTCCCAGAACTGGATCGATGTCAGCAAGCTGGAGCTGGACGACAAATATTCCGATTCCTCGGAAATCTACGATGAGATCCTGGAACATATCATTGTCATGGTAGAGAACAACACGGAATTCCAGAAGCGCTTTTTCAAATATATGCTTTTGAACGATGCCATAAGCGGCAGACAGGTATGCCAGATCCTCTGCGAACAGGGAAAGGTCTCCGTACCGGAAGACGACAGGGCTGCAGTCTTTGAGGGGCAGATGAGCGCCTACCAGTTCATGATGAACCGGATAGACCATCTGGACATCACCCCCGCACAGCTGGCGCTGGATCCCTGCAACGCCTCCTGCGTTGTCACGGACGTGCATTCCGGCGATATCCTGGCCATTGTGTCCTATCCGGGCTACGACAACAATAAAATGGCCAATTCCATAGACGCGGCGTATTACGCCCAGTTGAACGCGGACAAGTCGAATCCGCAGTACAATTATGCCACCCAGTACGCGGCGGCTCCCGGCTCTACCTTCAAGATGTTGTCATCGGCGGCCGGGCTCATGGAGGGGGCTGTGGAGATAGACAGCATCGTCAAGTGCAAGGGCATCTTTACGGAAATCGATCCGCCGCCAAGCTGCTGGAACCGGTACGGGCATGGCAATGAGACACTTGTATCAGCCATCCGGGATTCCTGCGACTGTTATTTCTATGAGATAGGCTACCAGCTTTCCATGGGCTCGGGCACATACAATGAGACCGAGGGGCTGGACGTGCTGGACAAGTACGCGGAGCTGTTCGGGCTTACGGAGAAATCGGGCATCGAGATATCCGAGGCTTCCCCGAACGTGTCCACGGAAGACCCGGTGCGTTCCTCCATCGGCCAGGGCAGCAACAGCTATACGCTGACAGGGCTGGCCAGATATGTAGCCACGGTGGCCAACAGCGGCTTCTGCTACAATCTGACCCTGCTGGATAAAATCACGGATTCCGAGGGCAATGTGGTGGAGGAGTTTCAGCCGAAGCTGCGCAATACCGTGGACATGCCCGGGGAATACTGGGACGCCATCCATCTGGGGATGCGCCAGGTGGTGGAGAACAAGAGCTATTTCGACAACCTGGCGGTGAATGTGGCCGGCAAGACCGGTACGGCGGAGCAGACCCTGGACAGGCCCAGCCACGCGCTGTTTGCCTGCTACGCGCCCTATGAGCAGCCCGAGATCAGCATCGTCACCAGAATCCCCTTCGGATACGCTGCGGACCATGCGGCCCAGGCCTCCAGGGATATCCTGAAATACTATTATGGCCTGGCAGGAGTGGACGAGCTGATTACCGGCACGGCGGACGAGCCGGACGGCGGCATTACCAACGAGCATTGAACGGGGGGCATGGCGGATTATGAGAGAAGCAGTGATCATCAAGAGCTTTCCCAACGGGATAGCGCTGTATCTGAACGGGGAGATGCCCTTCGAAGACCTTCTGGCGGAGATAGGGTATAAATTCTCCGATGCCAGGAATTTCTTCGGCACGGTCACCATGGCATTGTCCATAGAGGGGCGGCCCGTGACGGATATGGAGGAAATCCGGATACTGGAGACGATCCGTGACAACAGCGACATCAACATCGCCTGTATCGTGGAGAAGGACGAGACAGTCAACAAAAATTACGTGAAGGCGCTGGAGCGCACGGAGAGAGAGCTGGCCCAGAAGCCGGAGGGGCAGTTCTTCCGGGGGGACCTGAAGGACAGGGAGGTGCTTGAGACGGAGAACAGCATCATCATGCTGGGGGACGTCTATCCGGGGAGCAGCATCGTCAGCGCCAAGAACATCATCATATTGGGAGGGCTCTACGGGAAAGCCCATGCCGGAGGCAACGGCTGTGAGGGGGCCTACATAGCAGCGTTTGAAATGGCGCCGGAGAGAATCAGGATCGGCGATTTCAAATATAAACCAGGTACAAAACAGGCAAGGTGGGGAATCAGACCGAAGGTACGACCGAAAATCGCATATGTGAAAAACGACCGAATCATCATCGAGGCGCTTACCAAAGACCTGCTGAACTGCTTCTGATTCTATGTGTGCTATATAGCGGGCTGTTGCCTGCGAAGCGGACGATGGGAGGGTTCAGAGGACGACAGACGAAATTCTTTTATGGAGGGCAGAAAGTATGGATGAAAAGCATTCCAGGGAGCAGCAAAGCTCCAAAGTCATTGTCGTCACTTCAGGGAAAGGCGGCGTGGGCAAGACCACCACGACCGCAAACGTAGGAACAGGTCTGGCGAAGCTGGGCAAGAAGGTCTGTCTCATCGACACCGACATCGGACTGCGCAATCTGGACGTGGTCATGGGACTGGAGAACCGCATCGTCTACAATCTGGTGGATGTGGTGGAGGGGAACTGCCGGATCAAGCAGGCCCTGATTCGGGACAAGCGCCATCCCGGTTTGTACCTGATGCCTTCCGCCCAGACCCGGGACAAGTCGGCTGTGTCCCCGGGCCAGATGGTGAAGGTGATCGATCATCTGAAAGAGCAGTTCGACTTTATTCTGCTAGACTGCCCCGCAGGCATCGAACAGGGATTCCAGAATGCCATCGCAGGCGCGAACAGGGCGTTAGTCGTGACTACCCCCGAGGTGTCCGCCATCCGGGACGCGGATCGGATCATCGGCCTGCTGGAGGCCAACGGCTTCAAGCAGATGGACCTGATCATCAACAGGCTGCGGATGGACATGGTCAGGCGTGGGGACATGATGTCCGCCCAGGACGTGGTGGATATCCTGGCGATTCCTCTGATCGGCATCATACCGGACGATGAAAGCGTGGTGGTTGCCACCAACCAGGGCGAGCCCGTAGTGGGAAGCAGCTCCCCGGCAGGACAGGCCTACGCCAATGTAGTACACCGGGTGGAAGGAAAGGAAGTCCCTTATCTGAACTTCGACAAGGGCATTTCCTTCTGGACCAGGGTAACGGGCATTTTTCATAAAGCATAGGAGGAGTGGAAAATGAGGCATTTTTTTCGCAGAAAGAGCTCCTGCCAGATTGCGAAGGACAGGTTGAAAATCCTGTTGATTTCGGACAGGGTGAACTGTTCGCCGGAGATTATGGAGCTGATCAAAATGGACATAGCGAAGGTTCTGTCGAAATACATGAAGATAGATTCGGAGAATATGGAGATTCAGATTAATACAAAGGGCAACCGGACCGGGCGGGGAGGCAAGATGCCTTCTCTCTACGCCAACATCCCGATTGTGGACGTCACGGCTCAGGATCTGGCCAAATAGATAGCAGATATGGAAGAAGGACATTCCAAGGATTATGTTTAAAAGATACAGGTTACGTGATTATGATTTTAAATTAGTGTTTCTGATCCTGGCCCTTTCGGCAATCGGGGTCATCGCGATTGGCAGCGCGGAGGAGTCTCTGCAGACCAGGCAGCTGGCGGGAGTCGTGGCAGGCGCCTTTCTGATGATAGTCATCTCGTTTTTTGACTATACCTGGATACTGCGGCTGAACTGGCTGATGTATGTGGGCAATCTGGTGCTGCTGGTGGCGGTCTGGCAGTTCGGGGAAGAGAGCAAAGGGGCGACGCGCTGGCTGAAAATCGGCGGACTTCAATTTCAACCTTCAGAAACTGCAAAAATTTTGTTGATTTTATTCTTTGCACAGTTTATTATGAAACATAGGAAGAAATTGAACACCGTAGGAATCATTGCCAGCTGCGTGGCCATGTTCGCCGTTCCCTGGGTGCTGGTCTATAAGCAGCCGGATTTGTCCACCAGTATCGTGCTTCTGGCCATGTTCTGTGTCATCATGTTTTCGGGAGGGGTGAGCCTGAAGCTGGTCTTCGCGGTGCTGGCTGTGGCCATCCCGGCGGTGGCGCTGGTAATTTCCCTGGCGCTGCAGCCGGACAATGACCTGCTGACCGACAACCAGCGGAACCGGATACTGGCTTTCGTCAATCCCCAGGAGTATGAGACCACGTTCGCTTACCAGCAGCTGAATTCCGTGACGGCCATCGCCTCCGGCCAGCTGGAGGGCAAGGGGTATAAGAACAATGAGATTACATCGGTGAAAAACGGCAATTTTCTTTCGGAAGCGCAGACAGACTTTATCTTCTCGGTAATCGGAGAGGAATTTGGCTTTAAGGGGAGCGTCCTGGTGATTGTGCTTTTGTTCTGCATTGCGCTGGAATGCATCTCCGTGGCGCGAAAGGCGAAGGATGTGGCAGGGATGGTGATTGCCGCCAGCATGGGGGGCCTGGTGGCGTTTCAGGGATTTTTCAACATCGGGGTTGCCACCTTTATTCTGCCCACCACGGGGCTCACGCTTCCTTTTGTCAGCTATGGTCTGACTTCGCTGCTGAGTCTGTTCAGCGGCATGGGGTTTGTGCTGAACGTGAGACTTCAGGCAAAGAAATCGAAACAGTAGGAGATATGCTTAGAGGAGGTACTTTTTATGAACATTGCTTTGATCGCACATGATGCAAAAAAGAAGCTGATGCAGAATTTCTGCATTGCGTACAGGGGGATTTTAAGCAAGAATGATTTGTATGCCACAGGCACCACGGGACGACTGATAGAGGAGGTAACGAATCTGAACATACACAAGTGCCTGGCGGGACATCTGGGGGGCGAGCAGCAGATTGGAGCGCAGATTGAGAACAATGAGATAGACCTTGTGATTTTTCTGCGCGATCCGCTGAATCCTAAAAAGCATGAGCCGGACGTGAATAATGTGGTACATCTGTGCGATACCCACAATATTCCCCTGGCCACCAATCTGGCAAGCGCGGAACTGTTGATAAAGGCTTTGGACAGAGGGGATTTGGAATGGCGTGAACTATATAAATAGAAGAAAGAGGCTGATATGTCTGACAGGCAGCATTCTGCTCGCCGCCTGTCTCTGTACCGGCTGCGGCGGCCCGTCCTATGAAATGCCCTATCATGTGGATTATGACGTCAGCAGCTTCAATGTAGTGACCAGGCATGAGACGCGCACGGCGGTGCCTTTCGCGGCAGGTCTCTGCGTGTCGGCCAGTGATGTGCCCAGCGATACCGTGGATATGTCCCAGGCGGAGGCTGCCGGTCTGTTCGGGCTGGAGGACTGCCAGGTCCTCTATGCCAAGAATATTCATGAGCGGCTGCACCCGGCCAGCCTGACGAAAGTCATGACGGCCCTGGTGGCCCTGAAGTACGGGCAGCTCAATCAGAATCTGACAGCTTCGGATGCCGTCACCATCACGGAGTCCGGTGCGGTGCTGTGCGGACTGAAGAGAGGGGACACCATGTCCCTGGATCAGGCGCTGCGCATCCTGTTGGTGTATTCCGCCAATGATGTGGCCATGCTGATAGCGGAGAACGTGGGCGGCAGCGTGGAGCGTTTCGTGGAGATGATGAACCAGGAGGCAGTGAGGCTGGGGGCCACCAACACGCATTTCATGAACCCCCATGGTCTGACGGAATCGGAGCATTATACTACCGTCTACGATCTGTACCTGATTTTCAACGAGGCCATCAAGTATGAGACGTTCAATGAAATCATACATATGTCCGGCTATCAGACGGTGTATTATGACAAGAACGGAAAGGAAAAAGGCTTTGACAAGCCCACCACCAATCAGTTCCTGAAGGGCGAGCAGCAGGCTCCGGCCAATGTGACCGTCATCGGCGGCAAGACCGGGACCACCAGCGCGGCAGGGTACTGCCTTATGCTGTTTTCCAGGGACGCGAACGGCTCTCCTTTTATTTCTATCGTTCTGCGCGCGGAAGGGGCGGCGCAGCTTTATAGCGAAATGATAGATTTACTTGAGGAGATTCATAATTAGAGGTTGTTTTTTAGAAACGTTTCCCTTATAATAAATATAGGGCACTGCAATGGGAGATGGACGGAACCGATGTCCCGTTGTAAATATTAATACTATAGGAGGGTTTCCAATGGTTCAGTTAATTGTAGGCAATAAAGGTAAAGGTAAGACAACGCAGCTATTGGAGAAAG
>OFFF01000726.1_pt1 | contig 23685 bp, 19 predicted proteins | sample 1521301 | NCBI WGS metagenome assembly OFFF01 (sample SAMEA3504101, study PRJEB24116) | mouse gut metagenome | biome: mouse gut; feature: mouse-associated habitat; material: faeces | place: Denmark | collected 2011
CTCTGACTTCAGTCCATTGGTTCGGTGTCAGTATCCATGTCTGTCTCAATCAGCTGCTTGTTGGGACTCTTGGAGGGCAGCCATGCTAGGCTTTTGTCTGTATGTATACTATAGCATCAGTAATAGTGTCAGACCTTGAGGTGGATCCCAATTTGGGCTGGTCACTGAACCTCCTTTCCCTCAGTCTTTTCTCCATTTTTGCCTCTGCATTTCCCGCCAGAACTGCACTGCATTCCTGTGCTGTTATTCCCAAAGGCTTTTCACACAATATATGAAGTCCTGCCCGCTGCGCTCTTTTTACAGTTTTTATATGTTCCTTGTGAGGAGTGGTTATAATCAGCGCGTCAAAATTATCCCTCTCGCTAAGCATGATTTCTTCTCCTGGAAAAACTTTTACCTCCGGCATATTATTTATGATTTCCCGCTGTTTTTCCGGGTTTCTGCATACAATGCCATAAAGCGACATATCTTTTATCTTACCGTTATAAATATGGGAAGCATACCGGCTCCCCATATTTCCATAACCGACAATTACTGTTTTTTTCATCTGACTACTCCTGCATCATCTCTACCAGACGGCTGTCTGTCCTTTATGGCACAAGCATTACCTTAAGCGCCTTTTCATCCATTTCCGCTGCTTCAAATGCCTGTCTCCAGTCTTTTAATGCAAATTGATGGCTGACAAGCCCCTCTGTTTTTATCAGGCCGGCCTTTATTCCACCAATAACCGCCTGAAAAGTTTTTGCTGAAAGATGGGAACCTCTTATACTGAGTTCTTTCCCGTCCCCGATAATATTCCAATCTGCCCCTACCTGTTGCGCAAACACACCCATCTGCACATAGCGTCCATGATTTTTTAATACTCCAAGCCCCTGCTTTACACTGGCCTCACTTCCCGACGCTTCAATATAGACATCGCATCCTTTGCCCCCGGTAAGCCGCAAGATGCCTTCTATCGCGTCCTCCTTCACCGGATTCAGTACAGCGTCTGCTCCAAATTCCCGTCCTTTTTCCAACCGAAACGATTTCACATCCAATCCAATAACCAATTTGGGCAAACGCAGTTTCACCATGTTGACAATTGCGAGTCCAATGGCTCCAAGGCCTGCCACCACCACCACATCCTCATGGCGTATTTCCGCTATATCCACTGCATGCATTCCACAGGCTATCGGCTCAATTAAGACTGACTGCTCCCCAGAAAAACCCTCCGGGATTTTGTGGATAATAGAATTTTTATGAAGCTTCATATATTCTGCAAAACCACCGGATGCATGCTGCTTAAAACCATAAACCGCTGATTCCTCACACATCCAGTATTTTCCCTCCCTGCAAAAGCTGCAACTTCCGCAGGGTACAATCTGTTCCGCACAGACAATATCTCCAATATTCCAGCCGGCAGCCGCCTTACCTATACGGACGATTTCTCCGTAAAATTCGTGCCCGCCGATTACAGGCGCTTCAATATACCTGTCCTTTTCCGTCGTTCCCCATATGCGGATTCCGCCATGATATGCTTTTATATCACCGGCACATATTCCGCATCCCTTTACTTTGAGAAGCAGCTCCTCATCGCCAATCTCAGGAATATCAACAGTTTCATAACGATTATCATAAGGCGCATACTGCACCAGCGCTTTCATTTGTTCTCCCATAATATTACCCCTTTTCTCTACCCTTTTATGCCGGTAGAGGCAATCCCCTCCACAAGATATTTCTGCATTGTCAGAAAAATAACAAATATCGGCATCAGGGAACATGTTGCCATAGCGAACATTGCGCCCCAGTCAGAACCTGATGTGGGGTCGGAAAAAAGCTTTAATGCCAGACTCACCGGATATCTTGCCGGCTTATTCAGATACAGCAAAGCCGCCAGAAAGTCATCCCACCTCCACATAAAAGAAAATATCGCTCCCGTCACAACAGAAGACTTTACCAGGGGCAGGATAATACTTCCAAATACCCGCATTGTCCCGGCGCCGTCTATCTTTGCCGCCTCGTCCAGTTCCACCGGTATTCCTTTGATAAACTGTACATTAAGGAATACAAAAAATCCCTGTGCACAGAACTGTGGCACGATAAGCGGTAAATAAGTCCCAATCCATCCCAGCTCATTAAACAATATATACTGAGGTATCATAATCACCTGAAACGGAAGCATCATAGACAATAGCATGCAGCCGAACCAGAATTTCTTAAAAGGAAAATCACATCTTGCAAACCCATAGCCCACAACTGCCGACGACAGCACCGCTCCCAAAGTCGCTGCAGTGGAAATAAACAATGAATTTTTAAAGAAATTGCCAAAATCATAGCCGGCAAAGCCTTTCCACCCTGTTATGTAATTCTGCATGGAAAAGGCTTCCGGCAAAAGCCTCTGCGCAGAATTTAATATATCATTGGAACTTTTAAACGAGCCGGATACCATCCACAAAACCGGATATATCATTATTACGGCAAAAGCAAACACAAATATATGATATATGGCTGCGGAACCCATTTTTTTCTTTCTCATGTTCACTCTCCCTTCATTCCGTTTCGTAATATACCCATTTTCTCTGCGTCAGAAAAATAAGCGCTGTCAGACCACCTACTATCAGAACCATAAACCACGCCATTGCGCATCCGTATCCCAGCTTATTAAATTTGAACGAATTTTGGTACATATATACTACATAAAACAAAGTGCTGTTCTGAGGTTTCCCTTCCGTTATAATAAAGCTCTGTGTAAAAGCCATAAATCCGTTTATCATCTGGTTTATCAGATTAAAAAAGATGGTAGGTGTCAGCATGGGAAGGGTAATTTTAAAAAATTTGGTAAACCATCCGACTCCATCCACAATAGCTGCTTCATACAAATATTGCGGAATCTGCTTTAATCCGGCCAGAAAAATAAGCATGGAAGAACCGAATTGCCAGACTGACAGTATTATCAAAGTCCAGATTGCCGTTTGGGACCGTCCCAGCCACGCTATATTACTCTCAATACCCATTTCCCCTAAAAGAGCATTTATCATTCCATTGCTGGCAAACATTCTTTTCCATAATATTGCCACCGCCACACTGGAGCCAATAATAGACGGCAGATAAAATACGGTTCTGTAAAATGCGGATAAGCGTCCCGGACGTACCAGCAAGAGCGCAACAATTAATGCCATCAACAATCGAAGCGGAACCGAAAACAGCACGTAAAACATGGTTACGCCGAAAGTTTTCCAAAACAGTTTATCTTCCGTAAACATCGTAATGTAATTTCCCAGCCCAATAAATTCAGGCGGGCTTAAAATATCGTATCTGGTAAAAGAAAAAAATAAGGATAATAACATCGGAATACTGATAAAACACACAAATCCTATAATAAACGGTGATATAAACAGATATCCGGTAATTTTTTCTCTCCTTTTTCTGTGTGCCATATCTATCCTCCTGCTTCTACGCATCCGGATAACCGCACAGGCAGCTATCCCGGATGCACACACTATTATTACTCAGCTTCTTTCAGAATGTTTGAGGCTTCAGGCACAAATTCCGCCACTGCTTCCTCGCCGGTCTTATTTCCGTACCGGATGTCCTCAACCAATGCGGTCAGCTTTGCCTCTACCTCACTGTATCCGGCAGGATTGGGCGCATCTACAGGCGTGGCTATCTTGTTGACCTCCGCCACATAATCATAGGCAATCTTTTCAGTATCGCTCACAAGACCTTTCACTTTCTCAGCAACCTTACTGTTTGCCGGCACGCCTCTCTCGCCTTTTAAAATTTCGTTTGCTTCTTCACTGTTTACAAACCAGTTTATAAACGTTGCCGCCTCATCCTTATATTGGGAATTTTCCGTAATTGTAAAGAACATAGCCGGTTTCAGGTACATTGGCTCCTCTCCGGCCTCCTCATCCATCGGATACATAAATGCCCCAAGCTCTCTTTCCCCGCCGCACGCATTATAAATACTCAAAAACGCATTGGAAAAAGAAAATACATTCCATGTTGATAAGTCATTGATTGGCATAGAGTCAACCACCTGAGGATTTTTTTCCGATAATATATCCGCCGGAATACAAAAGGGAGCAGTTGCAAACTTTTCTACCCATTCAAAGTGTTTTTTTGCCGCCTCATCCTTTCCGTCGGCAAGGTCGGTAAAAATATTTCTTCCCATTGCCCTGGCATTGTATTGGATGGTAGTCATTCCGCTCTCATAATAGGCCGGAATTTTTGTTTTATCATAAATTTCCTGGCAAATGTCGTAGTACTCCTGCATCGTCGGGTGAAGGGGAATCTCAACCCCTGCTGCCTCAACTGTCGCTTTATCATACAGTACCATCGGCGCCGTACTCCCCAGGGATATTGCATAGCAGCTTCCGTCCACTGTCCCGCTTTCAATAATGCTGTCACTGATTTCAGCCCGTTCTATTACGCCGGATTCCAGATAACCGTTTAAATCTGCCAGCTGCTTACTGGACGCGTATTGGCTGAGGTAGGAATAATCCATCTGAATTATATCCGGCAATTCCCCTCCGGCCGCCTGCGTGGCCAACTTGTCCCAATATCCTGACCAGTCGGTAAATTCCGCTTCAATCTTTACATGAGGATTATTTTTCATATAAAGCTCCAATGCCTGCTGCGTCAAATCATGTCTGGACTGGCTCCCCCACCAGCTTACCCGAAGCGTTATTTCCTCTGCCGGTTCATCGTCAGGTGATTCCGATTCTTCTTTCTCCTCCGGCGGTAATTGTCCTGTTGACTGTACCGCATTTTCTTCGCCTGCTCCTTTCCCGCTGCTGCCGCATCCTGCGAATGTCATTACCATTACTGACGCCATTACAAGTGCAATCCATTTTTTCTTCATAAAACTTTCTCCTTTCCATATTCTGTGTACTGCCTCAAAGCCTCGCTCAGGGCCATGATAACCAGTGACTGCCCGTATGCCATGGGCTTAATCATCACATTTTTATAGTAATCCGAATCCATGCCAATCGCTGTCCCGGCAGATACATTCAGTACGGTACCATCCTCCGCAATATTTTCGCAGATTGCTTCCACTGCTCTGTCTGCAAATTTTCTGTATTCTTCCGGCAGTATACCCATATGTATTCCTTTGTATATGCCGGCTGCTATGGCCGCACTTCCCGATACCTCCAGGTAACTGTCGCTTTCATTCAAAACCGTATGCCATAGTCCCGAGTCGTCCTGCCAATCTAAAAGCGCCTTTATCTGTGCCAGAAACACTTCAACAAGATATTTTCTGATACCGGCCTGCATTGATGCACCGCATTGCTCTATATATTCCAGTACACCAAAGGTAAACCATGAATTACCTCTGCACCAGAATACTCCCCCAAAGTTGTCGTTTCGCAGAAAGCTCCAGCCATGAAAAAATAAACCGCTCTCTTTATGATAGAGATATTTGATATGAAGGAGAAACTGGTGCAAAGCCTCCTCCCTGTAATCGCTGCGGCACTCGCTTTGTCCCATCTGATTCAGAAAAAGAACTGTCATTACCAACGTATCAATCCACAGCTCGCCATCATTCAGTCTTACCGCCTGTCTGTCGCCAATAGCGCTTGTCACATGCTGAAATCCGTTTTCTTTTGTCTTAGGCAGCAGCTCCATCACCCATTCCGCTCTTTTTCTGCATTCCTCCTGATATCTTTTGTCTCCCCATTCCCCCGCCAGAAATGACAATGTCAAAAAGGGGGCTGTTGTGTTTACATTCCGTGAGGGCAGTCCCTGGCTGAAATTCTTCCCGTACCACTCCTTAAAGAAGTCCTGATATCTGTCGTCTCCATATAGCCCCTCCACTTTATATAATCCATAAAGCCCGATTCCCTGCGGCCAGTCCCATTCTTCAAATCCAAAGTCTCTCGCTACCAGCCCCAGGTACTGTGACTTTGTATCCGTCTTCTTATCCATCTCATAATCAGCCCCGCCAAGATGAATCAGTTTATCAATAACTGCCTGCAATTTTTCCTGTATTTCCTGTCTTGTCAGCATCTGTTATACTCCCTTTCCCTATTATGTAATTTTTCTGAGATTTCTATCAGCGGCAGAGAATATTCCATGTTTTCCGGCGGCTGTGCTTTCGCTTCCACGGCCCTGATAAAATTTTCAATTTCTCCATAAAAGCCGCTTGCAACCGCATTCCTCAGCGGGTCTCCTATCGCCGGTCCCTTTTCCTTAAGCATCAGACAATCATTCTGGTATGCCAGAATCCCTCCGGGGCTGTCGCTGCATTCCCACACCGGCAAAGAGGCATAATACGTAATTCCCCTGCAGGAAACCATAATTCTTTCGTTTACAATTCCTCCATCCACCAAAATCGTAATCTGGCCCGTCAGCCCATTGGAAAAAGAACAGTTCAGATAAAAGTTGCTTACATGGCCCCCATATTCCGGTAAATCCTGATAGCTGCAGTTTACCTGCGTATATTCCGCATCAGCCAGGTATCTCAACAAGTCAACCGCATGCACTGCCGTGGTATAAAAAGTTTTTTCCACACGATTTACCCGGCACATCTGTATTTGAATATTCCGAACCCTTTCCTTTTTCAATTTTTCTTTTAACGATACAACCGTTGGTATGAAGTGCCGGTTAAATGCAATCTGATGAAGAATGCCATATTTTTGGAGTTCGCCGGAAAGCTCTAATGCTTTCATCTTTGTTAGTGCCGGCGGTTTTTCCAGCATCATGGGAATCCCAAGAGGCGCCGCCTTTATAGCCTGTTTCGCTGTCTCTTCAACAGGCAGCGCCATAAGAACACAGTCCGGCCTTACTTCCCTCATCATCGCAATACCATCCGTATATACCTTTTCAAATCCTATAGCTGATGCTTCTTCCGCTTTTTCGGAAACAACATCACAGCAGGCTGCCAGATGTATCTTTCCCTCCTTTGCCATTTGCAAAAGAACCGGAAGATAATATCGCTTTACAATATCGCCGCAACCGGCCAAGCCAACTCTTACACTCATATCAGCTCCTTTCTCTCCCTGGCACACAGGAGTTTGAGTTATATGCTAATTATAGTGGTTCCGTCATAAATGAAAATCCAAATAATCAATCTTCAGTGTTTAAAAAACGGCTTTTTCACGCCTTTTTTCATTATCCGCAAAATTGTATGGATTTTTAAACGCTTTTCTTCCTTTTTTTGACTTTACAAACAGAAAAGAGAAAGGCATTATTAGATAAAATAACATATTCGAAAAATTTGCGGGAATTATACAATATAAAAAGGATTGATTAATGGCCTTCATTAAATACTACTTTAATAATTTAAAACTTGCGCAGAAGTTCGCTTTCATATTTACGATTGCCATAACGCTGACCGGTTTAACCGGAATAGGAATCATAAACTTTATCACGGAAAAATACAATCAGGAACTGTATAATAAGACCTCTCTCATTATGGATTATCTGGTTTCCAACCTTGAGACAGGCCTTAAAGACGTGGAGAATATCACCTATTATTTAGTAGAAAATCCCCTGATACAGGAATCTCTTACGATTTATTCAGAAAGTACGAATACAGAGGAGCGCGCGCGAAATAAACGTCTGCTTTACGACAGTCTCTATTCTTATTATAATTCAAATTCAAATATTGTCTCTATTGTCCTGCTATTGTCAGACGGTTCTTTAATCAGAATGGGATACTCTTCCCAAGATTTTGGAAGTATGGCGTTTCAATCACTCGAAGAGCTCTCCGACCAGGCGGACGGCCGCCTCGTATGGCAGGGCGGCAGTTCCTATTTAAATTCCGCCGTCTGCGCAAGGCAGATACGCCAGAAAGCGTATCTCAAACTAAACAAGCTTGCAACACTCTTTATTGAAGTGGATATGGAAAGAATTATTCTTAATTCCACCGGAAAGTCCGACCCATCATCCCTGATATTAGTGACGGATAACGACCGGATATATTTTCCCTCTCCTTTTCCCGAAAACATGGAAAAAATTAATGTTCAGCCTGTTCCCGGTTATGAAATTATCCGTTTACGTGATACTGCCTTTTTTGTTACTTCCGGAAAACTTCCCTATACGAATTGGAAGTATATCCACTTTTCCGACTATGACGAACTTTTTTCCCACCTGCGCACAGCCATCAACATTTCATTATTTACATTAATTCTGACCGCCTTAATTGTTATTATTGCAGAGTATGCCGTTATAGGGCACATTACCTCTCACTTTCGCAATCTGGAAATAAAAATGAGCCACTTCGAATCCGGCTCTATGGAAATAATACCGGTTCCATATAACTATTCGTTGAGAAAAGATGAAATTGGCGAGCTGCACAGACATTTTGACCAGATGGTAATAAATTACAAAAAGCTTGTCCATGATAATTACCTGCAGCAGATTCTGCTGAAAGATGCCACCATCAAAAATCTGGAACAGCAAATAAATCCCCATTTTCTCTATAATGTTCTGGATACTATCTATCTGATGGCGGAGGTCCACAAAGTACCGGATATTGCCGACATGTCGCATGCCCTTGCCGGCCTTTTCCGCGCTTCTATTTCCGAAAGTACGCCTACCATACCCTTACATCGGGAATTAGACTATCTGAACAGCTATATCCATATACAGCGGATACGCTTCCAGAACCAGGTTCATTTTACCAGCCTTTGCGACAACGGATGCATGGATATTATGATTCCCAAGCTCTCCATTCAACCTCTTGTGGAAAACGCCTTAAAACACGGAATAGAAGATACCGGAGAAACCTGTGACATTATTTTATCTGTACGTCAGGAAAAAGAAGGCGCCTGTATTTCAGTATCCAATACCGGTTCCCGATTTGACGATGATATGGAGCAAAAGCTGCTTGATTCCCGTTCTTCCACAAATGATGCTCTGGCAATCCATGGAATCGGATTAAAAAATATTAATGAACGCCTCCAGCTCATTTACGGGCCGGAATGCCGCCTGAAATTTTACAATAACAAAAACTATGCCGTAGTCTATTTTGTCATCCCCGAAAGCCGGGACCACAATATACAGGAAAGGAATTTATAGATATGTACAGAGTACTGCTTGTAGACGACGAACCGATTGTATTGGAAACCCTTTCTAAGATTATTCCATGGAATACACTGGGCTGCGAACTGATAGGAACCGCCCGCAACGGCATGGACGCCTTTAATAAAATTTGTGATGACTATCCGGATATTGTAATCACTGATATAAAAATGCCTGTTTTAAGCGGATTGGAATTGATAGAAAAAGCCAAAAAGCTGGATGTAGACATAAACTTTGTCATCTTATCCGGATACGATGACTTTTCTTTTGCCCAAACCGCCATGAAATTTGGCGTAAAATATTATAATCTAAAGCCTGTACGGAAAGAAGACCTGATTGCCGTTCTGGAAAAAGCAGTGTCGGAATTAAATTCCAGAGAGCTTGCCCGCCTTTCCCATGAGCGGCAGTTGATTGACAGCTTAAAACTCCCCCTCATAAAAAGCTTTCTTTTTGATGCCTGTAATTCTCCTTCATTAACGGACAAGGCCGTGAAAAACTATATTAATCTGCTGGGATTTCCGGAAAGCAACGTTTCCTGCTGTATCTGTACTTATCTGGAACCGGAATTTTTTACTATGTTTCAGGCCGAATTTTGTTTATTGCAAAAAAGACATTCTATTCCTGTCTTATGGCCTGCTTTCTATGTTACCAACAGTTTTGTCTTTTTATATACCGCTTCCTCTCTTAGTATACAGGAGATACTCAGACAGTTTGTCTGTTCCAGGCAATATCCTAAGCAGCAAACAGAACTTGAATGCCAGTTTCTTGCCTTTAATAACAGTACTTCCGCTTTCCGGGAAATTATCCGTAAAGTTTCACGCTACCACACCATCTGGATAATTAACGGGACGCAAAAGCCCGAACCGGTCGGCAGCGCTTCCCTGTTTACCTCTGAAATAAAAACAGAAGAAATAAAAAAAATTTCTACCGAATATGAAATTACGCAATTTCTGAATGATACTTTTGATTCTGCTATGGATGTGGAGAGTTCTATTCTTCAGTGCATCCGGCTTTTTTTCTCCTGCTCGTCCCTCATCGGCAAAGATTTTGATTTCCTGACACTGCAATATCTGTTTCGGAGCGCCTCTGTCGATGAAGTACGCAGCATTGCCGCCAGTCTGCTCTTAAGGCAGCTGCCTGCTGCCAACTCAAAAAACAGCTCCCAGAAAGCGACTTTAATACCACGAGTTAAAGAATATGTTAATTCGCATCTGGATTCCGAAACACTTTCCCTTAAATGGCTGGCTGAAAATCAGTTTTTTATAAGCGTCGGCTATTTAAGCAAGCAGTTCCAGTTGGAGGAAGGCGTACACTTTTCTTACTATCTGAATTATCAGCGCATAGAACTGGCAAAAAAAATGATGAGTATCTATCATAACAACAATATCCAGGATATTGCACAGCAGGTAGGCTTTCGCAATAATCCCCGTTATTTCAGCCAGGTATTTAAAAAATTCACCGGGATGACTCCCAGTGAATATCTTAATTCCTTAGGCGGGAAAGCGATGTCAGATTAAGGTCTCATCCTCCGTTAGTAGGATAATATAAAGCTAACTTTATATTATCCTAAATTTATGCCGTCAAGCTTTATACCGCATCTTTAACCGTCCCCACAGTTATCTGCAGATTTCCTCTATCCAGCCGCACACTTCTCCCGGATAATCAGCGTCGCAGTGGGGCTTATCCCACACCAGAGCATAATCCACATCATTTCCCGCTTCCGCCAGCTTCAGCGCCAGCGTCATACTTATGGTCAGAGAAGTATCCGCATCAAACGCCCCCACTCGAATCCGAAAGTACTTTGCTTTGCCGGCATCGTTCTTTGCTTCCTTATTAATATAATTCAGCGGGTTGAAAAGATAAACTCTTTTTGCCAGCTCCTTATCCCATGCGGCTGCCTTATAGGCTTCATAATATTTCCCGCATTCCTCAGAAATCTTCTCAGAATCTTTCCCTGCATATTCCCGCAGGAGTTCTCCAATTGCTTCCGCAATCTCAGGATTAAAATGCATATATGGTATCTCCGCACTGCCAAATACTCTGTTTTCCCCACTGTCCATCCCCAGCGTGTCAAAGGAAGTGCATGGCTTCATTCTCCGGCGATAATTTAAAATGTATTCATCCAGCCCTGTTATCCGGGCTCTCTCTCCATCCCATGACAGCCACTTCCTTTTATCCTTTCCCGGAACGGTTATCATAGGCGGCTCGCCCTCTCCCCCTTCTCCTCCCGGAGCCATCACCTGATGCTCATAATTTCCTGACAGGTAGTCCTCCGCCGAGTACCTTTCCTCCAACACTCCGGCTTTCAGTCTGTTTAAATAAAACGTTGCCGATTCATTTAAAAGGGCCATCAAATACTCATATGCGCTTCCGCTTCTTCCGTCCTCCCCAATTCTGAGCGGTGTTCCCGGCCTCAAAGCAGTATCCGGCTCCGCCGCTTCTTTCTCTGTCCGCGCATGTTTTTCCGGCACAACCAGTCCGAGTCCATTAAAATAACGGATATATCTCTCCCGAAGCTTTTTGGAGAGCGCTTCCTCAAAAGGAGTCATCACACCTGCCGGTCCCGCATGGGAATCCTCGTTTTCCTTATCCGCAGAAAACATCCACTCATAAGCCAAATCCGCATGCTCAAGGTCCACAATCGGACAGTAAATCTGAGCGGCATACACATCGTCTCTCTCGTCCATAAAAGCCCCGTTATCTTTCAGATATGGCAAAAAGTCATCATGGTTTCCTGTAAGTCCCAACAGAGACGACATAGCGCCGCCTGCGCTTGTGCCTACGGAAATCATCCTGTCCGGATTGCCGGGAATACTGGTTCTGTTGTGGCGCAGGAATCTTATGGCTGTCTTTAAGTCCACCAGATTGGCCGGGGACTTTCCGCACCAGTTTCCCTTTTCATCCCTGGATTGGCTTCCCCTGTTCCCGCAGGTCACAAATACAAATCCTCTTTCCAGATACTGCCTGGCCCGGCATCTGGGATTTCCCAGCCCTATATGCTGCATCTGCATATAGCCTGCGGAATTATTCTGGAAAATCACCGGCGCTGTGACGGCCGTGTACTTCCCGTGTTTTCCTTCGCTGACTATTTCACCTTTTTCCTTCATATATTCCGCCGGCACATAAATACTCAGCCTCTGGAATTCAGGCGCCGATGCTTTTTCCGTGTATAAAATATCCTCCAGACGCCAGCATCCGTTTTTTTCATCAAAAAACCAGTCGTTTCTGTTATCCTGCAATTCCATTGTTTTGTTTGTTACATGAATACTTTCCGCCATTTTTTCTTCTCCTTCTCAGCCGCAAATTTTCTCCGTCTTTTTAGCTTTTCTTTGCATCAGTCTTCTGTCCGCGTCCACTGCGCAGCCGAAAATATTTTTTATATCTCCGCTCCTCCGGCTTTTCTTCGAGGAACTTCAGATTGCCTCCCGCACCTTCCTCACATCATAAATCACCTTAATCCCCGCATACTCCATCTCCCGCATAAAAGGAATATCCGCCGGATTATCCTGATGCCTGTCGGGGTCATGGGGCATCCGCCTTGCATACACTACAGGCTCTTCGGCGGAAAGCTCCTTTTGCAAACCTTCTCCTTTGGCGTCCGACTTTTCCTCATGGTTTTTCACAGGCCCTCCTTCATGTCCGTCCAGAATATACTTCATGTTTTCCCGCAGCCGGACAATGATATCCCGCTCCCCTCTCCCGGGGCCGCCATAGAGCACCCTGATTTCCCCCAGCCGCGCTTCCAGCTTTCCCAGCATCCGGTAAACATGCTCCACACTTCCGCTGAGAGCCTTTCCAAAGGGCATACAAAGTTCGTCGCCGCAGAACAGGATTCCTTCCCTTTTGTCCAGAAACATAAGGCTGCCCGCGGCATGGTCGGGAAACTTTATGGTTTCCACTTTCCTTCCGCCCAAATCAAACACATAGCCCTCGTCAATCACCACAACCGGATAATCCGACGGGAAATCAATTCCCTCAAAGCTCGGAAAAGGAATCGTGGCAAGGGGTTTTGTCTCCTCCGACATATAAGCACTGTCAAAATAGCAGTTGTTCGCCGTGTGGTCAAAATGGTCGTGAGTATTGGCAATTCGCCTTACCGGTTTATCCGTCAGGCTCTGGCAGAACGCTCTCGTATTGCCGCAGCCGTAGCCCCCGTCAATGACCAGCGCCTCCTCCTCCCCTTCCAAAAGGTAAAAATAATCTCCGTCACTGGCAATCTGCCATGTTCCCGGCGCAATTACTTCCGCCCGGTAATACGGCACGTCCATGGGAAGCCTGTTCCCCTCCTCATCCTCCAAAAGCACATTATGCTTTCCGGAAAAATCAATACGGTATCTGCTCTGGGCAAAAAGCCAGTCCCGTATTGCCTCCGGTCTGTAAGCGTGCGCCCAGGTGTTTACGTGATATGCCCCCGGAAAAGGGCGTTCACCGCCGGGCAGCACGCTGTCACCCTCATACCAAGTAAAGAAAATATGCTCTCCCGACCCGGCAATCTTCCTGATTGCATCATTCTGCTTCTCCAGAGAATCTTTGGCATTCAAAACTCCCTTTGTCACTCTGCCGCCCGCTTTTTCCACCTGCTCCATACAGGCTCCCATAATGGGGAATGCCTTCTCATCCATTTCAGACACCAGAATCCAGATATTTTCGTTTTTCACACCGCCCATGGAAGCCGGATTCCACTGTCCCGCCACCAGAAAGCATCCGGCAAAAAAGCCCGGGTTTCGAAGCATCAGCTCACAGAGCATCATACAGCCCATGGACTGTCCTGTACCGTAAATCCTCTTTTCGTCAATGGGATAATCCAAAACCAACCGCCGAACCAGCTCTACTGTCGCGTCAGCCTCCCATGTGACTTCAAACTCGTCGTTTGCTGCCTTATCCGGGTAAAGCGGTGCAAGGACAAAGCACAGATGACGCTGCTGAAACTGCCTTGATGCCCACACCATCGCGCCCTCCCCCTGTGTCAGAGGCGATAAAATATTCTCCGAGCAGGAGCCGGCATCATGCATAAACAATACCAACGGATATTCTTTTCCTTCCTCCAGCAATTCCGGGCAGAAAAGATTGTATCTCAGCTTTTTTCCGCTGCCCTTTATCTCAAATTCAAACTGTCCGAATGCTTCTGCCATTTGGTCAGACGTTCTGTCCTTTGGTACGCTGTTTTTTTCGTCACTTTTTTTCATTTATTCCTCCGTTTTTTTCTTATGCCATCTTTAAGCTCTCAAGAAGCTCTTCAGACTGCTGCACCACAATCTCTGCCGCTCCTTTTCCGAAAGGCGAATTCATGGCCTCATACGTAAACCTGTCATAGGATTTTCTGTCCGCCATATATTTGGCGGCGCCGTTTACCATGGTGCAGACAAGCGTATTCTGAAAAGGGGAAACGTTGCTGACGGCAAGCCCGCTTATGCAATTCAGCTCGGGCCTCACACCCACAAGCGCAATTTCCCCTATGCGGACGGCTTCCACTTCCATCTCTCTTTCCCCCGCCGGAACATATTCCATTTTCTTTACCGGGCAAAGCTTTTTTAAATCCCTTTCCATCTCTTTTCCCGGCACACAAAAACTCCTTTTTCCATAAACTATTTCTCTGCCGCCCTCCGGTTCCGGTCCGGCGTCTCCGCGCTTCAGCTTTTCCACCACGCTGCAAACCACCTCGCCAAGCCTCGCTCCCAGTCTTTCACATATGCCAAATCCCTCCTCCTGAAGGTCCCGGCGCACCCGCTGCCCCTGTACAAAAGTTTCGTTCACTGTTTTTTCTGCCGGACACTGGTCTCCCGCCGTGCCTAAGAGGAACATACCAACTGTATTATTTTCTTTATAAGCCTTTTCTATGTAGTCGCTTGCCACTCCCGCCAAATCCGGTGTGACGGCTTTTCCTCCCGCGCTCAGCTCGGAGCCGTCAAGCACTGAAGACTGTACATGATAATGGAACAAAACCGCCAGAGGCGTCCTGTCCCTGCGTTCTAAGCAAATTACGGATACTGTGTGGTCGGACAGGCCAAGCCCGCTCTCCCCCACCCACCAGCCATCCTGAAGCTCCACATCCCGGTTTTTGTTGACATCGCTAAAACCGATTCCAAATCTGACGGCTGCCGGTTCCATGGAAGCCCATGCCGTCTCCGCAGCTTCCATCGCCGCTTTCATCAACGCCTTCCGGTAAACTTCTTTCCGCCTTATCTTATCCTCATCCTGCAAAACTGAGTCCGGCAATAAATGAGGGGCGGAAAACGTGTGAGTAACACACACCCAGACGCATGCTTCCGCAATGCCAAGCTTCTCCGCAATCTTTTTTCTTATGGGTGCAGTTTCTTCCCCGGGAAGGGAAGTTACTTCGAAGGACAGAAAAACAAAGTTTTTTTTCTTTTCATCCTCCAGCGCCACCGCGCGGACATTCAGCTCTCTGTGGATTACCGTAAAGTTTTCTATTTCCAGATATCCATCTGCCAGTACAATTTCGGATTTTCCCGCACCTGCTTTCATAGCCCATCCCCTTTCTTATCACACCACTTCTTCCATCTTACAGCAGGATACAAAATGACCTTTTGAAATCTCCCGAAGCTTTTGCGCCTCCCGGCACTTATCCGAAGCGTACGGGCATCTTGCCGCAAATCTGCAGCCTGGCTTCGGCTCAACGGGCGATACAATTTCCCCCTGTAAAATAATTCTCTCTTTTTTCCTGTGGATATCCACGGACGGAATGGCGGACAAAAGCGCTTTTGTGTAGGGATGCAGCGGATTTTCAAAGAGCTCCTTTGATGCGGCGGTTTCCACAAGCTGCCCCAGATACATCACACAGATGTTGTCGGATATATGCTTTACCACCGACAGGTCGTGAGTCACAAACATATATGTAACACCTGATTTTTCCTGTAAATCCTGCAGCAGATTCAGCACCTGGGCCTGAATGGAAACATCCAGAGCGGAGACCGGTTCGTCGCAGACCACAAAAGCCGGGTTTAACGCCAGTGCACGCCCGATTCCCACACGCTGCCGCCGGCCACCGTCCAGCTCATGTGGGTAGGCATGCCGAAGCCTCTCGTCAATACCTACCAGCTCCATTATCCGCTCCGCTTCCTCCTGAATCTGTCCTTTCTTATACCTCCCGCACAATTCGAGCGGTTCCCGGACAGTCTCTTCCACCGTCATTCTGGGGTTTAAGGAGGAAAAAGGGTCCTGAAAAATAATCTGCATTTCCTCTCGCAGCCGGCGCATCTTAGGTTTTGTCACATGTGTAATATCTTCTCCGTTAAATAAAATCTCCCCCCCGGTGCTCTCATATAAGTGAATCAAGGTACGCCCAAGGGTGGATTTGCCGCAGCCGGACTCTCCTACCACTCCCATAGTCTTCCCTTTTCCGATTGAAAACGTCACATCATCCACCGCGTGAAGCATTCCCTTTGGTGTATTAAAATATTTTTTCAAATGTTTTACTTCCATTAATGTTTCCGACATCATTTTCTCCTTTCCCTCAGTGAAGGTTCTCCACGCCCTGCGCATTTAGCTTCTCCGCCCTGCGCTCATGGATACAGCGGCAGGTATGCGTTCCTCCAAGCGGTTTAAGCTCTGCCGGCGCGTTTTTACACTGCTCGTCAGCATATGGACATCTGGGAGAAAAAGCGCAGCCTTTTGGCAGATTAGACGCATCCGGCGGCATCCCCATAATGGGCGAAAGACGCTCCACATCAGAATTGATATCTGGAAGGGAACCAAACAGCCCAATCGTATAAGGGTGCACAGGATTATCAAAAATTTCTTCTCTGCTTCCGTACTCCACCACCTGCCCCGCATAAATAACGGCTACATTGTCGCACACTTCGGCCACGATTCCCAAATCATGGGTAATCATAATCATGGAGGTCTCAAATTCCTTTTGAAGATTCTTAATAATATCCAGCACCTGCGCCTGAATAGTTACGTCAAGAGCCGTGGTCGGCTCGTCCGCCAGCAAAAGGTCGGGACTGCAGGATAATGCCATGGCAATCACCACCCTCTGCTTCATCCCGCCGGAAAACTGATGCGGATAATCACGGTACCGGGATGCGGGAATACCCACCATCTCCAGCATCTTCTTTGCCTTTTCCTCCGCTTCTTTTGCAGATATCTTTTCATGGAGCACAATTCCCTCGGCAATCTGCTTTCCGATTCTCATCACCGGATTTAAAGCTGTCATCGGGTCCTGAAAAATCATAGCGATTTTTCTGCCCCGGATTTTCCGCATCTCATCGTTTGACATTTTCAGCAAATCCTCTCCCTCAAGAAAAATCTCGCCACCCTCCACCTGTGCGGGCGGCTCGGGGAGAATCCGCAGAATCGACTTTGCAATGGTTGTCTTTCCCGCTCCGGTTTCTCCTACCAGCCCGAGAGTTTCCCCCTTTTTCAGCGAAAAGGATACATCGTTTACCGCATGGATTTTCCTGCCCTCGGACGTATAATGAACCTTCAAATTTTTTATTTCAATAAAATGCGCTTTGCTTTTACCCATCTTATTTATCCTCTCTATATCCAGTTTTGCTGTTTTTACTTCTTCAGCTTCGGGTCCATAGCGTCCCGCAGCCCGTCTCCCAACATGTTTAAGGAAAGCACTACCAGTGCAATTGCAATCCCCGGGAACAGCACCATATGTGGATAATCTCTCATATAGGTTCTGCCCGCAGAGAGCATGGCCCCCCACTCCGGCGTCGGCGGCTGCACGCCCAGACCGATGTAGCTTAAGGACGCCGCCATCAGGATGGTATTTCCGATTCCCATCGTTACAGAGACAATAATAGGGGAAATACTGTTCGGTAGTATATGTCTGACTATCAGCCTCGGCACAGAGCAGTTAATGGTCTGTGCCGCTTCCAGATATTCCATTTTCCGCACTCCCATAATGGAACCCCGAAGAAGCCGCACTGTCATGGGAATCCCTCCGATGGAAAGGGCGATTATCGTATTCATAAAACCGCTCCCGAGACATGCGGAGATTGCTATGGCAAGGAGGATTCCGGGTATCGCCTGCAGTATATCAATGAAACGCATAACCACCGTATCAACGGTTCCGCCAAAATAACCCACCACAGAGCCAATTACCATGCCAATTACCGTGGAAATAATGGTTGCCAGAAAGCCAAGCGCCAGAGACCATCTCGCCCCGTAAAGCAGGCGACTGAAAATATCCCTCCCCATTTCATCGGCCCCGCACAGATGCTTCAGGGAAGGTACGGCAAACCGGTCGGCCATATTTAACTCGTCATAGGCATAAGGCATAATCAGAGGGGAGAGCAACGCCAGGAGAAACAGCAGCAACGTAATGCAAAGGCCCGCCATTGCCAGCCTGTTTTTTGCAAGCCGCTTCATCACCAGGCTGAATTGACTTTCCTTCTTTTTTCTTTCAATGGTTGCATCTTTTGCAACCGCCATACCATTAACCATTTGCTTTCCTCCTTCCCCAGGATTTCTGCTGCCCTTCATACTGGGCTTTAATTCTTGGGTCCACATAAGCATAAATCACATCCACCAGCAGCATAATCAGGCTGAACAACGCACCAAGGAACAGAACTCCCCCCATGACCACTGGATAGTCCCGGTTATTAATTGCCGAGGTGGTGTACATTCCTATTCCCGGAATGGAAAATACAGACTCGATAACCACCGTTCCCCCGAGCATCATTCCCATACCGTTTCCCACTACCGTAATGATGGGAATCAGCGCATTGGGCAATGCATGCTTATACAGAATTTCCCTCTCAGAAAGCCCTTTCGCGCGGGCCGTTACAATATAATCCGAGCGAATCACTTCCAACATGCTCGAACGGGTCTGTCTCGCTTGGGAGGCAATTCCCGCAAAGGCATTCGCAATACAGGGAAGGATAAAATACTGGATTCCCCCCACGCCATAAGGCGGCAGCCAGCCAAGCCTGACCGCAAAGAACAGCACCAGCATCATGGTAAGCCAGAATCCCGGAATTGATACGCCCGCAAGGGCAATCACCATGCAAATCCTGTCCGCAAACCCATTTTGATGTACTGCAGCCGTAATTCCAAGAGGTGTTCCAATCAGAATCTGGAGCAGCATACAAATCACCGCAATGGTAATCGTATAGGGCAGCCTGTACAAAATCCCCGACATCACGGACTGGTTCTGAAAATAAGAGGCGCCAAGGTCAAAATGCAGAAACACCTGCTTTAAATAATCCAGCAGCCTTACGATATAGGGTCTGTCAAGTCCCATCTCAACCCGCTTTGCCTCAATTGCCGCCGGCGTTGCCGAATTACCCAAAATTGCCGCGGCCGGGTCTCCGGGACAAAAGTACATGATTGTAAATATAACAATGGCAATTCCCAACAGCACAGGAATCATCCACAATAATCTTTTAATTACATACTTCCACATAGAAATTTCCTCCTGTTACTTAAGAAGGCAGCTTGTCAGGCTGCCTTCACACTTCCGTTTATATTATTACTGTGCGTAGGAACACGCCCCCGGAAGAATCTGCTTTCTGATATCCAAAGCCACATTTACAATTTTGTCGGAATGGACGATATTCACAGGCCCCTGCACCACGCCGTATCCGTAGCATTTCTCCACCAGATAATCGTGGAACGCTTCAATGCTTTCCGCTCCGTAAGTTTCCGTGCTCAGAGCCGCCTGCATCAGTTCGTCTAACTTTTCGTCCACCACAAAATTTGCGGTTCCTCCGGTGATTTCTCTGTAATCCCTGGCGTCCCAACACAGCTTCCACTGATTGACAATGTAGTCCGTACTCCCCGTGGTTTTTACCAGAATATCAAAACCTTCTTTATTATACTGCTCCTGCTGCCCCATCATCTGGTCGTAGCCAATCAGTTCCACCGTAACGCCAATCTGCCCCCAGTAAGCCTGAAGCAGCTGGGCAATCATTTCCGACATGCCGGAGTTGATATATTCCAGTCTGAGCGTACTTCCATCGTAGTTTGACTGTTCCAGATACTCTTTCGCCTTATCCACGTCATAATCGTAGTAATCTTCGTTATCCCACTCCGGGTTATAATCTGGATAAGTTGCGTTTGCAAAATCCTTTACTGCCTTGCCGTTTCCGTTAAACGCGCCCACGTTTACGCCCTCCTTGCCGATGGCATAGGCAAGGGCAAGCCTTAAATTCTCATCATCCTTAAAAACAGAACTGTCAGACATATTGTACTCAACATCATAGGTCAGGTTATCCAGCACAATGCCCACCGCATTGCCCTCCGAAAACTCGCCTCCCTCACCGAATTTGGAGATATCCGTATCCGGTACGCCATTAGAAATATCAACAGCTCCTGTCTGGAGGGCTACCGTATGCTGAGAAGCTTCCGTGATTACAGAAAACTTAATTTCTCCCACGTTATGTACGCTGGTTCCATGCACAAGAGACTCGTCCGTCTGCCAGTAATTTCCTGTGTCTTTCATAATGATTTCAGAGCCCGGCACATAGCTTTCCACAAGATATGCAGAAGTGCCTACCGGCGTGGTCGCCATCTGGTCCGGAGAGGCTTCATAAGCCGCCTGGGTAACAATAGCACATTCCAGCATGACATTTTCAAACTCGCCGATTTCCAGAGCCTTGTTAAACTTAAATTCCACATTGTAGTCGTCAACCGCCGTTACGCTGTCTATTACGGAAAGCTTGCCGTAATTCTTTGTGGCGATTGCGGATTCAAAGCTGAATACAATATCATTTGCTGTCAGGGGATTTCCCTTTGCATCATGGATATAATCGTAAATCTCCACCTTATAAGTCTGTGGGTCGGACTGCTCCCAGTTCTTTGCCAAAACGCCGTATGCTACGCCGTTTTCACGGGTAATCATATACTCATAGGTGGTAAATAAAACCGCAATACGGCCCATTGACATTCCAGACCAGGGCCCCATATTTTCCGGGTCAGCCATAATCCCCACCGTCACGGAGTCCGCCTTTCCTCCTGCAGCCGCCGTCTCGGTATCTGCTTCCCCCAGAGTTCCTTCACCTTCCGCTTCTCCGCTCTGAATACTCTGCGCTTCGCCCTGTTCGCTCTGCATCTCGTCCGTTCCGGCCTGCCCCGCTCCGGTTTCTGCTTCCGCTCCGCAGCCTGTAAACAGTACTGATGCCATCATGCTCACTGCCAGAACAATTGCAAGTGTTCTTTTTTTCATAGTGATTACTCCCTTCCGTCTTTCGCTTCGTCAATTTGTACATTTCTTTTGATATAACCATTTTACTTTGAACATTTTTAACAAGCAATCCGACTTCACGGGCTATTCTTGCACATTATGCATAAATTTACTGTTTTGGGTAATTCTGCACGTACGTTATAAATTTTTTAAGCGCATCAGGCAGCTTGCTCTTTGCCGAATAGACAAGGCTGATGGATGTGGCCACCGTAGGCACCACATCCACCAGAACCACCCGGCCTCCTGCCAGATGCTCAATTGGTTTTTTTGTCAAAAGAGCCACCCCCATCCCTCTTGCCGCAAGGTCTGTCAGATTTCCCCCCCGGAGCCCGGTGAAAGCCACATCCGGCTCAAATCCTGCCTTCCGGCAGGCATTGTAGCAGATGGAGTACATAGTCGTATTTTTATTCAAAAACAGGAACTTCTCCCCTGCCAGCATTTCCAGCGTGACAAAGTCCGCCCCGGCAAGCGGGTGGTCTAAGGCCAGCACAGCAACCAGATGGTCCGAGGTGAACTCCACCTGCCTTATCTCCTTTGACAGCCTTTCTGCATCTCTCACAAATCCGCACTCGCACTTTTTCTCCTCCAGCATCTGAAAAATCTGCATGGAATCGGCTTCTATAATATTAAGCCGGTATCCCGGGTTCGCTTCCTGAAAGCCTGCCAGAACGTCGGTAATATTATAATTTGTCATGGCTGGAATAGATGCCACGGTAAGTGTAGAGGCCATCCCGTTAAGACAACCCTGCAAAGCTTTGCTGTACTCATCCTGTAGTTCCACCATCTTTTTCGCATAAGGCAGAAAAGCTTTCCCGAAATCATTCAGCTCCACCTTTCTTGTCGTGCGGTCAAACAACGGAGCGCCCAAATCCTCCTCTATGCTTTTGATATGTCTTGACAGGGAGGACTGCGCCATAAACAAAATGTCCGCCGCCTCCAGATAATTTCCCGTTTCCGCAAGTACCACAAAGTGCCGGATATAATTCAGTTCCATTCCTGTGCCTCTTTTGACCTTTCTCCGCCTTTCACAAAGGCGGCGCTTCACAGACCATAAATTCTCTGTGCGTTCCCACCAAGCATCATTGCCTTTTCTTCCGTCCCAAGGTCAAGCCTCTCCACAAAAGCCGGTCCCTCCACAAGCCATTCCTGTCTTACCGGATAGGATGAGCCGAAGATAATGCTGTCCGCCCCCAGGATTTTCACTGCGCATTCCAGAAGTTCCTTGCCCCAGGGCTGTGCATGAGACATTTCATAGTAAATGTTTTCATGTAGCTGCCCGCAGAAACGGTCCGTATCCGTATCGAAACGGTTCACCGTATCCTTTTGCCCGGCCGGCTTTTTGCGGAACATGGAATTCATATAGGAAAAAAACGCGCCGCCCAGCATGGAATGAATGAACTTTAAATCAGAAAGTTCATCAAACATTCCGCTGAACACTTCCCTCCCTATGGCAATAGTCTGGTCCATACACCTGCCATAGGACCTTCTGAGATTATTATAATCACATATTGTACTATAATCTACCGGTATCGGAGAATGATGCACGTATACCGGCAGCTTCAGTTCGTTTACTTTTCTCAGGAAAGGGCGAAAAAGCTCGTCATCAAGATACTTGTTACCGTAATGGGATGAAAGCTGCACTCCTGTCATTCCCAGCTCCTTCACGCAACGTTCCAGTTCGTAGACTGCTTCTCTCCCGCCGTGAGGCGGAACTGCCGCCAACGCCGCAAAACGTCCGTTTCCCTTTTTTACATGCTCTGCCATACCCTCGTTAAATTTCCTGCACATTTCAAGGGAAAGCCAGGCATGAGCGCAGGGAATTTTTAACACCGCCTTATCTACCTCCGCTCTGTCCATATCCGCAAGCTGCTGCTCCGCTTCGTACTCTCCCTGCACATAATTCAGATTTTGGCAACCCGCAGGCTCCTCAATAACAATCTGCTTTTTGTCCGTACCGTCTATCTGCCCGCATCTGGCAATCACGCCGTATTCTGCGGGAACACATCTTAAAAATTCTTCCCTCATGCTTTCGTCTGTAAACAGTTTCTCCGGAATCCAATACATATTTGCATCTACTCTCATACCCTTTACCTCCCTTTTAATTCTCTGAAAATTTTTACGATTAAAACAGCCGCTATTATAAATGTGAGCAAATCAGACAACGGCATGGAATACAGCACCCCATTCAGCCCCCAGAATATCGGAAGCAGAACAGCCCATCCCACGCCAAACACAATTTCCCTTATCATGGACAGGACAGAGGACTGCACCGCCTTTCCCATTGACTGTAGATATATAAAAGTTCCCTTATTGATTGTTGCAAGAGGCATCAGACACAGATATGTACGAAATGCCTTTACCGCAAATCCCCTGTAATAAGTGCTCTCGTTTGCCGCCCCGAAGATACTTATAAGCTGCCCCGGCAAAAGCTCCACAACCAAAAGCGCCGCCAATCCCACTGCAAATTCCGCCATAAGCAGCTTTTTAAACAATTCCAGCGCCCTGTCCGTCCGCTTTGCTCC
>OFFF01000737.1_pt1 | contig 23472 bp, 22 predicted proteins | sample 1521301 | NCBI WGS metagenome assembly OFFF01 (sample SAMEA3504101, study PRJEB24116) | mouse gut metagenome | biome: mouse gut; feature: mouse-associated habitat; material: faeces | place: Denmark | collected 2011
TCGTGCTCCCGGAAAAAATCCAAATCCGCGAATCTGTATAAATCCGCAAACGGTCCCGTTTGTTCTTCGCCTGTCTTTCCATGCATTACCGTATTGAAATCACACATATTTGCAAGGTTCGCCAGTTCAATATATACCGCCCCGCCCTCGTCCGCCTCTTTATAAGCGTTATGGCTTTCGTAAAAATCGTCTCCCTGCCCGCTCTGGAGTACGGGACAGTCGATTGCCGTGTCCGGCAAGTAAAGCCATGCGAAGATTTCCGGGTTTTGCGCTTTCACGGCCTGAAAATCAATCCGGCCGTCCCCGGCGCTCTCTCCCGCAAAACCGCCCGGCCGCGCTGCGTTAGAGGCTGCCTCATCCGCGGCTTTTTCCGCTCCGGCGCTTTCCGCTTCCGCCGATTCTTCCCGTTCCGGCCCGTCCGTTCTGTCCTTATCGGCCTCTTCGTCTTTCCCCCCCGCCTGGGCGCCGGTATAGTCCGCAGCTTGTTCGCCGCAGCCAACCAGCACCGCCACGGCAAGGATAACCGCCGCCAATCGGCCTCTATGTTTCTTTTTCAATCTACCGTCACTGTACTTTTTCATAAAATATATCCAATATCATCTCAAACATGGCGTCCTCGTCCGGATAAAATTCTTCGAACTTATCGCCCATAACGTTTTCGCCCGACAACATATAAAAATCTTCCTCATAAAAAGCGTACTCTTTCGCGACAGAAGCCAGATAAACCGCCTCGTCCGGCGAAATATCCGTGACCATCTGCGGCCTAACCGCCTGATACAAATCTATGACGACCGAGGCGTCCTTATGTACCGCCCGTTTCGCCGACCGGATAAAACCGTTTAAATACTGTTTCTGTCTTTCCAGCCGCATATCCGCCGAGCCGAATATATCCGTGTCTCTGTATTTTACAAACCAGAAGGCGTTTTCTCCCAGCAGGTATACCCGCTTTCCTTCCGTAAACTGCTCCTGAAATCCGTCCAAATCCGGCGGAACCGTCACCTCAACGCCGCCCACCGCATCATTTATCGTTGCAATGGCGCTCATGTTCACCGCCGCGTAACCGTGGATTGGCAGTTGGTAAAACAGGTTCGCCACCGCCTTTTTCTGGTACTCGCAGCTTTCTTCCATACCGTTGCCAAAGCCGTGCTGGATGGCAATCTGGGATTTAACCGTGGAAACATACTCCCCGTTCCCGTCATAGACGTCGACGTCCGTCATGGTGTTCCTGTTGATTCCTATTACTTTTATCCGCTTGTCTTTCGGGTTCAGGACCGCCAGAAACAGGGCGTCCGCCTGCCCGCCGTCCGTCCCTTTTGCCGCTTCTTCCACATCGCTTGCTTTATCGATGCCCATAATCAGAAAAGTCAGTATCTCTTCGTTATAAGCGTAGACCACGTCCTTATATTTCCCCCAGCCGTCCTGCCATTTTTCTTTTTCCGCCGCTGTCAGCTTTTCCTCCTCATGCGCTTCTGGCATGGCAATCTGCCCGGCAGAGGATTTTTGGTACAGACGGTTCTTTCCCACCGCCCTGACAATGCCGTATCCGCCAAAAAGCAGTCCCGCCGCCAGCGTAAAGACAGCCGCCGCGATTAAAAATCTTCGTTTGGTGTTTTTTTTTCCGTCTCCTCGGAATACAGCAGTCTGTCAATGATTTCCGAACGGTCGTATGTTTCCGGTCGATACACGGTTTTGGGTCTTTCCGGTTTCTGCGCCGCAGCCGGCCCCGGCTCTGTATCATAGCCGTATCTGCCGTAATATTTTCCGTAGTGCCCGTAGTAGCCTTTCTTGTTCATATCGACTTTGTTCAGCACTACGCCCAGAATACGGCTGCCCGATTTGTCTAACTGCTCCTTTACTTTCTGGACGAAACGGTAATTAACCGCGTTGCTCTCCACAACAAGCACCGTACCGTCGCAGCGCTTCGCCACTACGGCGGCGTCAATCACGCTGCCCAAAGGCGGCGTATCTATAATAATGTAATCAAAAGCCTCGCGCATCACGCTTAACATATTCGCAAACCTGTCGCTGCCAAGCAGCTCGCTCGGGTTCGGAGGCACAGGGCCGGAAAAAAACATGTAAAGACGGGCGATATTGGTCTGGCACAGAGCGTCCGAATACCTGTATTTTCCAACCAGACAATGGCTCATGCCATATTTGACCGCCCCTGTCTTATAGCGGCCTACCAGCACGGATTTACGCATATCCGCGTCAATCAAAAGAGTCTTGTTGCCCGCCTCGGCAAACGCCTTTGCCATTTCCATGGCGACGCTGGTCTTGCCTTCATGGGGCGTACAGCTTGTAACGGCCACCACCCTCACGTCGCTGCCGCAAAATTCCACATTGCTGCGCAGGGTCTTAAAGGCTTCTTTCGTATGAAAATCCGTATTTTGCTCCAAATGCAATGTGACTTCCTGCATGTTTCTCCTCATTTCTGCGCTGTTTTTTAAGCGCATGACAGAGTTTGCGGATGCTGTGCAGACACAAACTCTTTGGATTGAAAATTTTAATTTTCAATCTTATTTTCTCTTCGTTTTCTGCTTTACGTTATTTTCATCTACGGCCACCGGAATCAGCGCCAGGGTACTCAGTCCGAGATACTTCTCCACATCGTCAGAAGTCTTAATGGTATCGTCCAGAAGATAATGCACTAAAATTGCCGCGCAGGCCACAAGGGCGCCTAAAATTCCTCCCAGAAGCGTCCACTTGGGAATGCTTGGCCCGGCCTTTTCCGTCGGGAAATTGGCCTCCTCCACCACATTGACCGCGTCAATATCCATCACGTTCTGAATGTGTTCTCCGGCCACTTCCCTGATGCAGTTCGCAATATCCATTGCTTTTAAGGGGCTGGTGTCTGTCACCGTAATCGACACGATACGCGTATCGGTAGGCGTGTGTACGCTCACTCTATCCAGCAAATCCTCATATTCCATCTCGTCCAGGGAAAGCTTTGCAATCACCGTCTCTAATACATATCGGCTGTTTATCAGTTCCGCATAATCCTTTGTGAGCTGTGTTCCCATCTGCACATCGCTGTAGGTGACCGTCGTGCTTTCCGATTTATTCAATATGTAAATTTTGGTCGTTGATTCATAGGTGGGCGTCAGCACAAATTTGCTTATCGCAAAACTGACCACCGCCGCCAGCAGCCCTGTTCCCAGGATGAGCCAGACGCCGCCCAGCAGGGCGTTTATGATTTCCAGCAAATCCACCTCAATCACGTCGTTTTCTCTATGATTTTCCATTCCGTCTTCTTTCCGATTCCTTTTATGTAGTCATTGTGATATCTTCATCCTTCAGCACGCACAGCGGATTGTCGAAAAACAATCTTCTGCTGCTGTCCGCCCCGAATTTCTTCTCGACGTATTTCGCGCATTCCGAAAGGCAGGGACGTCGTCTTTTCCCGTCATGGGCGTCCGTAGCGATGAAATGTACCATCCCCTGTTTCAGCATTTTCCGGGTCAGTCCCATGACGCCAAATCCGTATCTGCCCATGACGCTTCCGGCGTTCACCTGCATAAAGCAGCCCATGGCTGTCAGTTCCGCCACACCTTTTTTGTCAGCGCACAGGTTTCTATACCGTTCCGCGTGAGCAAGAACGGGACGGTATCCGCCGGTCAGCAGTTCGTAGACGCCCTTCCTGATAAAATCAAAATCCGCCGAAGGCGCAAATTCCACAAGCGCATAACGGGAACCAGCCAGCGTCCCCGCCAGCCCGTCTTCAAGCTCCCTCGTCAGGCCGCTGCGGTAATACAGCTCATTTCCCGTATATAATTTAATAAGAAGCCCCTCTTCCCGGAGTTTATCCCGCAGCCGTTCTGCTTCGGCCGCTATCTCGACACAGTTTCTGCGTCTGTGCCAGGGCTTACTGTGAGGCGTAAGGATAATCCCGACGATTCCGTCTCCGTCCGCCATACGCAGCATTTCCAGACTCATCTCCATACTGCCGGCGCCGTCGTCAACTCCCGGCAGAATATGAGAATGAATATCGATATAATTTTCCATTTTTATAACCATGCTCCTGTCCAAAGCCGGAGACTTTGCGCATAGCACAAATCTCCAGATTGAAAATTTTTGATTTTCAATCTTTTCCGGCGCAGACCATACATAGTCTGACGTAGCATAATCTATACGTTTCATTATTATAATATTTCACATATTATTTTGCAAGGAATTTATATTACAAAAACCCGGCGCTCCGCGCAGCGCCGTAAAAAGAATTGCATCCCCGAAAATTTTATTATATGATATAAGAAGCGCGCCGGTTAAGCGTAGCCCAAAGCAGCGCCCGGCAACAGACTTTTAGAGCAAAGCGAGGTACTTATTATGAATGAAAATAAAGCGCTTGCCCTCCATGAAAAGTGGAACGGCAAGCTGGAAACCATATCCAAAACCCCCGTTAAAACAAGGGAAGATTTGGCAATCGCCTACACCCCCGGCGTGGCGGAGCCATGCAAGGTGATTGCAAAGGATAAGGATTTGGCCTACAAATACACCATGAAGGCCAACACCATAGCGGTCGTCTCCGACGGAAGCGCCGTTCTCGGCCTCGGCAATATCGGCCCTCACGCCGCCATGCCCGTTATGGAGGGAAAGGCGGTTCTTTTTAAGGAATTTGGCGGCGTAAACGCGGTTCCCATCTGTCTGGACACCCAGGATACGGAGGAGATTATCAAAGCGGTTACCTACATAGCCCCCGGCTTCGGCGGCATTAATCTGGAGGACATCAGCGCTCCCCGCTGCTTTGAAATTGAAGAGCGGCTGAAGGAAATTCTGGATATTCCCGTCTTTCACGACGACCAACACGGGACGGCTATCGTGGTTCTGGCGGGTATCATCAATGCCCTTAAGGTAGTGGGAAAAGCAAAAGAAGACTGCCGCGTCGTGGTAAACGGAGCCGGCAGCGCCGGCGTTGCCATCACCAGGCTCCTCCTCACCTACGGATTTTCCGACATTATCATGTGCGATAAAGCCGGCATCATTTCAAAGGATTCCCAGAGTCTTAACTGGATGCAGGAAAAAATGGCGGTTCTTACCAACCTATCCGGCAAAACCGGAACCCTTTCGGACGCCCTTAAGGGCGCGGACATCTTCGTGGGCGTCTCCGCTCCCGGCATTGTCACGCCGCAGATGGTTTCTTCCATGAATAAGGACGCCGTTTTGTTTGCCATGGCAAATCCCGTGCCGGAAATTATGCCGGATGAGGCAAAGGCCGCCGGCGCGAGAATCGTTGGAACCGGACGAAGCGATTTCCCCAACCAGATTAACAACGTGGTCGCCTTCCCCGGTATTTTTAAAGGCGCTCTTGAGGGACGGGCGTCCCGGATTACGGAAGAAATGAAGCTTGCCGCAGCCACTGCAATCGCCTCCCTGGTGCCCGACAGGGAATTAAATGAAGAGAATATTATCCCGGAGGCCTTTAACCCGAAAGTGGCCGAGCTTGTGGCCGAGGCCGTGAAAGCGCACATCCGCTGACGCAGAAAGCAGCAAAAGGAGAAAGGAAATGCAGGAGCCCATTACCTTATATAAATTAATTGTCTTATATATGCTGGAGCGTTCCGGCTTTCCCCTGACCAGAACGCAGGTTACGGATTTTCTTTTAAACAGGGAATACACCACCAACTTCCTCAACTTACAGCAGGCAGTCGGAGAGCTGATTGACGACGGCCTCCTTACCTCCGTGACGGCAAGGAACCGTTCCTACCTGAGCATTACGGACGAGGGGTGCCAGACGCTTAATTATTTTAAGAATCAGATTGACAGGGATATCAGAACCGATATCGACGCGTTCCTGAAAGAACACGGCTTTGAGCTCCGCAACGAGAACTCCGTTCTTGCAAGCTACCGCAAGGCGGCCTCCGGCGAATACGAAGCCAGGCTTATCGCCGCGGACAAGGGAATCACTCTGGTTGATTTAACGCTGTCGGTCCCCTTAGAGGACACTGCCGCCACCATCTGCGACAACTGGCAAAACCGGAATCAGGAAATTTACCAGTATCTGATGTCGCAGCTATTAAACTGACATCCCGCGCTCTGCGCAAAACGGTAAAAAGCAGGCACCGCAATGTAAGATGCCTGCTTTTTTATTCCTCTTACTCTCCCAAAATTTTCCTGAAGCCCTATCGAATAATCTCACTCCAGCTTGATATCCCGATAATCTCTTTTGCAAAATCCGTATATGCCGCGTGATTGGGCGTGTCGATATACTTAAACACTTCGTAAAGCTGCTTTCGGCCTCCTCCCGTGTCGTTTAATCCGAAGGCAAGTCCCTGAGCCACTTCTTCCCCCGCGTCTGTCTGCCGGTTCAGCAAAAAGCCGTCGATATCGCTGTAGGCTTCCATTTTATAATAGGCATAGGCAAAAGCCGCCGCTTGCAGAGCCTGTCCCCCTGTGGAAGTGTATCCCAGCTCACTGAGCAGTATGCTCCGCACCTGTCCGCTGTTGTTAAGGAACTGTGGCTGCCGCATATACTGAATCAGAACCTCTATATTTTCCATACTTATCATGGACGTTCCCGCGTTATGCTTTACATAGTTGGACGGTTTCCAGATTCTCGGTTCCGTAAGCGGAACGTTATACGGGTGCTGGGCCAGTCCCCAGTCGATATTTCCCTTGGAGGAAATATTTCTGTTGAATACATCCAGGATGTCCCTGCCGTCATAGTTGGTATTGTTTTTGATGTTTCTGTCCCACTGCTGGTCTAAGGAAATATAAACTCTGGCGCTGCTGCTCACGCTCTTGATTGCCGTGTAAAATACCCTGAACGCCCTCGCATATTCCTCCACATAGGTTTCAATATCCACATGGGCCATATAATTCCACTCTTTGCGGGCGTTAATCTCGTTGGCGATAATCCAGTTGGAAATTCTTCCGTGGGCGTTTCCCGAGTAGCGCTCCGCAAGGAAAGTGGCGATGGCCGCTATATATTCCACGCCGGATTCCTCCGCGCCGTTAAACATGGTATAGGGCGCGGTGCTGCCGCTCCTGGCCTTTGGATGGGTAAGCTGAGGATACGCGCCGGAATAATTGTTCAGTATAATAGCCGTCGTGGTGATTCCCTTGGCCGTCAGGGTTCCGAAAACCAAATCGTATTCCGCAACCACCTGACCGTTTATGGTATAGGTCCTGCCGTTGTAGGTGTATTGAATCGTCGGGTAAGCCGGATTGCTGGTAGGCCCAAGAAGCCTTGCCACAGGAATATTGTAGGCTGCCTGCTTTACTCCCAAATCGTCCAGCTCGTTTCCCCGCAGCCTGTTGGGGTCCACTAAAAGCCCCTTTATAGACGCCGGCTGCTGGAACACCGACGAGTATTTTGCAATCGACTCCGGGTTCGTGATATAGCTGGGCGTGCTCACCTGTACGTAATTCCCGTCTTTTTTTACCGCGATGGCAAACTTTTTATAGAGTTTGCTCCCGGAATGGTTATGGTTCAGGGCAGTGGAAAGACTGACGGTGCTGTCCTTGTAATCCCTGTCAAGATACTCGCTTCCCTCGGGAATTTCCGTGTCATAGGTATTCAGCGCAAAAAGGTAATAATACTTGTCGTCGCTTTTGGGAATCCCGTCTCCCTCCGCGGTAACAGAAACCCGCTGGGTTTTGGGATTAATCACACATTCCGTTATGCTGGCAAAATTGGCGGTATTTTCGGCCGTCAGCTCGTGGCTCTCGGGTCTTTTCTTAAAGGATTCCCACACTGCATTTCCGGCCGTCACGATATGGTCCGTCACATCCTCGCCCATATCTTCCTCCGGAAGCACCGGTTCCACGCTGTCCGTTATCTCCGGGGGCTTTATCTCCGGCAGTTCTTCTGCTTCCTCCTGCCAGGAACGGGTCATAAAAAACAGGATAAGGCCCGCGGCGGCGGCCAAAAGCCCCGCGCCCGCAAAAAGCCAGCCTGTACGCTTCCCCGCGCCGGCCCTTTTCGCGCCCTTTCCGGTTTTCTCCGCTTTTCCCGGCTTTAGCGCGTTCCCATCCTTCTCCTTCTTCCGGCCATTCTCCGCTTTCCCGGCTTTTTCCGCCTTTCTGGCCTTTCTCTCTTTGTTTGCCGCTATCTTTCTCTTTATTTCCTTCGCCGGTTTTTTTCTCTTTCCGGTTTTTAAATCCATATTTACCCTCTTTTCAATCTTTCCTCTTTTCCATACTTTCCTTCCGCAGAACGGAGTTTGCATACGCCGCGCATATTACGGCCCGTCCGTCCCCTTAAGGCGCTTCATGTGCTCTTTTATTTTCACCTCGTAGCCGTTGCCCGACGGACGATAAAATTCTTTTCCGCTCAGCTCGTAGGGAAGATACTGCTGTTCCACATAATGGTTCGGATAATCGTGCGCATAGAGGTATCCCCGTCCGTGCCCTAACTTTGCCGCTCCCTTATAGTGGGCGTCCTGCAGATGCACCGGAATGGACAGATTGCCCTTTTCCTCCACCGCTTTCATCGCTTCCCCTATGGCCTGTACGCAGGCGTTGCTCTTGGGCGCGCAGGCAACATAAATCGCCGCCTCCGAAAGAATAATCTGCGCCTCCGGCATTCCCACCCGCTCCGCCGCAAGGGACGCGCTGACCGCGACGGAAAGAGCCTGAGGGTCCGCATTCCCCACGTCCTCGGCTGCGCAAATCATTATCCGCCTTGCCACAAAGGTGACGCTCTCTCCCGCGTAAAGCATTCTGGCCAGATAGTAAACCGCCGCGTCCGGGTCGGAGCCTCTCATACTTTTGATAAAGGCGGAAATGGTGTCGTAATGGTTATCTCCCGTCTTGTCGTAGCGGATTACCCGCTTCTGGACGCACTCTTTCGCCACCTCCAGCGTGATATGTATCTTTCCGTCCTCTGAGCGGTCGGTGGTCATAATCCCAAGTTCTATGGCGTTCAGGGCATGCCTTGCGTCCCCGCCGGCCATATCCGCCAGAAACTCCATGGCGTCCTGTTCAAGAACCGCGTCGTAGGCCCCCATGCCCTTTTCCGTATCGCAGACGGCTCTTTTGAGCAGCTCTTTAATATCCTCCTTTTCAAGGGATTTCAGTTCAAAAATAATGGAGCGGGATATCAGAGCGCCGTTTACCTCAAAATATGGATTTTCTGTGGTCGCGCCAATCAGTATCAATGTGCCGTCCTCCACAAAGGGAAGAAGATAATCCTGCTGCCCCTTGTTGAAACGGTGAATCTCGTCTATGAAAAGAATGGTGCGCTTTCCGTACATTCCCATGGTGTCCTTAGCGGCTTTTACCACCTCTTCCATGTCCTTTTTTCCGGCTACCGTAGCGTTAATCTGAGTAAACTCCGCGCTGGTGGTATTGGCAATCACTCTGGCAAGGGTTGTTTTCCCCGTGCCGGGAGGCCCGTAAAAAATCAGGGAGCTGAGCTTATCCGCCCGGATTGCCCGGTACAAAAGCTTGTCCTTCCCTATAATATGCTGCTGTCCCACCACCTCGTCCAGCGTGGACGGACGGATTCTTGCCGCTAAAGGAGACTCCTTTTCCATATTGGAGGCTCTCATATATTCAAATAAATCCATTTTTATCCCCATTTCTGCGCCGCTTTCTCATCTTATCATGCCTGCCGGCAGGCAGACAAGCGGCTTTATCCGGAAAACTGACTGTACAGCTTCACATGGTCCTCGATACAGCGCCACTTCCCGCTGGCGTTTGCCGTCACGCATACCAGATTCCTGCCGTTATCCAGCGTCGCAAAGCTGGCCGCGCAGTTGCCCGACTGGGCCACATAACCGGTTTTGCCGCCAAGAACCTTTCCGCCGCTGTCCTTATCCTCAATCCGCCGGATAAACCAGTTGGAAAGTTCTAATCCCTCCGGGTTCTGCGGCGTCTTTGCCGTGGTATAAATCCGGGTGGACATCACCTCCCGGCAAATCTCGTTGTCAATGGCCGCCTCTAACATCATGGCGATATCGTAAGCCGTGCAGTAGTGATTTTCATCAAAAACGCCCACACAGTTGGTAAAATGCGCCGTCTCTGACAGACCCAGCTCCTTAATCTTTTCATTCATCAGCTCCACGAACGCCTCCTGACTTCCGGAAACATAAACCGCAAGCCCTACCGCCGCGTCCGCCCCCGAGGGCAGAATCGTCCCGTAAAGCAAATCACGCACGCTGACCCTCTCGTCAATCACAAAACCGGCGCTGCTGCAGTCATTGATGTAGCCGTAATCCGTAATTTCCCGGGTGATTGTCAGCTTATCCTCCAAATCCTCCACCTGCTCCGCCGCCACAAGGGCCGTGAGAATCTTGGTCATGGAGGCCGGATTCATCTTCACATGGGCGTTGCGCTCCGCCAAAATTTCGCCGCTGTCCAAATCAATCAAAACGGCGTACTCGCTGACTATATCCCCCTCGCCAAGCTGCAGCGTGTCGGCAGTGCTTTCCGCCGAATAAACCTTATGCTGTTCGCTGTTTTCTTCTTCTAACGCCAGATTGCCCGCCATGGGGATTCCCGATTCCCCGATTTGCGAAAAATCAATGCTCCTAAACGCCGCAGCCGCTCTTTCCACGCTGTCGCCGGCTTCCTTCAGCTTCCGATTATCCGATACTTTTCCCAGAAAAACGCTTATCCCCGTAACAAGCAGTATGAAAACCGCCAGAAAACCGGCCGCGATAGGCGCATACTTTTTTATATATCTGCGAACCATCTGCTGCCTTTCTTTTTCCCGACGCATGGCCGCCACTCTTGCCCTGTGGCCGGCCGCAATTTCGTCCTCGTCGTTTAACTGTATATTCACCTGTAATTCCCCTTATTTTTTATTCTATTTTATACTGTCCAGCGCCTGCGCCAAATCCGCAATCAAATCCTCCCTGTCCTCGAGGCCGCAGGAAATACGCACCAGACCGGCGGGAACGCCCGCTTCCCTAAGCTGCTGCTCCGTCATCTGACGATGGGTTGACGTGGCCGGATTCAGACAGCAGGTTCTGGCATCCGCCACATGGGTTTCAATGGCCGCCAGCTTTAATTGCTTCATAAAGGCTTCTGCAGCCCTGCGTCCCCCTTTTAGTTCAAAAGAAACCACGCCGCAGCCCCCCTTTGGCATATACTTCTGTGCCAGCCCATAATACTGGTTGGAAGGAAGCCCCGGGTAATTCACATAGGCCACCTCCGGCCGGCCGCTTAGAAATTCCGCAACCGCCTGTCCGTTTTCCACATGGCGGGGCATCCGCACATGGAGGGATTCCAGCCCGAGATTTAAAATATAAGCGCTCTGGGGAGACTGCACGCAGCCAAGGTCCCGCATAAGCTGTGAGGTGCATTTGGTGATAAACGCCCCCTCTTTTCCGAATTTCTCCGCATAAGTAATGCCGTGATAAGACTCGTCCGGTGTACAAAGCCCCGGAAACTTATCGGCATAAGCCATCCAGTCAAATTTTCCTCCGTCCACAATGGCGCCGCCCACCGCCGCTCCGTGGCCGTCCATATATTTGGTGGTGGAATGGGTGACGATATCCGCTCCCCATTTAAGAGGCTGGCAGTTTACCGGCGTGGGGAAAGTGTTATCCACAATCAGCGGCACTCCGTGACTGTGGGCCGCCTTTGCAAACTTTTCGATATCCAGAACCGTAAGCGCCGGATTGGCAATGGATTCCCCGAAAACCGCCTTTGTATTTTCCCGGAAAGCGGCGTTTAACTCCTCCTCCGAAGCGTCCGGGGATACAAAGGTCACTTCAACCCCCATCTTCGCCATGGTAACGGAAATCAGATTGAAGGTTCCGCCATAAATCGAGGAGGACGACACAATATGGCTGCCGCACTCGCAGATATTAAACAGGGCAAAAAAATTCGCCGCCTGCCCCGAGGAGGTCAGCATGGCCGCCGCCCCGCCCTCAAGCTCCGCAATCTTTGCCGCCACGTAGTCGTTGGTGGGGTTTTGCAGTCTGGAATAAAAGTAGCCCGAAGCCTCCAAATCAAAAAGCTTTCCCATATCCTCGCTGGTGGCGTATTTGAAAGTGGTTGACTGGATAATCGGAATTTGTCTCGGCTCTCCGTTTCCCGGCGTGTAGCCTGCCTGGACGCATTTTGTGTTTATTTTGTATTCGCTCATTTGGATGTCCTTCTTTCTTCTTTCTCAATATCAGAATCTTCTTATCTTCTTCTTCCGTATATAACAGAGCCTGCGTTTATGCAGACTTCTTTTATCATACCATGACAAGGCAGACAGGTCAAATATTCGTAGACTGTAAATTCAAAGATATTACAGCCTGCAAATTTGAAAATGCAGCGGATAATTCACCGCCTGTATTCCTTTTTCAACCACCTGTGCAAAAACAGTGGAAATCAAACCTCATTTTCCCTATACTCTAAACACAGGGATGCGAAAAGCAGCCGGAACCAGACAGTGCACGGGAAGGGCCGGCGCTAACGCAGACCGGAGGGGAGGGAACTTACAAATGCAAGTAGAAATCAAAATTGACGATGCCTGCAGGGAAACAAAAATTATTATCCTCACAGATAAAATGACGGAAGAAATAAACAGCCTTGTCAGAAAGCTCTCCGCGGAACCGCCGCAGGTCCTTTCCGGGTTCCGGGGCGATACGGCGGAGATATTGGAACAGCCGGATATCCTGCGGATTTACGCTTCCTCCGGGAAGGTTCTTGCCGTGACGGAAAAGGGAGAATATACCCTGCGCCTACGGCTCTATGAGCTGGAAGAGCGGCTTGACCCAAAGCACTTTGTCCGCATATCCCATTCGGAAATCGTCAATCTGCAGAAAGTAAAGGGCTTTGACTTAAGTTTTACGGGAACGATTTGCGTTTCTTTGTCGGACGGAACCGTCACCTACGTTTCACGGCGTTATGTATCAAAAATCAGGCAGATACTGGGGCTGTAAAGCGATAACCAAATCCTGGGAAATGTTAATTCAGCCCGCCTCTAAAACGGCGGCAGAAAGGATATTCTATGAAAAAAACAATTATTTTGCGCAGCTTACTGGGCGCGCCCGTCGGTCTTACCATCAGCTATCTGATTTCCGTTTTTACTTCCCTGGCAATGGGAGACGGAAACTACTATCCTGTTGTTTTGCAGCTTGCCGAAACCTGCGGAAATGAAATAAACGCCGTACTTTTGCAGACAGTCTGCGCGCTTTTTGTAGGCGCCGTGTTCGGCGGCGCTTCGGTAATCTGGGCGATAGAGGAATGGAGCCTTATGCGGATGACGCTTACCCATCTGATTGTCTGCTCCGCCGCCATGTTTCCGATTGCTTATCTCATGCAGTGGATGCCCCACAATTCAGGCGGCATTCTGCGTTACTTTGGCATTTTCTTCGGAGTTTACCTCTTTATCTGGGCGTCACAGTATCTTAGCATAAAAAAGAAAATAGAAATGATAAACCGAAAAGTAAAGGAGCGGGAGCAGGGGAGATGACTCCCCTTTTCCTCCCGCCGCTTTTGTCACTAATGCTTCCTATCCTAAAATCTCGTCTTTCCTCTTAAGAATCGCCTCCACCGGCGCGCAAGCCTCGCAGTCGCAGTACTTTGCGCCGGCCGCCTTGATTTCCTCGCCGTGAGCCGCTACATTTTTGGCGGTTTCCGCGCCGAACACCTGAGCTCCGGCCTCCGATTTCGCAAAGCCGATGAGCTGGTCAACCGGCATGATATCCAGTTCCAGTTCCGCAATCAGCGCCTTTGCCTTTTCCGCCTCCTGCTCCGTGCCAAGCGCGTCTAAAAACGCCTGTCCCGCTTCCTTTGCCTCCTCGCAGCAGTAAGGCACGCTCATAAACTCCTTTACTTTCTGAACGGTAAAATCCTTTACATCCTGATTCATGGTTCTTCATCCTTTCTTGTATACAGTCAAAATCCACAATTGTTCTATATAGAATTATAACACATAGAACCGTTTTGTAAAGTATACATTTCTTTCTATTAAATTATAAATAAGGATATGATGTTCCTATACATTTGTGCATAAAAGACTTTCCGCTTCTGCGAACTCTTCTTCGGTATAGCCGCAGGATATAATCTGTGGCTTTGTTAAATTAGCCCGAATCATTCTCTCAACAGCATTAAGCCGTTCTTTTTCAATACCTTTTTCAATACCTTTTTCAATACCTTTTTCAATACCTTTTTTAATGCCTTCATTAAAACTCGTTTCCTTAATAGCTTCCGACCAATTGCACATAATCTGCATCCTCCCTTCCAGTTCGGTTGTCATTATCATTCCATATTCCTCTGTAAGTATACGCTTCTTTTCCTCCACGCCCGACTTGGAAAGCAGCTTTTCCAGCATGGAGATTAATACGTTTTGGGAGTCTTTTATGATTTCCCCGTTTCTTATATTGATAATGATTCCCCGCATCAAGTCTATGTCATATGGTTCTCTCTTATTTCCATAAACAGTATTTCTGTCAAGATATATTTCCTCAATGGCGTCACCGTCTTCACTATTGTCCAAACATAACCATATACTCCGGACTTTCCTCAAACTATCGTAATCACTATGGTAAAATTCAGTCTGTTTCTGTGCAGAAATCATTCTGGCAAGATAAAATATGATCCTGTTTTCCAAATGATACCCTAGTTTACCGGGTTCTGAAGAGCGTTGAGCCTCCAAATTAATCAGAAATTTCATTTCCATTTCCTTATGATATGCAGTAAATCGAATATCAAAGAAAATTTTTCCCTCTCCGGGAATATTGTCTTCCGTGCTGGATGCGCTTATTCGCCCCATGTTTGAAAGCCCTGCATCCAGTGGTTTAGTCCCGATTTCAATATCCTCTCCAATACTGGCCATAATATCCTCAATCGGCATATCTTTAAATTCCTGAACGGCATATTTTAATATCCGTGACAGTATTTGCTTATCTGCAAGCAGGAACTTAACATTTGTATCATAGGAGCTTGAGTCATGTGTTGCCTCAACCGCCTGTGCTAAATTAGTGTCTGCCATCTTTATTCCTTTCCTCTGTAAACGTTTATCATAGCAGGATTTTCTCAAATCATAGGAATTCCTGTTGCACTGTTTATATTATACTTGAATTGCGGGATACTATCAACGGTTCCGACTTACAAAATATGATTGCGCCGCTTCCTCAATCCCTGCCGGCAGACTGCTTATGAAATACTTTTCCTCTATTCTTGCTTTGCTTTCCTCCCCCATTACTGTGTTACGTGTCAGGATGACCGTCTTTAGCCCTGACTACTCTTTTTTCCGGCTCCGCCATGAAATGTCGTCTGGCCGCCGTCCAATCATCACATCCATACAGTGCTGATGCCTTGCCCCGCCGCTGTCGCAGTCAAACACATACTCCTCCATCCGCTCCATTTTCCAGTCGCTGTAATGGTAAAAAAGCTCTCCCGTTTTCCAGAAATACTCCTTCTCCTCCCAGTCCGGCGGTGTCGGCAGATAAGGCTTTTCCACAAAAACATTCATAACATGAATCCCGCCGGGCGCCGTATGCTCCTTATAATGGCGCAGAATTTCCGCCCTTTTCTCCGGCGGAATATATTGCAGACTCCCGCTGGCATAGACAATGTCATAGTCATAGCCACTGCCATTGGCTCTGACGCCGCCATTGCCAGTATGAGACCCGTTTTCCATTCTGTAATCCAGCAAATCCGCCCGGAAAAAGTTGACGGAAACGCCGCTGCGCTCCGCCAGACGCTTCCCCTTTTCAATCCCGCTTTCCGTTATGTCAAAGGCCGAAACCTGATAACCGTTGCGGGCAAAAAACCCCGCCGCCTGTCCCCCCCCGCAGCCTATATCAAGGAGCCGTAAGGGCCTTACGGGCGGCATCTGCTTCAGCACCTCGTAGCACCCGCTCCAGATGCGATTGCCCCAGTAATACTCCTCGTCCCTGTACTTTTCCGCATACAGGGTGGTCTGGATTTTCTCCGCCTGATACCCCAAAAGCGCGTCAACGCTCACCCCAAACACAGACGCAATTACCGGTATCAGTTCTATGTCCGGATACCCCTGGGCGTTTTCCCACTTTGACACCGACTGAAAGGAAACGCCCAGCCTGGCCGCCAGCTTTTCCTGCGTCATTTTGCTTCTTTTCCTTAAATTCACCAGATTTTCGGCAAAAATATTTTTCATTGGCTTCTCCTTTTTCACGAGTTTTCAGGTACTGCCATAATCATAACGGATTTTCAGGAAATAAAAAATAACCTGTTTTTAGAAATCGGCCTCTGTTTTCAATCATAAGTGGAATCGGACGCTTACCCGGTTAAAAATGCGGACAGGACAATTGATATTATTTGCATAAACGCCTAAAATAAAGAATAAAAGGAGGGACATGTATGGATTTGAAGCAGAAAATACTGATAATAGATGACGACGCGGACTTATGCCGATTACTGAAAAATAATCTGGAACCGGAAGGGTATCAGGTCTGTATCCGCCACGACGGCGTTACCGGATTAGAGGAAGCGCAAAATTCCGATTACCAGCTTATCATTCTGGATATCATGCTTCCGCTGATAAACGGATATGAAGTCCTCAAAAAAATCAGGGAGAAAAGTTTCGTTCCTGTTTTGATGCTGACCGCCAAAGACAGCGAAGGCGACAAGGTATCAGGGCTTCGGATGGGCGCGGACGATTATCTGACAAAGCCCTTTTCAAACAGCGAATTTCTTGCCAGAGTGTCGTCTCTTTTGCGCAGATATACCGTTTTCAACACGGCCGACTCTTCCGGCAGGACGATTGTTCTTGGCAGGCTTTCCGTTGACAAGTCAGCGCGCGAGGTCCGCAAAGACGGTCTGCCCCTGGAACTGACGGCAAAGGAGTTTGATTTGCTTTTGTTTTTTGCCCAAAACCCGGGAAAGGTTTTTACCAAAAAGCAAATCTACCGCGCCGTCTGGATGGACGAATATGCCTTTGACGATAACAATATCATGGTGCATATCCGCAGGCTCCGAAAAAAGATTGAGGACAATCCCGAAAATCCCGTATACATTCTGACCGTATGGAGCGTGGGATACAAACTGGGCGGTGATTTTGGATGAAAGCGCTTGTTATCATTTTAACGGTTGTCTGTGTGGGAGAATTTTTATACCTTCTTCATATCCGAAAACAACTGGCCGGCTGGCTGGAATTTTTAAAAAGCCTGCCCAAAGCGCCCATGCGCAATTCATTTGTAAAGGGAAACCGTCTCCTTGCGGAAATTAATTTTGAGTTGAACGCTATTCTGGCAAAGAGCCGCGGGCAATTCGTGAAACTGCAGCAGGCGGAAAACGCCAATCATCAACTGCTGACGGATTTGTCACACGATGTAAGAACTCCCCTTGCCTCCCTGACAGGGTATCTGGAATCACTGGATTCCCAATGCGCGAAAAATCAGGAGGAATATATCCATGTGGCTTACAGAAAGGCGCTGGACTTAAAGGAACTTACGGATATGCTTTTTGAGTGGTTCAAACTGGCATCCGACGAACAGCGGTATATGATGGAGACTTATGACATCAATGAATTGACCAGAGAAGTCATTATCGAGCATGTCCCTCTGCTGGAAAAAAAGCAGATTTCTGTTTCTGCGGATATTCCCGAGGACGAATGGTTTGTAAGCCTTGATAAAATGGCGTACGCAAGGATTATCGGCAATCTTTTCAGCAACGCCATAAAACACGGAAAATGCTCCCTCATCGAAATCGTTGTAAAAAGACAGGAAGATGGCGTATCGGTTTTTGTCTCCAATAACGGATTTGCCATTCCGGAAAAGGAGCTCCCCTTTCTGTTTGAGCGCTTATATAAATGCGATTTTTCCCGCTCCGAAAGCGGAAACGGACTGGGACTGGCGATTGTCAGGGAACTGGTAACCGCAATGTCCGGAGATATCACCATAAAAAGCATTCCGGGCGGAAAAACCACCTTTTGCATCTTGCTGCCCCTCATTGTAAGAAAAAAGTAAGATTTGGTAAAGGGGAGTGTCAGGACTTCCTGATAGAATAAGAGACAGGAGGTGTTCATCAGATGAATAAATATGTTATAGAAACAGAAAACCTGACAAAAGACTATCATGGCCTGATTGCGGTAGACAAACTTAGCCTTCATGTCCCAAAAGGGAAAATCTACGCTCTTTTAGGAAGAAACGGTGCCGGAAAAACCACCACTATGAAGATGCTGCTGAATCTTGTCCGTCCCTCGGGAGGCAGTATTTATCTTTTCGGTGAAAATCATTCCGTTTTTGAAAAAAAGAGCAGCCACCGCATTGGCTCTATTATTGAGACCCCTGCTTTTTATGAAAATCTGACGGCTGGGGAAAACCTGGAAATCCTGGCCCGGCTGCGGGGCAGACACCGGAAAGACACCGTAGAACATGCCCTTTCGGTTGTAAATCTGGATAAGGAAAACAGGAAGCTTTTCCGTGAATATTCCCTTGGAATGAAGCAGCGTCTGGGACTGGCCGCCGCCGTCATGCATGAACCGGAGCTGCTAATTCTGGACGAGCCCATGAACAGCCTCGACCCTGTGGGGATACACGAAACCAGAAAATATTTATTGCAGTTATGCCGGGAAAAAGGCACCACCATCTTTATTTCCAGCCACGTTCTGAACGAAATCGAACAGCTTGCAGACGTGATAGGCGTAATAAATAAGGGAAAGCTTCTGGAAGAAACAGATTTCGAGGAGCTAAACAGGCGCAGACGCAGGTTCGCGGAATTTGAAGTCTCTGACATAAACAAAGCGGCCCTTGTTCTGGAACGCGCCTTTCAGATTTCGGATTATGCCATTTCAGGAAATAACCAGCTGCGTTTGTATGAAAAAATCGACTTAAGAGCGGACATCAACAGCGCGTTTGTAAAAGAAGGGATTACGGTTGCATCTGTCAATGTGGATTCGGGAAAACTGGAAGATTATTTTACCGAGCTGGTGGGAGGTGAAGGAATTGGCTGATATTGTATATTGTGAATGGCTGAAATTAAAACGTTCAAAAATTTTACTGATTGGATTTACAGGCTCGTTTATCGTACCCTTTCTGGTTACCGTAAACGATATCAGGATTAGCTTTTCCAACCCGGACGCGCCCTTAAGCCTTGGCGGGATATATGAAGATACCATTATGTTTATAATGCTGCTGTTCGGTCCCCTTATCATGGCGGTTGTGGCCCCCTACCTGATAAGCCGGGAATACACGGAAAAAACGCTGAAAACTGTTTTTGCCGTCTCCGTAAACCGCAGCCTGTTTCTGACGGGCAAGTTTATCATACTTTTTATTCTTGTGCTGCTGTTCATGTTTCTTTCATGGTTGGACATTATTGTGATTACAATGGTATGCAGCCTGTTTCTGGATGTGGTGAAAATCACCGCCTTATCCGCAGTATTCACGTTAGTGCAAATGCTCAAAGGCGGTATTCTTCTGTATGCGACGCTTACGCCTTTTGTGTATCTTGCCCTGCGCGCAAAAGGTTCCATTGCTCCTTTTATCGTCATAGCCGCAGTCAGTCTGCTGAATGTGGTATTATCCGGTTCCCCGGTAGCCGGAATTTATCCGTGGACTGCCTCATACCTGCTGCTCACCGGCAATCTTTCGCAGTCAGGAGTATCTTCCGCGCCCGGAGGACTCATTATTTTGCTCGTATACGCATCCGGCATATGCGCCAGTATAATAAGATTTCAAAAGGAAGACATCACCTGAAAAAGAAACTGCCTGCTTCAATACACGGAAATCAATTTTCAGATTTCGGTGAAATGAATACTGCCAAAGAGGCTGTCAATCCGGAAATAATTGTGCTATTGTATTAGAGTATTTTCAATCCAAAGAGTTTGTGTCTGCGCGGCATTCACAAACTCTGTCATGCGCTCAAAAACAGCGCGGAAATGAGGGAAAAATGATTTCTGCAATTTACGACAGACGAAGCATAAGAAAATTCTCAGACGCACCCATACCAAAAGAAGATATGATAGAGATTATACAAAGCGGAATCAAAGCCCCTTCCTCCAAGAACAGGCAGCCATGGAAATACATTGTGGTCCAGGGCCGGGAAAAAGAAGAAATGCTGGAAGTTTTTCGCCGCGGGATTTCAAGAGAAGAAAACGAACGGGCATTGCTTCCGCAAAGCAGACAGCATATCGCCGCTGCAAAATATACGGTCGATATCATGGAGGACGCGCCTGTCATAGTGTTTGTCGTTAATTCGTTGGGAAAAAGTATTCTGTCTGAATTGACACCGGAAGAACGTATTTATGAAATCTGCAATATCCAATCTATAAGCGCTTCCATACAAAATATGCTTCTTTCCGCAACTGAAAAGGGGATAGGCAGTCTGTGGATATGTGATATTTATTTTGCGTATTCAGAACTGTGCGAATGGCTGAACAGCGAAGGCCAGCTTGTGGCGGCTATCGCTTTTGGCTACCCGGACGAATCTCCCAGGGAAAGACCAAGAAAAAGCCTTAATGATGTGGTTGTATGGAGGGGTTGATTATTTTAGTTAATACAGGGCAGCCCCCGGAAGAGGGGCTGCCGGCAAGGCAATGTCATTCTGTCATTTTCATTTCCACCGCTACCCCTTTACGGCCCCCGCCGTGAGCCCCTTTATAATGTGCTTCTGCATACACAGATAAAAAATCACTATCGGGAAGATAGATACGACGGAAAGCGTCATAAACCTTGGCCAGTCCACACTGAACTGCCCTTTGGCCCGGAACACCTCAAGGACAACGGTTCCTTTCATCCGGGAGTTCAGGAAAATATTCGGTGCGATGAAATCGTTCCATATCCACATGGTATTAAAAATAACAGAGGTTGCCGTGATAGGCTTCATAAGCGGAAATACAATGCTGAAAAATACACGCCCTATACTGCATCCGTCCACAATCGCCGCTTCCGTCAGTTCCTTTGGAATCGTCCGCATATACCCTACCGCCAGAAACACTGTCAGCGCGGAACCGTTACAGTAAAACAAAATCATGCCATAAATCGTATCTATCAAATGCAGCGCCTGCATTACCTCAAACAAAGACAGCAGAATCGCCTGAAAGGGTACCAGAAAGCCAATCATCAGATATACCATAAATGCGTTATTCAGCTTATTGGCATTAAACACAATGGGGTAAGCCGCCATCTCTCCGATAATCACAATCAACAGAACGGAACATACCGTAATAAGGAAAGTATTTCCAAATGCCCTGTAAATCTGCCCCTGAGAAAAAATATCCCTGTAATTATCTAAAAATGGCTGCGTCGGAAACGCCACCGGATTAAAGCTCATTTCCTGCATGGTTTTAAAGGTATTGATAACCAGATAGTAAAAGGGGTACAGGAATATGATACAGACCGGAACCAAAAAAAAGTCCGATAAAAAGAACTTTTTCTCTTGCTGTTCTTTCTTCTTTTTCATGCAATATCCTCCTCCCTTTTTCTCATAGTCATAAACTGTACACAGGAAATCACCATAACCAGAATGATGAATATCGTTGCCAGAGCCGTAGACGCGCCATACTGTTTTTCAGAGATTCCCCTCTGGATAATCACCTGCGTCACCGTGTAATTTGAGAACCCTGGGCCACCCTTTGTCAGCGCATAAGGAAGGTCGTATACCTTTAAGCCGTTTGTCAAAAGCAACAGCGTGTTTACCGTAAATCCCGGAGCCAGCATGGGAATGGTAATCTGGGTAAACTGTTTCCATCTGCCCGCTCCGTCAATGCTTGCCGCTTCATAATATTCCGACGAAATCGCCTGCAGATAAGCCAGATAAACCGTAGCATGCCATCCAGTAGAGGTCCATACCGCCACGGCAATTATGCACAGCCTTGCCCCCCAGCTTGTTGAAGTCCAGCCCACCGGAGACAGCCCGAAAAATCCCAGAAGCGAATTTGCTGCCCCCGTAGGCAGCGGCGATAAAATATATCCCCAGATATAACCGAGAAGAAGCGCGCTGACGATAGACGGAAAGAAAAAAACAGCTCTCTCCGCCGATTTTAATCTCGTCTTTTTATCCAGAAAGATAGCCAGCGGAATCGAAAGGCAGTTAATGAGAATCATCGTACAGAAAGTATAAAACAGCGTGTTGAACAATGCCTGCCGCATCACTTCATCCTGAAAAACACCGATAAAGTTCTTTAAGCCGACAAAACGGTATTCATGGCTGATACCGTTAAAATCCGTAACGCTATACATAATCGTTTTTATCAATGGTATAACTGTAAACGTTGTAAAGGCAATCAGTGCCGGCAAAAAAAATATTTCATACTGGATTTGCTTAAGCAGTTTTTTCTTTTTTTTCATATCCATTCTCCCTTTGTCCTGCGTCAGACGCAAAACAGGCAGGGGGAAACATCCCGAATCCTGCCCGTCCCGCATACTGTCCGCACAAATGGACGTACTGTTTATTCTGCTGATACCTCTGCCAGCTTATCATCCATTCTGGCTGCCGCTTCCTCAGGGGTAATCGTTCCTACCATACAGTCCTGAAGAGACTGGATATAAGTAAGTCTAAGGGACTCCGTATAGGAAAGCCAGTCCGCCATCGGGATATAATACTTGCCTTCTTTTACATTTGCCACAGCTTCTTTAATTTCCTCCGGGAAGTCAGGCGTAAATCCATCCGCAATAGTAAATCCGCCATACCCCTTATACTGCGCCTCCAGTCCTTCGGGAGATGCCGCAAATTCCAGGAACGCTTTGGCCAGTTCTTTATTCTGGCTCGCCGAATTAATACACAGACCAACATTAATAGCGCCGCAATAGTAGGTTTCCTTTGTGCCGGGAACGCCCATACACTTATAATTCATATTGGGGTTAATGGTATTAATTGTATTTAAATTCCAGGAACCGCATAAAATCATGGCCACCTGCCCCGTGGCAAATGCAGAAACAATTTCGTCACTGGTGGCTCCCACCATATCCGCCGTCAGGTAACCGTTATCAATCAGCCCTTCTTTCCACATAGTAATAGGCGTTGTCCATGTGTCTTTAAAAGTTGCCTTTCCGTCATAGATATCCTGCACAATGTTGGCATTTCCGGCTTTTACCTCAGAGCCGTAAAGAGGCGCCGTAAAGTTTACCGCAGCGTCCTGGCAGTTATCCATAATCGGCTGGATGCCCGCGTCTTTTAACTTCTGACATACTGCAAGAAGTTCATCCCATGTTTTGGGTTCTTCCGTAATTCCCACCTGGTCAAAAATATCCTTATTGTAGAAAATACCGCCTACCCAGCAGTCCACTGCCAGCGAATATGCTTTTCCGTCTGCCCCGTAAGTGGTCTTAACCGAATCGGGAATAATTCCGTTTGCCATATAAGGCTCCGCGGAAAGGTCTTCCACATAATTACCTTTAATCAAATCCTCCCTGTTTTCCAACGCCATATAGAAAATATCCGGGCCTGCTCCGGAGTAAAGCAGCGTGGACAGTTTCTCCACATAATCGGCAACCGGAGGAGAATACTGGAAATCAACCGTTACATTAGGATATTTTGCCTTGAAAGCTTCAAGAACCGGAGCCGCCTTTGTCTCGTCATACCATGAAAGAATGGAAAGCGTCCCTGAAAGTTCCTCTCCGCTTTCAGTATCTGATGATGCCGCTTCAGCCGGCTCAGCCTCAGAAG
>OFFF01000747.1_pt1 | contig 23273 bp, 23 predicted proteins | sample 1521301 | NCBI WGS metagenome assembly OFFF01 (sample SAMEA3504101, study PRJEB24116) | mouse gut metagenome | biome: mouse gut; feature: mouse-associated habitat; material: faeces | place: Denmark | collected 2011
CAGACCTGGCGGACGAGGAAGAGGCAGCCTATGCAGACCTGGCGGACGAGGAAGAGGCAGCCTATGCAGACCTGGCGGACGAGGAAGAAGCTGTCTACGGCGACATGGCGGACGAAGAGGATGACTATAACATTGTAGTGGAACAGGCCGCTTATGGAGGCATTGCAGACGAGGAGGACGAAGCCGGTTACACGGATATGGCGGAAGAGACTGCCCGGGACTTGCAGGACGAGGAGGGCATGCAGGAAGCCGACATCATTGAAGAGATAGAGGGGCGGCAGAAGCAGGCCATAAAGGCGGACAAACGCCCGAAGCCCGCGAAACTGAAGCGGCAAAAGGAGAAGGCGGAAAAGCTTTCCGAAACCGAAGAAGAACAGCCCATAGAGCGCGACCAGGAGAAGATACGCAGCCTGAGCCGTGAGGAGAGGGAACTGTTCGCTTCCTTCATCCAGAGCCGCCGCTCCAAGGAACAGCTCATAAAAGCCATCGACAGCCTCAGCATGGCCGCCTATACCGGCAACCTTATCGTCACAGGCGAGGAGGGAATCGACATGCTGACCCTGGCGAAGAACATTGTCAGGGACGTGCAGGTGACGGACAGGAACTTTTCGGGGAAAGTGGCGAAGATAACAGGCCAGGGCCTGAACGACAGAAACGTCGAGGAGACCCTGGAGCGCCTGAACAACGGCGCGCTGATCATAGAGGCGGCTTCCGGCATGAGCCCGGAGACCGCGGCGCGGCTGCACAGATCCCTGCAGCAGGAGCGCCTGGGCATCATCGTGATCATGGAAGATACGAAGAAAGCCATGAAGAAGCTGCTGTTGGGCACGCCGGATCTGTACGGGGATTTCTCAGCCCGCATCGACCTGGAAGCCCTCAGCAACGACACGCTGGTGTCTTTCGGCAGGCAATATGCCCGGGAGATGGAGTATTCCATCGACGACTTAGGCATATTGGCGCTCCATACCAGAATCGAGGAGCTGCAGACCATCGACCATGTGGTGACCGTGGCCGAGGTGAAACAGATTGTGGACGAGGCGATTCATCACGCGTCCAGGAAGACTTTGGGGCATTTCTTCGATGTGCTCCTGGCCAGGAGATATGACGACGAAGATATGATAATTTTGACGGAAAAAGATTTTGTTGCATGAAAGGTGGGGGAGATATGGCAAAAAAGGCAGCAGAGCAGGCAAAGGGGAATGGGACGAGGTCCGGTGGGGAGAAAATCGAGAAGGTATTCATATCGGAAGCCGACCAATACCTTTTTTCCCAGGCAACGCATTATGACATCTACAAAAAGCTGGGGGCCCATGTGTCCGAGGAGAGGAAGAAGAAGGGGGTCTATTTCGGCGTCTGGGCACCCAATGCCAGCCGGGTGCATGTCATCGGCAGCTTCAACGGCTGGGAGGAGGATGCCCATGAGATGAAGAAGCTGGGGCCCGTGGGAATCTGGGGACTGTTCATCCCGGGAGTGCAGCCGGGGGAGATGTACAAGTTCCTGATCACCACCCCGGACGGCAGGAAGCTCTATAAGGCAGATCCTTTTGCCAACAGCGCGGAGTACAGGCCCGGCACGGCATCCGTCATCACGGATCTGCGGGGGTTTCCGTGGAAGGACGAGAAGTGGATGGAGGCCCGGGACGGAAAAGAAGTGCAGAAGCAGCCCATGGCCATCTATGAATGCCATATCGGCTCTTTTATGAAGCATCCGGGCGACGGGGAAGGCTTCTATACCTATCGTGAGTTCGCTGACAAGATCGCGGATTATCTGAAAGAAATGAAATATACCCATGTGGAGCTGATGGGCGTGCTGGAGCACCCTTACGACGGCTCCTGGGGGTACCAGGTGACCGGCTACTATGCCCCCACTTCCCGCTATGGGACGCCGAAGGACTTCATGTACCTGGTGGACAAATTGCACCGGATGGGCGTGGGCGTGATCCTGGACTGGGTGCCGGCCCATTTTGCCACAGATGCCCACGGGCTGGCGGAATTCGACGGAAAGTGCATCTTCGAGCATCCGGATCCCCGCCTGGGCTCCCACCCGGACTGGGGCACCAAGATATTCAATTACGGCAAGCCTGAGGTGAAGAATTTCCTGATTGCCAATGTGCTGTTCTGGCTGCGGGAATTCCATATAGACGGCATCCGGGTTGACGCCGTAGCGTCCATGCTTTATCTGGATTACGGCAAGAAGGACGGCCAGTGGGTGCCGAACAAGTTCGGCGGCAATCAGAACCTGGAGGCCATAGAATTCTTCAAGCATCTGAACTCCGTGGTGCGGGGGACCTACCCCGGTTTCCTGACCATTGCCGAAGAGTCCACGGCATGGCCCAACGTCACCGGGGATATCGGAGGCGACGCCCTTGGCTTCACCTTTAAGTGGAACATGGGGTGGATGCATGATTTCTGCGAATACATGAAGCTTGACCCTCTGTACCGCAAGGGGAACCATTATGCCATGACCTTCGCCATGAGCTACAACGAGTACGAGAAGTACATCCTGCCCCTGTCCCACGACGAGGTGGTGCACCTGAAATGCTCCATGGTGAACAAGATGCCCGGATTCCAGATGGATAAGTATGCCAATCTGCGGGTGGGGTATACCTATATGTTCGGGCATTGCGGCAAGAAGCTGCTGTTCATGGGACAGGACTTCGGACAGGAGCGGGAGTGGAGCGAGGAGCGGGAGCTGGACTGGTTCCTGCTTCAGGAGAAGAGCAATCTGGGCCTGCAGAACTATGTGAAGGAGCTTCTGAAGCTGTACCGCAAGTATCCGGCGCTTTACGAGATAGATGACAGCTGGGACGGCTTCGAGTGGATGAACGCGGACGACGCGGAGAACAGCGTCTACGCCTTCGTGCGGAAATCCTCCAAAGGCATCCAGAACCTGTTGTTCGTGCTGAACATGACGCCCGTAAAGCGGGAGGGGTACCGGGTGCCGGTGCCGTCCGTGTCTGTGAAGAAGAAGTACAAATTGCTGCTGAACAGCGACGAGGAGCGGTTCGGCGGCTGGGGCAATGAAATCGCTGGGGAAATCACTGTGGAAAAAGTCCCCTGCAAGAACAAGGAGTACTCCATCTGCATGGATTTGCCGCCTTACGGCGCGGCGGTGTTCGTATTTTGATTCAGGATTCCGCTTCCCGCAGCCTGCCCCGCGGCGGGCAGAAAGGGGAGGAAGGGCCGCGGGCCGGCCTGCGGATTGGCGCCGGTTCGGAGAGACGCCGCCTCTGTGCGTCCCCCGGAAGGATTTAGATTTGGCCCAGGGTAAAGGTTTACCGGGATTTTACCGAAATAAAGGGTAGACACGAAGTATGTGGCTGCCCTTTTCTGATACACAGAGCACAATGGACAGACGGGAGAGCAGCAGCGGTCCGGACTGGGCCCATGCCCCGTTTCGGCACCGGAAGGCGGCGGGCGGGGGAAGCAGGCGGAACCGGAAGAAATAGGAGAAACGATTTTGAAGATAACATTCAACGAACAGGCGATCAAAGAGGCACAGCGCAAACAGGCGGAGAAGAACCGCGAGGCGCAGCAGACATCTGCCACTTCGGTGGGGCAGACGGCTTTTGCCGACATGTTCGGCAGGCAGCAGGACGGCATCCTGGAGGCGGGGGAGAAGGGCAAGAGCCTGATTGAGCTCCAGGAGGAGGCAGGCAATGTGGACGTGGGCATCCAGCGGGATTATATGACAGTCGTGTCACATACCATGTCCGAGGAAGACTATGCAAAGATGCAGGAGGAGGGCTTCGACTTCGGCAGCATGGATCCGGAGGAGGCCGTGACCATCGTAGATAAGATCAAGGCGGAGCTGGTCCGGGCGGGCAAGAACATCGTGGGCTACACGGACGACATGGACATCGGCAAGCTCACGGCGGCGCTGGGCAGCGAGGTTCTGGCCAGGTCCGTGGTGGACAGCTTCCGGGAGGCGGATGTGCCCCTGACGAAGGAAAATCTCTCGGCGGTGTCCCGGGCCTGGAATATGAACCTGGAGCTTTCGCCTCTGGCGGAGGGCTCTTACGACTATCTGATAGACAATGATATGGAGGCGGAGATCTGGAACCTCTATCTGGCCCAGAGCAGCGGCGCGGGACAGGGGACCAGCGCCCCCAAGTTCTACGCGGAGGACGTGCAGGGATACTATACCCAGAGCGCAGGCAGGGCGGACAACACCCAGCTCCAGGGCCAGATTGACCGGATCATAGAGCAGGCGGGCGGCCAGGTGAACGAGAAGAGCCGCATGAACGCGGCATGGCTGCTGGACAAGGGACTGCCCCTGACAGCGGAGAACCTGAAAAGGCTGGAGGCGCTGCAGGACATCCAACTGCCCATGACGGAGGAGCGGTTCGCGAAAGCGGCCGCCGCGGCAGTGGCGGAGGGCAGAGACCCCGTCCATGCCTCTTTTACGGAAAACGGTGGAAATCTATACGAAAGAGCAGCCGCCATCTCGGAGTTCTACCACAGCAGCGAACTCTGGGAGGCCACGGTGGGAGACATCACCGCCAGGAGGCAGCTGGAGGAAGTCCGTCTGCGGATGTCGGCGGAGGTGAACGTGCGGCTGCTGCGGAGCGGCTTTTCCATTGACACAGAGCCCATGGTGGAGCTGATAGAGGCCCTGAAGCGGGCGGAGTACCAGCTGGCCAACCAATACTTCCCCAGGGACAACATGGCCGTGGAGAAGTACCAGAATTACCAGAAGGCCAGCAATGTGGCAGGCCAGCTGCCGGGACTCCCCGCGGACGTGCTGGGCATGTTCGCCAAGGGAGAGGGCGCGGCTTCCCTGGAGACGATCTACAACGAAGGCAAGGCGCTGCAGGCCAGCTACGAGAAAGCCCAGGCCAGCTACGAGAAGCTGATGACAGGACCCAGGAGCGATCTGGGCGACAGCATCGACAAGGCCTTCGCCAGCGTGGAACATATCCTGAAGGATCTGGGCGCGGAGCTGACGGACGAGAACCGCAGGGCTGTGAGAATCCTGGGCTATAACCAGATGGAGATGAATCTGTCCAATCTGGAGGCTGTGAGGGATGCCGACAGGCAGGTCCAGGGCGTTCTGGAGAAGCTGACTCCTGCGGCCACGCTGAAGATGATCCGGGACGGCTTCAATCCTCTGGAGAAGAGCTTCGGGGAACTGGAGCAGTACTTCAAGACCCTGCCCCCGGAGTACAAGAAGGAGGCGGACAGCTACAGCCGGTTCCTGTACGGCCTGGAGCGGAACAATGAGATTACGCCGGAGGAGCGGGAGAGCTACATCGGCATCTACCGTTTGGTGCGCCAGCTGGAGAAGGCGGAGGGCGCCGCGGTGGGCGCTCTGGTAAACGCCCAGACGGAGATTCATTTCTCCAATCTCCTGTCCGCCCTGCAGAGCAGCAGAAGCAGGCCGCTGGATATGCTGGTGTCGGACGAGACAGGATCCAAACTGGGAGTCACGCGCAAGGGCGAGAGCATATCGTCCCAGATTTCCAGAGCCTTCAACAAGACCGTGCGGGAGATTCGGGAGGCCAACGCGGCAGCGGCCAGCATAGAGGAGGCCAGGTTCGAGGCGGAGCTGAAGGCGAGAAAGGATGCCGGAGCCAAGGAGGAGCAGCCCGCGCCGGGTGCCGGGGCTTCCGCTGCAGACAGGGAGGCCCGGTCGGCGGCGATGGCGTCCGCGGAAACCATGGCCGCCACAGGAGCCATGCCTTCTGCCGGTACCGCGGCTCCCGCGGCATCTTTCGAATCCAGGAATACCAGGGCATCGGCGGATGCCCAGGCAACCATGGCGGCGGCCCAGATGGCGGGAGCCCAGATGGCGGCAGGCAGCCGGGCAGAGGTGCCGGAGGCGGCTCCCCAAGCGGCCCAGACGCCGGACAGCGCCAGGGCGGAGAAGGTCTCCGAAGCTTTGGTCAAGGCGGCCAACGATGTGCTGACAGAGGCGTCTTCCAATGCGGAGGCCACCCAAGAATACAACAAGACCCAGCTGGAAGAGCAGCGCCAGGCGGTGAGCTCCGCGGACAAGGAGAGCGTCGCCATGCTGCAGAGGGGCGCGCTGCCCTCCAACGCGGACAATCTGATGGCGGCCCAGGCCCTGAACCGCGGCGTGGACAATCTCTTCGAGATTACGGACAGAAAGCCCGCGAAGAAGAAAGAACAGTATTCCATGAACGACCTGATGGCCATGCTGGCGAGCAAGTCCGGCGCCGAAAAAAACAAGCCCGAACCGGCTCCGGCCGCCGAAGAGACCGGATCTGCCGGATTGTGGCAGAAACTGGACAACATGGAGCAATTCGTGGAGGATTACAGCCAGACCACCACGGCGGCCCTGGAATCCGTGGAGGAGGCCACCTTCGCGGAGGCGGACAGCAGCGTGGACGTGCGGAACATGCAGCTGAACCACAAGCAGCTGACCGTGGCGGCGGCCCTGGCCAAGCGGGAAGAGTACTACTTGCCCGTCTATGTGGGCGATACCCTGACCAGGGTCCACCTGACGCTGGACAAGGGAAAGCAGGAGAAGGGCACTGTCACCGTGGGCGTGACCCTTTCCGAGGAAGCGCATCTGCAGGCCCGTCTCTATCTGGAGAACGGCATGGTCCACGGCATGATTTTCGGCGAGGGAAAAGTCGAACTAATGAAATTGCGCCAGATCGCCGATACCTTTAAAGAGGAAGCGCAGGCAAGCTGGGCGGTGGGGAACCTTACCACCATTACCTCGGAGACCAGGATGCCGGAGCTGATCAAGTCGGGCGAGCATACTCCCACGGACAGCGCCGAGCTTTACCGGGTGGCGAAGGTGTTTCTGCATGCCGTAGTGCAGACTCCGTGATGACACATGACGACATATAGGACGAAGGGATGCGTCTTACAATAATTGCGCCTGCGCAGCATCGGAGATGCGCATGGAGATCCGCAGGCGACAGGAAAGGCATGGTTTAAGAGATGAGAATCAATTATAATGTATCCGCAATGATCACGAACAACAATCTGGCCAACAACGACAGCGCGCTGGCCAAGTCTCTGGAGCGGCTGTCCTCAGGCCTGAAGATCAACAGCGCAAAGGACAATCCCGCGGGGCTTGCCATGGCGAAGCGGATGAATGCCCAGCTGGAAGGGCTTTCCAAGGCGAACCAGAATGCCAGCGACGGCGTCTCCATCATCGAGACCGCGGACGGCGCCATGTCGGAGATCAGCGAGATGCTGCAGCGCATGAACGAGCTGACCATGAAGGCGGCCAACGGCGTGGAGTCCGACAAGGACAGAGAAATCATACAGGAGGAAGTGAAACAGCTGACGCAGGAGATTGACCGGGTGGCGGAGGCTACGGAGTTCAACGGGCAGAGGCTGCTGAACGGGGAGTTCTCTTATAAGGGGTATGTTGAGTCGTCGAATACGAATCATCTCAAAATCAAAGTGGCATCTTATTCTTCGGATGTGGCTGTGAAGCCTTACAAAATAAATGGTCTGGAGATAGACAAGGATGCGCTGACTGGGGAATATAAGGTCGGAGTGAGCGCCGCTGCTCCCGGGACTTTGACCACCGTGGAAGCGGTTCTGGAAGATGGAGGTTTTCCTAAGGGAGCCACTGCCAGCATAAAGGATGACCTTCTGACGATTAAAGCCCCTAACGGATTTGAGATGACGCTGGATCTGACAAGATGTGATTTAGGGAATAATAATCTACCTTTTGCGCTCAATAATCTCACCATCAACGCCGAGGGACTCGGTGCCATGAGGCTACAGATTGGTGCCAACGAGGGGCAGGTTCTGGAAATCAACATCCCTAAGATTTCCCTGCGGGAGATGGGGCTGGAGACAATAAAAGTGACGGATAAGAACGGCCAGGAAGTCTGGACGCTGGATGTCAGTACGGAAGAGGCGGCCACGGAAGCGATTGACCGCGTCGCTGGAGCCATCCAGTTCATTTCAGGTGTCCGCGGCCAGCTGGGCGCTTACCAGAACCGGCTGGAGTCCACCATCAACAGCCTGGACATCACATCCGAGAACATGACGGCGGCCTATTCCCGCATCATGGACGTGGACATGGCGGAGGAGATGACGAACTACACCACCTATCAGGTCATGACCCAGGCGGCCACCTCCATGCTGGCCCAGGCTAACGAGAGGCCTTCCCAGGTGCTGCAGCTGCTGCAGTAAGACAAGGCAGGTATGTTATGAAGAAAGAGGATAAACAACAGTTCACCCTACGGATAACCCAGGCGAATTCTACGGAACTGGTGGTGATTCTGTATGAGATGCTGCTCTGCTACCTGGAGGACGCCAGGGAAGCGCTGCAGCCTCGGGAGGACGCTCCCTGCGGGCAGGATGAATTCCGCGAAGCCCTCCGAAAGGCCCGCGGCTGCCTGAATGAGCTGGTCAGCTCTCTGCATATGGAATATGAGCCGGCGCCGGCGCTGATGCAGCTGTACATGTACTGCATCAGGCGGTTGGCGACGGGCGAACAGCGCCGCCACATGGGGCCTCTGGAGGAGATAAGGCGCGTGGTGGAGCCTTTGCGCGACGCCTATAGGCAGCTGGCGGCTCAGAACAGCGCCGGGCCGGTGATGCGCAATTCCCAGACGGTCTATGCCGGTCTGACCTATGGAAGGAATACCTTAACTGAGAACATGGCCGATCAGGGCGCGAACCGGGGAATGCTTGTATAAGGTCTCCTCTTCGGGCACGGCTTCCAGGGCGGCCAGATCCGTCAGGTGCTTGTATCTTTTCTGGAGAGAATTGATTTCGTAAATATAGCTGTCGATCAAGTCGTTGTCTACAGCATTGTCAAAACCCGCATAGGCGTTGTCAAGGGCCTGGCGGGTTTTCTCTATGGAATCCCTTAGCGTGACAGGCGAGTAATCTTCTTCGGTCATACTGCCGGTTCCGCTTCTTTGGCTGAAATACATTTTCATGGCAGCTTCTCCTTTCCGCTGAATCTTCGAAAAATGTCTAAAAGGGCCAGAATGAATGGTTACGATAAAAGTATAGGGCATGGACAGGTAATTTATTCCAAATATGGGAAATTTTTTCAATTCCGCATATTTCCGGAAAAGGGACATATCTATAGTTCAAAGAATGTCATCTGTGAGGGCATACATGGAGAAGATCCTGAACTTTGTCATGAGGGGGATTTTGGGCACCATAGCGATGTATTTCATCAATTCTGTGTTGGAGGGGATGGGGATATCTCTTGGCGTGGGCATTAACGCGGCCACCGTATTGACATCCGGAATCCTTGGATTTCCGGGGCTCCTGGCGATTTACGGAATCGGCCTCTACAGAATTTTGTAAGTTTTCTACAAAGTTTGACTTTTTTCGCAATACCTCTTGCAATCGGGCAGAGGATTGGCTATAATGCAACTACGATAACAAATCAACCAGTTCAATTTATTCAACGATTCGATAATCCGGAGGCATGATTCGCCTCGGTAACCAGGTACGATATCAGGAGAGAAGGAGATGATGTATTTGGCGGCGCTGTGTGTTTTTTTGACGGCGGCCTGCGGTTATGATTACAGGGACAAGAGAATTCCGAATCATTTATTGATATGGATGGCGATTCTGGGCGTGGGATGGCGGTTCCGGAACCAGGGAGTGCCGGGAGCATTGTCCTATCTGGGACAAGCGGCGCTGATTGTGGCATTTCTATATCCGTTCTTCAAAATCGGGTGCCTGGGGGCGGGGGACGTGAAGCTCTATGGGGCCACGGCGGGCTATCTGCCCGTCGGCAAGATTCTGGCTTTCTTGATGTGTTCTTTGCTGATCGCAGCGGTGATTTCATTGGTGAAAATGTGTAGGAGAGAGGATTTCTGCGAGCGCATGCGGTATCTGGCAGGGTACCTTGCCGCAGTGGCTAAAAGCGGCAGCTGGCAGCTTTATATGGAAGAGAGGGAAGAGCGGGAGCGTACCGGAATCTGCCTGTCGGGTCCCGCACTGGCCAGCGTGCTGCTGTATCTGGGAGGTGTCTATTGAGAGAAAAAATCCATAAGGTCATGGCGCTGTGCGATATGGAGGAAGAATATGCGCAGCTGATGACAGAATTCATGAAGAAACATAAAAACCTGCCCTGGGAGCTGCACACCTATACGAATGTGGAGACCCTGCTGGAAGCGGGGGCCCAGGGAATCGACATGCTGGTGGTGGCCGAATCGACCTTTTGCCGGAAGCTGCAGGAGATCTGTCCCCGGTGCGTGATCGTGCTCAATGAGAGCGGCGTCATGCGATGGGAGGGCGTCTCCTATGTGAACAAATATCAGGAGGCGGAGGAGGTGCTCAAGCAGCTTCTGGGAATCTATATGGAGATAAGCGATGTACAGCTGCCCGTGTTCCGCACCAACCGCAAGACCATATTCATCGGCAATTATTCTCCGGTGCATAGATGCATGCAGACTTCCTTCGCGATTACCATGAGCCTGATGCTGGCCGAAAGCCATCCCACATTGTATCTGAATTTCGAGCATTACGCGGGAATCGCGGAGCTTCTGCCGGATATGCAGACCCTGGACATGGCGGATCTTCTCTATTTTCTCAATGCCCAGAAGGACAAGTTCCGGCTCAGGATGCAGACGATTCTGAAGCACAAGGGCAGGCTGGCCTACATCCCGCCCATGAAATCCGGGCAGAATCTGCTTGGTGTCACGGCGGAGGAGTGGCTTGGGCTGCTGCAGAAAATCGAGGAACTGGAAGAATACGAGTATGTAGTCCTAGACTTGGGGGAGAGCATGCAGGGGCTTTTTGAGATTCTTCGGATGTGCACCCAGGTTTATACATTGACCCGTGAGGACAGGATTGCCCGAAGCAAACTCCTCCAATATGAGCATGTCCTGGCCCTGTACGAATATGGGGATGTGCTGGGCAAGACAAAGCGCCTGTCGCTGTCCCACATCCAGAAGCTTCCGGAGGAGCTGGAACAACTGACAAAAGGAGATATGGCGGATTTGGTCAAGGGAATCCTTGCGAGTCTGGAGGAAGAGGAGGAGGGAGAATGGAATATGCAGAACTGAAGAGAGAACTGCGCAGCAAGGTCCAGGAGAGGATGGATTTCCTCAAGGACTTCACGGATGCCGAGGTGGAGGACACGATAGACGAGATCCTGCTGGAGCAGAAATTGCTGGCCTATCCGGTGGAAACGCGCAGGCGGCTGAAGCAGGAACTGTTCGATTCACTGCGCAGGCTGGATATTCTGCAGATATTTGTGGAGGACAGCTCCGTCACGGAAATTATGATCAACGGAAAAGACCATATTTTCGTGGAGCAGGACGGGAGGCTCAGAGAGCTGGATATCGGGTTTGAATCCACGGAGAAGCTGCAGGATGTGATACAGCAGATTGTGGCTGGATGCAACCGGGTAGTGAATGAGGCTTCGCCCATCGTGGACGCCAGGCTTCCTGACGGAGCCAGGGTCAATATCGTCATGAACCCCATAGCCCTCAACGGCCCTATCGTCACCATAAGGCGTTTTCCCGAAAAACCGATCACCATGGAGCGTCTGCTCCAGATAGAGTCTATTTCCCGAGAGGCCGCAGCTTTCCTGGAAAAGCTGGTCAGGGCCAAATATAATATTTTCATCAGCGGCGGCACAGGAAGCGGAAAGACCACATTCCTGAATGTCCTGTCACAATATATCCCATCGGAAGAGAGAGTCATCACCATCGAAGACAGCGCGGAACTGCAGCTGCAGGGGCTTCCCAATCTGGTCCGCCTCGAGACCCGCAACAGCAATGTGGAGGGCTGCAGCGAGATTACCATCCGCGATCTGATCAAGTCATCCCTGCGCATGCGGCCGGACAGAATCATCGTAGGCGAGGTGAGAGGGGCGGAGGCCATCGACATGCTGCAGTGCCTGAACACCGGCCATGACGGGAGCATGTCCACCGGCCACGCTAACAGCGCCAGGGACATGCTGGCCAGGCTGGAGAACATGGTGCTGATGGGGATGGAACTGCCGTTGGCCGCCATCCGGCAGCAGATAGCGTCCGGGGTGGACATCATCGTCCATTTGGGGAGGCTGCGGGATAAGTCCAGAAAAGTCCTGGAGATAACGGAACTGACAGGCTGCGAGGGAAATGAGATCAAGAGGAATCCTCTGTTTTTGTTTGAAGAGACAGGGGAGGGCAAAACGGGGAACGTAATCGGAAAACTGCAGCAGAAGGGGGAACTGCTTCATGGAGACAAGCTTAAAGCGGCAGGACTATCATAAATATTGCTGGAAAAAGGGGGAAAGGGCGAAGGCAGTCTGCCTTTGCATCGGAGTGACGGGGGTCTTTGCGTATTTTTTTTATCGCAGTTTCGTTGCGATGGTTCCGCTTTCCGCTGTCGGCGTGTGTGCTTTCTGCCTGATCAGCAGACAGAAGTCGGAGAAGGCCAGGGAGGACCTGGCAGTACAGTTTCGGGAGTGCATCCTGGCGGTGACGACTTTCCTACAGGCAGGCTACTCCGTGGAAAACGCGTTTTTAGAGTGCAGGCAGGACATGGCATTGATGTATGGAGAGGACGCTCCCATCTGCCAGGAACTGAAATTCATCAAGAGAGGCCTGAATATCAATATTTCCCTGGAGGAGCTTTTGACGGATATGGCTGAACGGAGCGCCTGCGATGACATTGCGCAGTTCGCCCAGATATTCGCCCTGGCGAAGCGGGGCGGCGGGAATATGGCGGAAATCATCAGAAACTCCGCCAGCCAGATAGGACGGCAGATTGAACTGCGGCAGGAGATTCAAATGCTGCTGGGGGGCAAGAAAATGGAGCTTACAGTCATGAAAGTGATGCCGTTCGGCATCCTGCTTTACATTGATATGGGGAATCCGGGTTATTTCGACCCATTGTACCATAATCTGCCGGGCATCCTCATTATGACAGGCTGTCTTGCCGCATATCTGGGAGCCTATCTGCTGGGGGAGCACATCATGAAATCAATTATGGCCGAGATGGCGTAGGAGGTGGTACTGTGTATTGGGTTGCGGCAATCATATTGGCGGGATTTCTGGTGCTGCTGTGCCTGGCAAGGAAAGAGGACGCGGCACAGGCCCCCTCGTCTCTTCTGAAGCCCTTTTACCGGATGGCGATGTATATTTATAAAAAAAGCTGCCGACGTGTTCCGAGACTGTTTTCCTCCCTCAGAGTGGAAAAAGACTTGATGCAGCTCCATCCCGGGGAATCCAGGGAATGCCTGAAAACGGAATACTATGTGAAGAAAGCCGCCGTCTGCCTGGCCGTCATATTGTTGGGGACGTTATTTGGCGTCGCGGCCAGGTTCAGCATGGAAGGCAAGGTGCTTCTGAAAGAGGATGGGACAATTGCCAGGGGCAGTTATCTGGACGGGGAGAAAGTGATCAGCGTCGAGACGGAATACGGGCAGCAGAAGATGGACTTTGAAATTGAAGTGGAACCGAAACTGCTGTCCGAAGAGGAGGCGGAAAAGCTTTTCGCGGAGCTGTGGGAGAAACTGCCGGAATATATCCTGGGGAAGAACGATAGCCTGAAAAATGTCACATCTGATCTGGCGTTAAAGGAACGATACGGAGAGTTCCCGATGACTGTCCGGTGGGAGAGCAGCAGGCCGGGGGTTTTGAACGATGGAGGCCAGCTGTTTCCCGTAGAGGCGGCGGAAACGGTGACGCTTTCCGTATATCTGACATACGGAGGCCTTGAGAGGGAGGAGCGGCTGGAAGTGCAGGTGGCGCCGCCTGCACTGAATCCTGAGGAGCAGCTGTATATGGAGCTGGAAGGGCTGCTGCAGCAATCACAGAGTGAAAGCCTGGAACAGGACGAATGGATTCTGCCCTCAGAATGGCAGGGGGAGGGCATGGTCTGGAGGCAGGTGGTGGAGGATAACAGTCTGCTTTTGTGGGCGGCAGCCATGGTGACGGCGGTTCTGGTATTCGTTTTTTTGGACAAAGATTTGCACGAACAGCTGGAAAGGCGGAAGAAAAGCCTGCGGGGAGAGTATTCCCAGATTGTACATAAGCTGGCGTTGTTCGTGGGGGCAGGCATGACCGTCCGGGGCGCCTTTCAGAAAACAGCCGGGGATTATGAGAGAAAACTCCAATCCGGCGGCAGGCGCTCGCCGGCATATGAGGAAATGGTCTATACCTGCAGAGAGCTGCGTTCCGGAATCTCGGAAGGATTGTCCTATGAGCATTTCGGAAAACGGACAGGGCTGCAGGAGTATATCCGATTGAGCGCATTGCTGACGCAAAACCTGAAAAGAGGGAACAGCATGCTGCTGGAAAGGCTCCGCGAAGAAGCGGATAAGTCCGCGGAAGAGAGATTGCAGCAAAGCAAGAAACTGGGAGAAGAGGCAGGGACGAAATTATTGGTGCCGATGGTGCTGATGCTGGCTGTGGTGATGGCCATTATCATGGTGCCTGCTTTTTCAAATATGTAAGGAAGATGGAAATTGTTTCAGGCCGCGGCGCGGCAGAAAGTGAGGAAGGCATGAAGCAGCTGAAAGGTATCAAAGAGCTTTTGATGGAAGAGGAAGGCATGGGCACCGTGGAGATTATCCTGATCATCGTAGTGCTTGTGGGGCTGGTGATTATTTTTAAGAGTCAGATCACGCAGATCATCAATTCCCTGTTCCAGAAGATAACATCCCAGACAGGCACTGTGTAAAGGGAAAGGTGGGAGCATGAGAGACAGGGGACGCGAAAGCCATGAAAATTATGGCCGTGAGGCTGCGGGACAACGACAGAACGCATATCTGACAGTATACCTGGCTTTGTGCCTTTCGGTCATATTGTCCCTGTTCCTGACCTTGCTGGACGGCGTGCGAAGAAACGGCGCGAGACTGGAAGCGGAATGTGTGACGGACATTGGGCTTCAGAGTATCCTGGCGGAGTATCACCGGGAACTGATGAAGCAGTACAACCTGTTCGCCATCGACTCCTCCTATGGGACTGCCGCATGCGGCAAATCCAACACGGAAGCACATCTGCTGAAATATCTGTCCAGGAACGTAAGCTATGACGACATTTTCCTCTCCGACTATCTGTATCGCGACTTTTTTGCCTTGACGGTAGAACGGGCGGAGCTGACAAAAGGATCCATATTGACGGATTATCAGGGGGCCGTGTTCCGGGACAGCGCAGTGGACGCCGTAAAAGATGACATAGGGTTGGATTTGCTGCAGTCCTTACAGGACTGGATGCAGAAAGTGGAGGTGAACGGCCTGGAGGAGGGCAAGGAGGAGACCAAAAAAGAGGAGCTTGACAAAGAAATCGAAGAATGGGTGGAGGCATATGACGGGACGCAGGTGGAGGTGGAGGAGGGCAGGTGGGAGACGGTAGAAATCGAAAATCCCACGGATGAACTGGAGTCACAGAAGAGCAAGGGCATTCTGCGCCTGGTCATAGGCAGCGAGACGGACTTGTCGCCCAATACGCTGAACACGGAAAATCTCATTATGGATAGAATGCAGAAAGGACAGGTAAACCGCGGCAATATGGAACGGGAGGAAGGGCCCCAGGCCCAGGAGCTGACAGAGAGATTTCTGTTCCAGGAATATCTGCTGCGATATATGGGGCGGTATGGGATGGAGCATGAGGAGGACGCGCTGCGCTATCAGATAGAATACCTGATAGCGGGAAAGGACAGCGATGTGGAGAATCTGAGGAGCGTCGCCAATCGGCTGTGCGTGCTCAGGGAGGCCGCCAACGCCATGTATCTGATGTCGGATGAGACAAAGAAAAATGAAATTCGGATTGCCGCAGCCGCATTATGTGCGCTGATTCTGCAGCCGGGGCTGGCACCTCTTATGGAGGGAGCGATTCTGCTGGCCTGGGCCTATGCGGAGAGCATATATGATGTAAAATCGCTTCTGTCCGGAGGCAGGATTCCCCTTTTGAAAGACAGCGGCAGTTGGCATTACAGCCTTACGGCCGCATTGGAAGGCGGCCTGCGGGATCAGGCCACGGAAGGGGATGGGCTGTGCTATCAGGATTATTTGAGGATTTTCATGATGCTTACGGATCAGGATACAATCACGGCCAGGGCCATGAACATGGTGGAGGCGGATATCCGAAAGACGCCGGGCAACGCAGCGTTTCGGCTGGATGGCTGCTATGGGGCTGTGGAGGCATATATCCGTATCGGCAGCGCCTATGGCTTTCAGTATGAGATAACCAGGCAAAAAAGCTACCGCTGAGTAGAAAGTGAGGTGAATGGTGATGTCCTCTTTATGGAGCGGAAAAAATAAAATGAAACTGTCAACCAAGAAAAGAAAACCTTCTCCGACACATCATAAATATTTTCCGGAATCTGCCCAGAGTCCGGAAGCTTCCCGGGATGTCTGCACAGGCAGGCTGTCCGTCATACGCCGTTTCATAGAGAGGACATCACTGTTCGCCTCTCTTTCCCGAGGGGTGAAGGCCGGAATGACAGTGGAGGCGTCCGTTGCCCTTCCGCTATTCCTGTTCTTTTTCTTCCATTTGGGATGCGCCATAGAGATGATCCGCTTACAGGGCAATCTACAGCTTGCGCTGTGGCAGGTGGGGAGCAAAATGGCCGTATACGGTTATGTGATGGACAGCGGAGAGGCGCCGGAGAGCAGTGAAGGTTGGTGGAAGGATCTGGCGGGGGCGGTGATTTCCGCCACTTATGTGAAAGGGCAAATCGTGGATGCCGCGGGAGCGGATTATCTGAATGCCTCGCCCCTGACAGATGGGACAGGCAGCCTGCAGCTGTGGGAAAGCGATATATTTGGCCCGGACGACGAGATGGATATCATCGTCACTTATTCCGTATCTCCCTGGGCGCGGCTGGTGGGTTTTTCGGCCTTTCGGATGGCGAACCGATATTACGGGCATATCTGGAACGGATATGGCCTGTCCGATTCCGGAGACACAGAGGAAAACGTGCAGACGGTCTATGTCACGGAGACCGGGACAGTGTACCACATAAGCACGGAATGCACGCACCTGAATCTTTCAGTGCGGAGCGTTCTGGCGTTTGACATCGATAATTGGCGCAATCAGGGGGGAGGCCGATACTATCCCTGCGGTAAATGCGCCGGCGGAGCCCTTGTGCCGAATGTCTTCTACATCACAGAGGAAGGGGACCGTTACCATTACAGTGCAGATTGTTCAGGGCTGAAAAGAACGACATCTTCCATGACGCTGGAACAGGCTTTGGACGCAGGATACCGCCCCTGCAGCCGCTGTGGGAGATGATAGGAACCGGCGGCGCAAAGGAACGGCGGAATATGCCGGGAAGCATTTGGAGGGAGACTATGTGGATTTTGGTAGGTATGACTGGCTGGCTGGTGGTGTCCAGCGTGATGGATATCAGGTCGCGCAGGCTGCCGATTTGGATGCTTGCGCTGGGAGGCGGCTTGTCCGTGGCGTCTGTTCTCTGCCAGGAAAGCGGGTATGTTGAAATCTTGCGGGGAGCGATGCCTGGGCTTATGCTTCTGGTGATAGCTTTTGCTACGAAAAAGGCAGGCTACGGAGACGGTATCGTGCTTGCTTTTCTGGGAATGGTCCTGGGAAGAGAGAAGGGGCTGCTGCTTTTTGGGCTGGGATTGTTTTTGGCGGCCTTTTGCTCCCTGGTGCTGCTTGCCCTGCGGAAAGCCGGGAGAAATACGGGGATTCCTTTTCTGCCTTTTTTGACGGTGGCGTGGATTGTCGTTTTAAAGCTTTAGGGAGGTTGACATATGACAAGGAAGCGGGTTTGTAGTCTCTTTCGAAGAGCGGGAGAGGATATGGAAAAAAAGAACGCGTATTTTACGGTGGAAGCGGCGTTAGTGCTTCCGATAGTGATAGCGGCGCTGCTTTTTGTCATCTATATGATGCTGTTCCAATATGACAGGTGCCTGTTGGAGCAGGACATGGGCGCAATTGCCCTGTGGGGGGCTCTGGTGGACGCTTCCGATGCGGAGGATATGGAGCGGAAGACGCAGGGGAGATTGGGGGAATTATATAGAGAGAAATATGTGGCCTGGAAAATCACGCAGTTAGAGGCAATATTAGACGGAAATAAGTTTCGCGTGAAGGGCGCAGGCCAGCTTACATTTCCGGTGCCGGAATGGAATATCTGGAGCGCGGAGAATGTGTGGGGGACGGAAGCGGATTACAGCTATAACCGAATGTCGCCGGTGGATTTTATCCGGCTGTGCCACAAGTTCGAGGAATATGCGGGGAGGTAGAAGTATCGTGTTGAATATAGAATATGTGAGAAGCCTGAATTGCAATTATGAAAGGATTCTGTTGGACCATATGCCGGAGGAGAACAGATATCAATATAGCATTCTTGGCAGATGCCAGATTCGAGGTTTGCTTCCGTGCAGCCTTCGCTATATTGATGGGCGCGCTTATCTCTATTACGACATTTCATCCAGGCAGAATATGGCGCTTTTGTATGGGAACCGCTGCATTACCAGGGAGTGGGTCAAAGATTTCATGTGGAGCATGAAGCGCGTCCAGCAGGAGCTTGGGAGATTTCTTTTGGATATGGGCAATGTGCTCTGGTATCCGGAGCATATTTTCCAGGAACTGGAGAAGAATGTGTTCTCTTTTCTTTATGTTCCCTATTACAATGGGGAAAGCGGGTTCATGAAGCTGATGGAGTTCTGGGTGGAACATATTGACTACAATGACGAGGGGCTTGTGGACTGTGTCTATCGCATGTATGAGCGCCTGGAGCGCAACGGGGAGATTTATCTGCACGCACAGATTTTCGAGGATGCGGAATGCCTGGAAAAGACAAAGATGCCGGAGCTGGTGTGTACCGTTCTGGAGGAGACGGTGGTGGAAGATGTCAAAGAAGACATATCCGTAGCTGTTCCGGTCGCGGAAACCGGGACGGATAAGCCGCAGATAGAGGAAAAACCGGCCAAAACCGGCAAAAGGGGAATCCGGGGGATACTGGAGGGGAAGAGGAGCCGGGGGCAGAAGGCGAGAGAGGATTACAGGCAGTCAATGCAGCGGACCATGACAGGCTATGCGGTTGCGGAAAAAGCCCCTTACGAAGAACCCTACGGGCAGACGGTATACATCGAAGACAAGCCGGAACTGCCGCAGCAGCCCCACAGGCTGCTCACGCCGGAGGGGAAATTGCTTGTAAGCCTGGACCAGCCAAGCCTGTCCATAGGAAAGAAAAAAGAAGAGGTGGACCTGGTGCTGAAGGATGCCTCTGTCAGCAGAATTCATGCCCGCATCATCACGGAAGAAGGAAATGCGTACCTGGAAGACCTGAACTCCACAAACGGAACCTTCCAGAACGGCCTGCGGATGCAGCCATATGAAAAAAGAAAACTGGAAGAAGGAGATGAAATAAAGTTCGGAAAAGTGGTTTTTATTTTTCGATAGGGCAATACTGATTGAAAAGCGGATGGAACTATGCTAGAATCAATGTAGCGGGAAAGCGATGGTTAGGAGGAAAGAGATTCTTGCGGTCATTGAAGTTCCAACCTATTGTGAGCACGATGCTGGTGACTGTTAATGCAGTTGTGTTTGTTCTGTGCCATTTCACGGATGAATTATATGAGGCGGGCGTGCTGGATGTGTACAGTGTGCTGGCGCAGAAAGAGTACGGCCGGATTTTATGGTCCATGTTCCTTCACAGCGGGCTGAGCCATCTTTTCAATAATATGATGATACTGTTCTTTTTGGGATCCATGATTGAAAAAGAGGTGGGGCATGTCTTTTATGCGGCGGCGTATTTTCTCTCGGGCATCGGCGGGAATATCCTGTCTCTTTTGTCGAGAGCGCTGCAGGGCGATCCGACGGCTTCCCTGGGGGCCAGCGGTGCGGTGTTCGGACTGGACGGGGTCTTGCTGGCCATGGTGCTGTTTTCTGGCAGAGAGATGGAGAACGTGACGCCGGCCAGAGTGCTGTTGATGATAGCGTATTCCCTGTACAGCGGTTTTACAGGACAGAATATCGACAATGTGGCTCATGTAGGCGGACTGCTCACAGGTTTCCTGGCGGCCAGCGCCATATGCCTTTTCCGGCGTCTGCGTGGGAGGAGAGGGGATTGATTTGGCCCGGCCCTGCGGAAAGGGGAGCAGTATATTAGAAAGTGGAATGTGAGGTGCGGTTTTGAACATTAATATTTACTATGGCGGCAGAGGAATCATTGACGATCCGACTTTATTCGTCATCAATAAAATGCAGGAGATTTTGGAGGAGCTGAGGGTCAATGTCACCCGCTATAATTTGTATGAGTGCAAGAATACCATATCCATGCTGCCGCAGACTCTGAAGAATGCTGACGGCGTGATTTTGGCCACTACGGTGGAATGGTACGGCATCGGAGGCTATATGTATCAGTTCCTTGACGCCTGCTGGCTCTTTGGCGACAAGGAAAAAATAGCGGAAATCTACATGTGCCCGGTAGTCATGTCCACCACTTACGGAGAGCGGGAAGCGAAGCTGAACCTATCCACGGCGTGGGAGATTCTGGGCGGGCTGCCGTGCAGCGGAATCTGCGGCTATATAGAGAATACTGTCACGCTGGAGATGAATGAGCAGTACATCGGCATTATTGAGAAGAAAGCGGAGAACATGTACCGCTCGATCAATCAGCACATAGCCTGCTTCCCAGCCAGCAACCAGGCGGTAAAGCAAAAAATCGCGGTTCCCAAGAGCAACAACCTGACGCCCCAGGAGACAGAACAGCTGTCGGAATATGTGTCCGACGACAGCTATGTGCAGCGCCAGAAGCAGGATATCCGGGAACTGACCAGTTTGTTCCGGGATATGCTCAGCGAAGAGGAGATGGACAATGAGGAGGAATATCTGGCGGCTTTTCGCAGGGCATTCAGGTCACAGGCAGATTTCAGCGCCGATTATTCCTTTGATATAGAAGAGAAAAAGAAGAAGCTGATTGTTTCGGTGCAGGGGCCTTCCCTGGAGTGCGGCTATGGCGTCTCGGAGAAGCCGGACATAGAGATGCAGCTGGGGAGGGCGGCCATGGAAGACATTGTGAACGGCAGGATGACCTTTCAAAGGGCCTTTATGTCCGGTTCAATGAAGGCAAAGGGCGATTTCAAGATTTTAAGGATGCTTGACCAGTTATTTGATTTCGAGGAGAAGTGATGGCCGGTGCATAAGGAATTGCCTACAAATAACTGATGCGAATTTATGGCCGTTTTCCTTGTATTTCCAGGATTTCTCCTAAACAAGTTGCATCAGTTATTTTCCGACAGTTCCTAAGAAAACACAGGATAGGAGCGCTGAATATGAAAAAGGACAATTGTATTTTCTGTAAGATTGCGAACGGAGAGATTCCGTCGAAGACTTTGTATGAGGATGGGGAGTTCCGGGTGATTCTTGACCTGGGACCTGCCACGAAAGGGCATGCGCTGATTTTGCCAAAGGAACATGCGGACAATCTGTGCGATTTGCCCAGGGAGACAGCATCAAAGGTACTTGTGCTGGCCCAGGAGATGGCATCGACCATGATGGAGAAGCTTCACTGCGATGGACTCAATCTGGTACAGAATAACGGTGAGGCAGCCGGGCAGACCGTGACACATTTTCATCTGCACATGATTCCGAGGTACCGGGATGACGGCCAGAGCATCAATTGGACACCGGGAAAGCCGACTCAGGAGGCGTTGGAGGAGATAAGGCGGCAGATTGTGGAATAGAGGAGTGGATATGAGGATACTGAACCTTTCTAAGGTGACGGAAACGGTGAAGGAAATGTGCATAGAAGCAAACCATTTTCTTTCGGAAGATATGGAATGTGCCCTGCGGACGGCAGCGGAGAAGGAAGAGTCTCCCCTTGGAAAGCAGATATTGGATCAGCTTGGGGAGAATATGAGGATAGCCGGGGCGGACATGATTCCCATCTGCCAGGACACAGGCATGGCAGTCATATTTATGGAGATTGGGCAGGAGGTGCACTTTGAGGGCGGCATACTGGAAGACGCTGTCAATGAGGGTGTCAGGCAGGGATACGCGGAAGGATTTCTGCGCAAGTCGGTGGTGAAAGATCCTCTTATCAGGGAAAATACAAAAGATAACACACCTGCAGTCATCCATTATTCCATAGTGCCCGGAGAACAGGTGAAAATCACAGTGGCGCCAAAGGGATTCGGCAGCGAGAACATGAGCCGCATATTCATGTTGAAGCCCGCGGACGGCGTGGAAGGGGTGAGGGAGGCGGTGTTGACAGCGATAGAAGATGCCGGTCCGAATGCCTGTCCGCCCATGGTCGTTGGAGTGGGCATCGGAGGTACCTTTGAAAAGTGCGCCTTGATGGCGAAGCAGGCATTGACGCGGCCTGTAAACGAGCGTTCGCCGATACCTTATATATGTGAACTGGAAAATGAACTTCTGGAGAGAATCAATTGTTCCGGCATCGGCCCGGGAGGACTGGGCGGGACGACCACTGCGCTGGCTGTCAATATCAATACATATCCTACCCATATCGCAGGACTTCCGGTGGCCGTGAATATCTGCTGCCATGTGAATCGGCATGTGGTGAGATGCGTGTAAGGTTCCGGAAGGCCGCCGAATCTCGATGTTTTGCCCGCAGGTTGCAGGCGCCCTATCGGGAGTCTTGGCGGGGGCAGGGAAATATTCGGACGCGGGCTGTTTTGGGCGGTTGTGAAAATGTGGAGGCTGAGAGGATGGAAAGACATATTGCTGTACCGTTGACCAGTGAGGAGGCGGAAACACTTCATGCGGGGGATTATGTATATCTGACGGGGACTATTTATACGGCCAGGGATGCCGCCCACAAAAGGATGTACGAAGCGCTTGAGAAAGGGGAACAGCTTCCCCTGGAACTAAAAGACAATGTGATTTATTATATGGGGCCTTCCCCGGCAAGGGAGGGAAGGGCCATAGGTTCCGCAGGGCCTACCACGGCAAGCCGCATGGACAAATACGCGCCCGTTCTGCTGGATAAGGGACTGCGGGGGATGATTGGAAAGGGACGCCGCCGCCAAACGGTGAAAGAAGCTATCGTGCGCAACAAAGCGGTATACTTTGCGGCCATAGGAGGTGCGGGAGCACTGCTGTCCCGAGCCATCGTTTCATCGGAAGTGATAGCATATGATGATTTAGGGACGGAAGCAATCCGCAAGCTACAGGTGAAAGATTTCCCCGTTATTGTGGTGATGGATACCATGGGAAATGACTTGTATGAGACAGCTTCGCTGCCATACCGACGGGATTTCGCAGAAACATGAAAAACGTGAAAAAAGTGATTGACAAAAGCGTTTGCCATATGTATAATGATACTTGTGTCACGCAGAGTGACAAAAAGCATATTGGCAAGTATAAGTTCGGATTAAGGAGAAATACTCAAGAGGCCGAAGAGGCGCCCCTGCTAAGGGTGTAGGTCGGGCA
>OFFF01000759.1_pt1 | contig 22974 bp, 23 predicted proteins | sample 1521301 | NCBI WGS metagenome assembly OFFF01 (sample SAMEA3504101, study PRJEB24116) | mouse gut metagenome | biome: mouse gut; feature: mouse-associated habitat; material: faeces | place: Denmark | collected 2011
GCAGCGTTGCAAGCTTGATACCCCGTTGCTTGCAGCGGGGTATTTGATTCCCGCGAGCAATGAGCCAGGCGGCCGTGTCTGCAAGGCCAGTTGGCGAATGCCGCCAGGGGCAAATGCCAAAGTGTCCGAAGGACGCTTTCTGCTCTGCAGCGTTGCAGGCTTGATGGCCCTTTGCTTGCAGCGGGGTATTTGATCCCCCCTGCGCCCCGGGACAGGGCCGGGCTGGCCAAAGGACTCCGGCTGCGGGGGGCTGTCCTGCGAGCCGCGTCAGGGCCGCCCGTTGCCGGGGCTATGGCATAAAGCGGGCGCTGCCGGGGATAGGGACGGTCCGGGATATTCGGATTCCGGGAGGCGTATGGATTTCAGGAAAGGGGATATGCACGGATGGGACATTTGGGTCAGGAGAGGGCGCCGATCTACGAGGCGCTGGAGGTATTCCGGGGGGAGCGGATCGTGCCCTTCGACGTGCCGGGGCACAAAAGGGGACAGGGCAATCCGGAGCTGACAAAGCTTCTGGGGAAGCAGTGCGTGTCCATCGACGTGAACTCCATGAAGGCGCTGGACAATCTCTGCCATCCGGTGTCCGTGATCCGGGAGGCGGAGGAGCTGGCGGCGGATGCCTTCGGGGCGGCCTACGCCTTCCTCATGGTGGGCGGCACCACGTCCTCCGTCCAGAGCATGGTGCTTGCCGTCTGCAAGAAGGGGGACAAGATCATCCTGCCCAGGAATGTCCACAGGAGCGTCATCAATGCCCTGGTGCTCTGTGGGGCCATACCCATATACGTGAATCCGGACATGGACAGCCGCCTGGGCATCGCGCTGGGCATGAAGCTGTCCCAGGTGGAGCGGACGGTTTCCGAGCACCCGGACGCGGTGGCGGTATTGGTGAACAATCCCACCTATTACGGCATCTGCTCGGATCTGCGGAGCATCGTGGCCCTGGCCCACAGGCACGGCATGAAGGTGCTGGTGGACGAGGCCCACGGGACGCATTTCTATTTCGGGGCGGACATGCCGGTCTCCGCGATGTCTGCCGGGGCGGACATGGCTTCCGTGAGCATGCATAAATCCGGCGGGAGCCTGACCCAGAGCTCCTTCCTGCTGACGGGGCCGGACATGAACCCGGGCTATGTGCGCCAGATCATCAACCTGACCCAGACTACAAGCGCGTCTTACCTGCTGCTGGCCAGCCTGGACATCTCCCGCCGCAACCTGGCCCTGCGGGGCAGGCAGGAGTTCGCCAAGGTGACGGCGCTGGCGGAGTATGCCAGAAAGGAGATTGGCGCGATTGGCGGCTACTATGCCTACGCTTCGGAGCTGATCAACGGGGACAGCATCTTCGACTTCGACAGGACGAAGCTGACGATCAACACCTTAGGGATAGGACTGGCGGGCATCGAGGTCTACGACCTGCTGCGGGACGAGTACGATATCCAGATGGAGCTGGGGGACATCGCCAATGTGCTGGCCTACATCTCCATCGGGGACAGGGAGCGGGATACGGAGCGCCTGATCGGGGCGCTGGAGGAAATCAAGCGCAAATACGGCAGAAGCAATGCGGACATGTATGCGCAGGAATATATCGAGCCCAGGGTGGCGGTGTCGCCCCAGAGCGCATTTTATGCGGAGAAGGAGTCGCTGCCGCTGATGGAGACCAGGGGGCGGATCTGCAGCGAATTCGTGATGTGCTACCCGCCGGGGATTCCCATCCTGGCACCGGGGGAGGAGATCACGGATGCGATACTGGAGTACATCGTCTACGCGAAGGAGAAGGGCTGTTCCATGACCGGGCCGGAGGACGCGGGGATAGAGCGGCTGAACGTGCTGCGGGAGGAGTGGATGACATAGGAGGTTGCGGCGGTGAGGAGGGACGTGGCCCGTCTCTTCGGGATGCCGGGCAGGGACTTCCGGGCCCCGGCCTAAGGGGCGCATTGTGTAGGAGCCTTATTCCGAAGCGGTATTTATACTGCTTAACGATTTCACTTGCCGTGAAACCAGACTGCATAACGCTGACTGGTTCATTCGCATAATTACATTAGGCAGTATTCAGCGTTATGCAGTATATGTTTTTTTACCTCTGTGAGGACATGAGGAAAGTAGGGGAAGGAGCTCCGCCCAGAGCGGTATGGCGGGGCGGTTGCGTAAATCGCGCCTGAGCGCGAAGGAGGTGTGAGTATGGAATTATGGTTTTCGGAACAGCATACGCCGGATGTAAAGCTTTCCATCAAGGTGGAGAGGCAGCTATGCGGCGTGGAGAGCGGGTTCCAGCGGATCGATGTGTTCGAGTCCCCGGAGTTCGGGCGGTTCCTGACGCTGGACGGCTACATGATGCTGACGGAGAAGGACGAATTCATCTATCACGAGATGATGGTGCATGTGCCCATGGCGGTGCACCCGCGGGTGCGCAGTGTCCTGGTCATCGGGGGCGGGGACGGCGGCATCGTCAGGGAGCTGGTGAAGTACCCGGAGGTGGAGCGGATCGACCTGGCGGAAATCGACGAACAGGTGGTCACCGTATGCAGGCAATATCTGCCGGGAGTCTCCTGCGGCCTGGAGGACAGCCGGGTCCACATCTACTATGAGGACGGCATGAAGTTCGTGCGGCGAAAGGCCGATGAATACGACCTGATCGTGGTGGACTCCACGGATCCCTTCGGGCCGGGGGAGGCTCTGTTCACCAAGGAATTCTACGGGAACTGCTACAAGGCCCTGCGGGAGGACGGCATCATGGTGAACCAGCACGAGAGCCCCTTCTACGAGGCGGATGCCAAGGCCTGCATGCGGGCCCACAAGCGCATCGTGGAGAGCTTCCCCATCAGCAGGGTGTACCAGGCCCATATCCCCACCTACCCCTCAGGGCACTGGCTCTTCGGCTTCGCCTCCAGGAGATACCATCCGGTCCACGACCTGGACGGGGAGCGCTGGCTGGAGAGAGGGATCGAGACCAGGTATTACACGCCCAGGCTCCACATGGGGGCCTTCTGCCTGCCGGCCTATGTGGAGCGGCTGCTGCGGAAGGTGGAGATACACGAGGGGTAAGAGAGGGGCAGGCTTCGTGCTGATGCAAACCCAGTCATGATTGATTAGAAAAAAGATGTATGGAGACAGGCTGCGGTGAAGAGACATCGCGTATACGTCAAAAACAACCGCAATACTGATAGAGAATGAGGGAAGTACAGAAGATACAGCAGAGGGCAGACTTCGTGCTTATGTAAACCCAGCTTTGATTAACCAGGAAAAAGATGTGTAGAGACAGGCTGCGGTGAGGAAGCATGTTCGGGACTGGTACCCCGGTGCAGAGGAAGCATATCGGAATATTGGAAGAAGAAACGGAGAGAAGAAAATGGCTAAGATACTGATAATCGGCTGCGGCGGCGTGGCTGCCGTGGCTATCCAGAAATGTGCGAAGAAGGCGGATGTGTTCTCGGAAATCTGCATCGCCAGCCGCACGGTGTCCAAATGCGACGCCCTGAAGGAGAAGCTTGCGGGCGCCACGGCGGCGAAGATCACCACCGCCCAGGTGGATGCGGACAATGTGGAGGAGCTGATTGCCCTGATAGAAAGGGAACAGCCAAAGGCCGTGCTGAACCTGGCCCTGCCCTACCAGGACCTGACCATCATGGACGCCTGCCTGGCCTGCAAGGTAGACTACATCGACACCGCCAACTACGAGGCGGAGGACACGGAAGACCCTGCCTGGCGGGCTGTGTACGAAAAAAGGTGCAGGGAAGAGGGCTTTACCGCATATTTCGACTATTCCTGGCAGTGGGCCTACAGGGAGCGCTTCGAGAAGGCCGGAATCACGGCCCTGCTGGGCAGCGGCTTCGACCCCGGGGTCACCAGCGTCTTCTCCGCCTATGCCCTGAAGCATTATTTTGACGAAATCCACTATATCGATATCATGGACTGCAATGGCGGCGACCACGGCTATCCCTTCGCCACCAACTTCAACCCGGAGATCAATCTGCGGGAGGTGTCCGCCAAGGGCTCCTACTGGGAGGACGGCCGCTGGGTGGAGACGGAGCCCATGGAGATCAAACGGGAGTACGACTTCGCCCAGGTGGGGAAGAAGGACATGTATCTGCTGCACCATGAGGAGATCGAGTCCCTGGCGAAGAACATCCCCGGCGTGAAGCGCATCCGCTTCTTCATGACCTTCGGCACAAGCTACCTGACCCACATGAAATGCCTGGAGAACGTAGGCATGCTGCGCACGGATCCGGTGCTGTTCGAGGGCAGGGAGATCGTGCCCATCCAGTTCCTGAAGGCCCTGCTCCCGGACCCTGCCTCCCTTGGCCCCAGGACGGTGGGCAAGACGAATATCGGCTGCATCTTCACAGGCGTGAAGGACGGGAAGGAGAAGTCGGTCTACATCTACAATGTGTGCGACCATCAGGAATGCTACAGGGAGCTGGGCTCCCAGGCCATCTCCTACACCACCGGCGTCCCCGCCATGATCGGGGCCATGCTGGTGATGGAGGGCATCTGGAAGAAGCCCGGCGTGTTCAATGTGGAGGAATTCGACCCGGATCCCTTCATGGAGGCGCTGAACGAGTACGGCCTGCCCTGGGTGGTGGAGGAGAATCCGGTTCTGGTGGATTAGACAATAAGTATGCCTGCTGGCATTGGATTGAAAATAGCGGGGAGGTCAGCTTCATGAATCAGGATACGCTCATGTTCTTTGAGGGAAAGCCGGAGGCCCTGGCGCTGTACCAGAACTTCGCCGAAAAGCTGTTTTCGGAGGTCGGCCAGGTGCAGGTCAGGGTGCAGAAGACCCAGATTGCATTTTCCAACGGCCATAACTTCGCCTTCGTGTCCTTCCTGCCTGTGCGGAAAGCGAAGGAGCGGCCGCAGCACTATATCGTCGTCACCTTCGGGCTGGGGCATCAGGTGGAATCACCCCGCATCGACGGGGCAGTGGAGCCCTATCCCAACCGCTGGACCCATCATGTCCTGATCTCCAGGGAGGCGGAGATCGACGGGGAGCTGATGGGCTGGGTGAGGGAGGCCGCGGAGTTTGCGGCGCGGAAACGGCGGATGAGTTGAAAACGATGAGGGAAAAGGAATGGGGGAAAGGAATGGAGGAAAAAGGGATGAGGAAATTCGCGGTTTTATTGTATCCGGACTTCTCTTTGCAGGAGATAACCTGTCTTACATCTGCGCTCACGATCTGGTTCGGTGAGAAGATTGACTTTATCGCAAGCGAAAAGAAGGAATATGTAAGCGAGGAGGGTTTGCGTGTCCTCCCCACCAGGACAACGGCAGAAGCGAGGATAACAGATTACGACTGCGTGATTCTGCCGGGGACAGTCAACCCGCTGCCTGCGCTGTTCGATGATGGGCTGATTGATTTCCTCAGGGGCGGAATGCAGTCAGATATCGTATTCGCGGCTGTTTCTTCCGCTCCGATTTTGCTGTCTAAAGCGGGAATCCTAAACGGCAGGAAGTTCACCTCGGGGTATTTCATGCAGATGGCAGACGCTTTTGCGTTTGTGGAAAAAGATAATTTCATACACAAGGGAGTGGTTGAAGACGGAAATGTCATAACGGCTGTGGGCATGTTCTTCAGGGAATTTGCCGAAGCTGTGCTGCGCAGGTTCGGGTATGATATCGGGAAGGAGTTCATGCGCGACAAGCCGGAAGATTTTACGGAAGAAGAGCTGGCATTCTACTGGTCTGATGAGGAATATCAGGAATTTCTGGAGGAATTGAAGGCTTATACCGGTTAGGCTGCATGAGTCAAGACATACGAACACGGGAAGGCCCTGGAGGCGGCTCCCGGCAGAGACGAAAGGGCCTGGGTGGAACGGGCGAAAGGGTAAGGGACATTGCTGTTCTGGCGGGAACAGAGGCCTGATGATAGGGGCTCTATTGCTTGAATGAATGATATGCCTGTCTGCGGAATGAAGGAATGGGTGGATTCCTGACATACGCCAGACAGGCAAATCTTTTTTGCGCAACAGACAAGGCTACCTGTGACATATCAGGGTCTTATCGGCTCTTTTAGCCGTTCCGTAAATCTGGTGTCCTCGGTGACGGCATCCGTCATATCGCACAGAACTTCCGGACGGAGGCCTGGGCTGCTCATTTCCTGGCCACCAAAGTGAACTCCCCCGGCACCCTGTCATTGGTCCAGGCCGGGTGCTCGTCGAACCGCTCTAGCGCAAAGCCGCAGCCGATGACGGAATTGATGATCTCGCTGACGGTATATTTTCGGTAGAGGCATTTGGGCATCCGGCTCCGCACAGGCTCCTCATAGAACCGCGCATGGGCCATCTCCCCCTCGAAGACAGCTGCATCGAAATACCCCCTGGAGGGCTGCTCCAGTTCCAGGAGGTCCGCGATTTTCGTAAAGGGATGGAAATCGCTGCAGATCATCTTCCCGGCGGGCTTCAGCAGAGTATGGCAGACCTTCATGAACTGGTCGATATCGTGGAAATAGTGCAGGATGCCGCCCTCCATGAACACTATGTCAAAATAGCCGCCGTAGCGCCCCGGGTCGATTTCCAACACATCGCACACTTCATAACGGATATCCGCACCTGCGGCCCCGGCGAACTCCATGGCATATCTGCGGTTGTCCTCCGAAATGTCGAATACCGTCACCTCCGCGCCCAGCAGGGCCAGAGGAACAGCCTTTTTCCCGCAGGAGCCGCACAGATTGGCCACCCGGACGCCCTCATAGCGGTCAAAGTAGGCCGCAAACTGTTTCAGCATGCGCAGAGGATTCTCCACGGCCTCTTTGGCCCTCTCGGCAGGCGGGCCGGAGTGGGTCATCCAGAAATCATAGGCGGAATATTCCCAGGCTTTCTTGTTCTGGGCGCGGTAGTTCTCGGATGTCTGCTGTTCCATTTGCTGTTCTCCTTTCTTTCCGGGCCGTAAGCCCGGCAATCACCCCAAAGGCCTGAAATGCTCCAGTGTTTTGCACGGATGGTAGAAGCACTGGAACATCACGTCCAGGCCAAAGGCATCATAAATGCTCCCGAAGAGCTCGTTCCCAAAGCTGTAGATAGGCGTCTGTTCCAGAGATGCCGATTCTTCCGGATAGAGGTGTGGATTCCACCAGTATGTCCTGAACTGCTCGTCGATCTCCTTCTCCGAAATCAGGCCGCCTTCAAGCCTTCTGACAGTGTCCTGAAAAAGGGCGAGGTGTTCCGGAAAATGCCTGTTGAGGATGGCCATGGCCGGAATGCCGATATTGGCATCCAGGCCGGGGTTCATCCTTTTGGATAGTATTCCTTCCGCATTGTTGCAGAACTTTATGGCCATCCCCTCGCCGGTGAAGCGGAAGATGTACCGCTCAAGAGCGCTGAATTTTTCGGTAAAGGAATGATAGCTGCCCACCAGCTTCATTGTCTGCAGATGGTGCATCTCATGCAGGATGACATAGGGCAGCTCTTCCATGGCGCAGTATGTCTCGACGCCGAACAGATCCAGGTGCAGCGCATTCTCATGCACATAGCCGAAAGAAGGGCCGAAGCTGAGGGTGGAGACTACATCTATATCATCTAAGTACACATCGCCGGGGAAAGCGGCCCGGAGCCTGTCCTGGAGGTTTTGCAGATTCTCCTCTGTCAGCATGCCCATGAGCCTGCGGTATCTGTCACGGTACTTCTGTGGGTGGGCGGCGCAGTCCAGCCACAGCCCATGTCTGTCCCGCAGGGCGGTCCTGCGGTCAGGGCTCAGTTCGGGAATGTCCTCCGGGGCGATGGTCCTGAAGCGGGCGAAATAGGACACAAGAGGCTCCCTGGAGTCCAGGCCGTATCTTCTGGCCTCAAAGAGATAGTCCTCATGGCCTAAGATGTCGGCCGCAGCCTGTGGATCTTCCTGCCCCATGCCGGATTTCGCCACATATTCCAGCATCAGGGGGATGCTGGATGTCCTTAGTCTCATTGCCAGTTCCTCCGTAATCTTGTCGTTTTGCGGATATCGTATTCTCAGTATACAGGAGCCGGGGCCGGTTTGCAACCTTTTCATGCGCTGCTATTTATACTGCAGACCGCCAGGATTTACAGTGGTGTCGCTGGGAAAGTGCTTGGCTGGCGGTCTGCGGTCGGGTTGCACTGCATATTTAACCGGTGCGCAGTATAAATAGAATTGTGCAAATGACCTTGCACAAAGACGGAAAATATGCTGCTATGTGCAAATAGGAGGTGTACGGAAGAATTGGCGCTGACATAAAGGAAGCGGAACAGAGTTGTCGGAAATGGGCAGTTTGTTTTTTTACACAAAACACTTGCGCGGTTCATATAAAAGTGATATTATAGTGATATCAATCAGAAACAAAAAACATATGAAGGACGGAAGACATGGCAGGAATACTGCCGTGGACAACAGAGGAGCGGGAGTGACAGGAGGAAACGGACAATGCTTGAAATCAAGAACCTGACGAAAACCTACAAAGGCGGCAAGACCGCAGTGGACGATCTGTCCCTGAGGGTGCGGGCCGGGGACATCTACGGCTTCATCGGCCACAACGGCGCCGGGAAGACCACTACCATCAAGGCCGTGGTGGGCATCCACGACTTCGACAAGGGGGAGATCCGGGTGGACGGCAAGGACGTGCGCACCCAGTCCCTGGCCTGCAAGAAAGCCATGGCCTACATCCCCGACAACCCGGACATCTATGAGTATCTGACGGGCATCCAGTACCTGAACTTCCTGGCGGACATCTACCAGGTACCCGGTAAGGCGCGGGAGGAGCGCATCCGCAGGGAGGCGGAGGACTTCGGCATCTATTCCGTACTGGGAGACCTGGTGTCCACCTACTCCCACGGCATGCGGCAGAAGCTGGCCCTCACGGGGGCGCTGATCCACGAGCCAAAGCTCCTGGTGCTGGATGAGCCCTTCGTGGGGCTGGATCCGGAAGCCTCCCTGCTGCTGAAGCGCAAGATGCATGCCTTCTGTGAAAAGGGCAGCGCCATCTTCTTCTCCACCCATGTGCTGGAGGTGGCGGAGAAGCTCTGCAACCGCATCGCGGTGATCTCCGGCGGAAAGCTGATCGTGGAGGGCGACACAAAGGAGCTCACCAGAGACAAATCCCTGGAAGACGTATTTATGGAGGTGACCCATCATGACAAGGCAGATTAGGCTACTGACAAAGCTTTCCCTGTACGGAATGTTCGGCTTCAACGAATTCCGCCATACCAGAGACGGAAAGAAGAAGCTCCGCTTCTGCCTCATGGGGGCGCTCTGGGTGCTCCTGATCCTGATGCTGGCGGGCTATGTGGGACTGACCAGCTACGGGCTCACATCCATAGGCATGGGGTATTTCGTCCCTGCCGTTCTGGGCATGCTGGTATCGCTGGTGACGTTCTTTTTCACCATGACCAAGGCCGGCCCTATGCTCTTTGACCAGAAATCCTATGAAAAACAGGTGGCGCTGCCGGTGGAGGCGAAGAGCATCATCGTCAGCCGGTTCCTGTCCATGTACCTGACGGACATGATGCTGGGGCTTGTGGTGATGCTGCCGGGAATGGCGGTGTACGGTGTGGCGGAGAGGCCGGGTCTTACTTTTTATCTCTACGGATTCTTTGTCATCCTCTTCCTGCCCCTGCTGCCCCTGACGGCGGCTTCCGTGGTGGGGGCCCTGATTGCGGGCATCGCCGGCAGATGGAAGCGGGGGAACCTGGCCTCCATCCTGCTGACCATGATTTTCGTGTGCGTCGTTCTGGTGGGGAGCATGAGCCTGGGCAGGCTGGACGAAAGCCAGCTGGGGGCCATGATGGAGGAGATGGCGCTGCAAATGGAGCGTCAGATCGGCAGGCTCTATCCCCCGGCTATCTGGATCTCCGAGGCCATGGTGTCCGGGAAAGCGGCATGGCTGCTCCTGTTCCTGGGGGTGTCCCTGGGGTGCTTCCTGATTTTCCTGGAAATCCTGGGGCGCTTTTACGGCCGCGTATGCCAGATGCTGGGCGCCAGGGAGGCCCGGGGGAACTATCGGATGGAGCGGCTGCAGGCCAAATCCGTCATGCGGAGCCTGGTGGAGCGGGAGGGGAGGCGCTATTTTGCCTCCAGCGTCTATGTGGTGAACACGCTGACAGGAGAGCTGATGATGGTGCTGCTGGCCGTGGGCGTGGCCCTGGCGGGGAGGGAGGCTGTGGACCAGCTGCTGGGCCTGCCCGGGGCGGTGGACAGGACGCTGCCTGTGCTGCTGGGGGCCATGCCCGTGATTATGCCTCTGACCGCCTGCTCCCTGTCCATGGAGGGGAAGAGCTGGTGGATGACCCAGACCCTGCCGGTGAGCAGGCGGGAGCTGATCTGGAGCAAGGTGAACCTGCAGTTAATTGTAGCCCTGCCCTTTTATCTGGTGTCTGAGGCGGCGCTGATTGTGGCGCTGCGCCCGGGCCTGGCAGAGGCGGTGTGCCTGCTGGCGGTGCCCGCGGCCTATATCCTCTTCGGCGCCAGGGCGGGGATAGCGGTGAACGAGAAATTCCCCGTCTTCGACTGGGACAGCGAGGTCAAGGTGGTGAAGCAGGGGGCTTCCGCCTTCGTGATGGTGGTCATAGGGCTGGTATCGGCGGCAGTGCCCATCATTGCCCTGTTCGTCCTGGAGGGGATGGCAGTTTTCGTGTATGGAGCCACTGTGGGGGCGCTCCTGCTGCTGACATGGCTCCTGGACCTTGGCGGGAAAAAGCCCTGCCCTCCCTATCGCCTGGATTAGGCCCGCTGGGGGTGCAGCCCCGATATCCGGCATCCGCGGCGAAGCAGTGGACAGGTCCTCCCGAATCCGTTATAATATATATGTGGCAATAAAATCTTGCTCAAAAACCGGATAAACGGCATGACTTGCTGTGCTATGCGGCTGGCAAGAATTATACTGCAGACCGCCAGATTTACAGTGGTGTCTCCGGGAAAGTGCTTAGCTGGCGGTCTGCAGTCGGGTTGTACTGCAAATTTAACCGGTGTGCAGTATAAATGCCGTTTATATAGCCTAAAAGTACAGGGAGGCAGCGGAGGATGAAGCTGATATTTTTCGACGTGGATGGGACGCTGATTGGCGATAAGGGACAGGTTCTGGCACAGAGCACGAAGGAAGCCATAGGAAAAGCAAGGGACAACGGCCACATCTGCATGGTCAATACGGGCAGGACATGGAGGCTGGTGGCAGACTGGCTTCCGGGGCAGGCGGATTTTGACGGGTATCTGCTGGGATGCGGCAGTATGGCCCGGTATCGGGGGGAAGTCCTCTGGCACAGGACATTTTCCATGGAGCAGGGCCGCCGGATCATGGAGGCGCTGGATCGCTGCGGCATCGATGCCCTTCTGGAGGGGAGTGAAGAAAATTACAGCAAGAATCTGACGGAATTCCGAACGGATGTCTTCCGCCATCATATGGGAGTGCGGTATCGCAGAAAGTACGGGGCATGGGAAGAGGCCTGCGGCCGCTTCGACAAGCTATATATGTATGTGGACGAGGATTCCAGGCTGGAGCGCTTCCGGCAGGAGTTCGCGGAGGAGCTGGACTTTATCGACAGGGACCGGGGCTTCTGGGAGGTGATACCCGCGGGCTGCTCCAAAGGCCTCGCCATGGAAGAGCTGGCGGAGGCCCTGGGGATTCCCATGGCGGACACGGTGGCCGTGGGCGACAGCAGCAATGACCTGGAGATGCTGCAGCGCGCCGGGACTGCCATCGCCATGGGCAATGCCACACAGGGCATCAGGGATCTGGCGGATTATGTGACCACGGACGTGATGGAGGACGGCATCTGGAATGCTCTGGACTGGCTGGGGGTGCTGTAGCGGTGGTTGGGGCAAGCATACCATATTCTGCCGGAATGTCAATAGAAATTCATTGCGAAACAGTGCCTCAGGTGGTATGATAAGGACAATCTGGAACACAAAAGGGAGGAAGCAGATATGGACACCATAAAAATCCACAGCGGCAGCACCAGGATGATCGCCCACCGGGGCTTAAGCGGCCTGGAGACGGAGAACTCCATCCCGGCCTTCGTGGCTGCCGGGAACCGCAGCTATTACGGCGTGGAGACGGACACCCATGTGACGAAGGACGGCAGATTCGTCGTCATCCATGACGACACCACAGGGCGGGTGGCCCGGGAGGATGTCAGGGTGGAGGAATCTGACTATGAGGCTGTCCGGGGGATTGCCCTGAAGGACATGTGCCCCGCGGCGGAAGCGGCGCAGGACGTATGCCTGGAGGACAGGCAGGATCTGATCATCCCGAATTTGAAGGAATATATCACTATCTGCAGGAAATACGGTAAAACGTGCGTGCTGGAACTGAAAAACGAATTCCTGCCGGAGGACGTCAAACGGCTGGTGGAGGAGATTGAAGACCTGGGCTACCTGGAGCATGTCGTGTTCATCTCCTTCGCCCTGAACAATATGATCCGCCTCAGAGACCTCCTTCCGGACCAGGGGCTGTACTACCTGACCATGGAATATAACGGGGAGATCCTGGACACGCTGAAGCGCTACGGGCTGAACCTGGACATCTACTACAAGGCCCTGACGAAGGAAATCGTGGAGGAGCTGCACGGAGAGGGAATCCTGGTGAACTGCTGGACCTGCGACGACAAAGCGCAAGCCGAGCAGCTTGCGGCGTGGGGCGTGGACTTCATTACCACGAACCGGTTGGAGTAGGGAGGACGGGAGGCGTCATTCCCCGGGCAGCACGGATTGTCCTGTTGACGAAAAGGGCTAAGTCTTTCGGCTTGGCTCTTTTTTGATTCCCATTTATGCAGGGGACACCGCTTCGGAGCGGTTCTGCTCTTTCGGCAGCGGGCAGCATGCTTTTTCGTTGAATCCTGTCCTGCCCGTAAATGAATTATCAAACATTTGCAATCGACACAAGGATTGACCCGGCTGCGGATCCTTGCTATACTGAAGATACACCTATGATATACTGCAGACCGCCAGGATTTACAGTGGCGTCCCCGGGAAAGCGGCTGGCCGGCGGTCTGCAGTCGGGTTGTACTGCAAATTTGACCGGTGCGCAGTATAAAAAGCGGGATCCGCGGCATGGAGGCGGTTATGGGAAATCATGAGGACGCAGAGTCCGGAATCAAGTTCGAGAGGGAATATAATCAGATATGCGGCAAGATGCTGCAGGAGGAGCGGGAGAAAAGGGGCATATCCAGGGAGGAGCTGGCAAGGGGCATCCTCAGCAAGACGGCCCTGGGCCACATGGAAACCGGCAGGATAGGCTGGACAAAGCTGCCCGGGGATACACTGATGCACCGCATGGGCGTGGGCACGGACTACTTTGAGGTGGTGGCCTCCGCGGAAGAGCTGGACAGGTGGCGCAGACGGGAGGACATCTGCCTCCTGCTGCCCGCCAGGCCCGGGGAGGCGGTGGGGAAGCTGCGTGAATACAGGCATGCGTACGGGAAAAGGGAGCCCCTGGAGGAACAGTTCCTCTGTAAGGCGGAGGCGCTCCTGGCGCTCCTGGACTGGAGGCGGGACGGGGAGGAGGCAGATGCCGCCAGGCTGTCCGACATGGCCCGGAGGGCGGTGCACTGTACGGTTCCGGAGGGCTGGGAGCGGGGGATGGAGGATCTGTGGCTGGCCCCGTCGGAGCTGGAGGCAGTGCTCCTGGAGGCCGCGGCGCGGATGGTCCGGGGCAGGGAGGAGGAAGCCTGGGAACTCTGGCAGGCTGTCCGCAGGTACCCGAAGGCGCACCATTGGCGGGAGCGGGTGGAGGCCCTGATAGCGCCCCAGACGGCCATGCTGGGCATATGGCTGTCGCTGCAGGGCCGGAGAGGGATTGGGCAGCCCGTATTCGCCTTTGCCAGGGAGGCCCTGGAAATGCTGCGCAGGAACAACAGCCACAGCTACCTGCTGCCATTGCTGGAGCTGATGGGGCGGATGCGGCCCCGGGACGGGGGGGAGGCGGCATACCTGGAGCAGGCGGCGGAGTTCCGGGAGGCCTTCCGGAGGCTGTATGAATGGTTCGGTTATCCGGGATACCGGATCTGGCAGGGGATTTCCGTGGACAATACCAGGGAGATCGGCGTGGTGCTGCGGATGCTGCGCAAATGCGAGGGGAAATCCCGGGCCCGGGCCATCCATGACGAAGAGGGAATCATCGTGACGGAACGGCAGCTGGAGAAGATAGAGAAAGGAGTCCACAAGCCCTCCTATGAGAACTACCAGCGGTTGATGCGGCAGTACGGGAAATGCGGCGGCTGGAAGACGGCCATGGTGGAGGCGGACTCCGTGGAGGTGCTGGAATTACGGCAGCAGATTTCTACCTTGATCAGGCTCTGCGAATGGGACAGGGTATGGATAGAGATAGAGAGGTTCCGCAGGAAGGTAGACGCGGCATATCCGAGGGTGAGGCAGGAGCTGCTGTTCTGGGAGGCGCTGATGAAGTGGAAGAAAGAGGGCGCGCTGGAGGAGGCGCTGGAGACGTTGTTCCAGGCGCTACACTGCACGGTGCCTCCGGAGGAGGGCAGGGACCTGAAATGGTGGGTGTTCGAGCGGGAGGAGAGCATCATCGCCAGCAATATCGCTTCGGTCTACCGTAGGCTGGGACGTTTGGAGGAGGCTGGGAAATGGTTTGACACGGTTATGTTTTCTTTGGAGCAGCAGAGGGGCAGGACGGGGATAGCACATAGTGGATATGGCATCCTGATGGATGGGTATGACAATTATTTGGATGACAGAGGATGCCTGAAGACAGCGGTGAAAATGAATGAGGAGACCATTTGCAATTGTCTCAAATGGCCCCTGATTGATTCCGTTGCTTCGATGCTTTATCGATATGCGTGGAATTCATATGAAATAGCTTCGAAAGAGCCGAAGTTGTTTGATGTTTTGCGGCCAAAATGGAATAATGCTTTCCGGTTATGCCAGTCTTTGGTGCGGTTTAGATATGATTACAATTTTGAGGAATTTTTACAGGTCAGAGAGGCGAAATTTTTACCATGAATTCCATTCATCTTTGTCGGCAAAAGTTTTTGCCCCAATCCCATCTGCCGGAGTTTCCGTCGCATCCGGAGCCGGACTGGCAGTCGGGACAGGCTCTTTCGGCTCCGGGGTCGTATCCGGAAGTACAGTGGCATACAGCGCCAGGCCCAGGGCAAATGAAAACAGAATAGATTTTAAGGTTTTGTGCTTCATAAATGACTTCCTCCTTTGTCTATATATTGGCTTTATTGTACCATGAAGACGGAATACGATGCAATATGTCGTATTAGTTGCGAAAAAAGAAACTAATACGACGTATTGCAACATTGTAGTAAATCGTGTACTATAACGATATAACCGATGGCCGGATGCAAAGCCGTTCTGCCTGAGAGCTTATACGGAATTAACTTAACTCGTTGCTCTGCAGACTACAAGTTATGATTAAGGCAAACAAACGAAAGACGAGGAGGTAAAGAGTATGTTCAAAAAGATGAGAAGATTGTTTTCGGTTGCATTGGTGCTTTCCATGCTGACAGCTACAGGCCTGCAGGTTGGAGCCTATGGCTTTTCAGAATCCGAGAATAGCCTGGAGGCCTATGCGGAAGAGAGGCACGATAATGCGGATTGGTTGGGCGAAGCGGTCGAAAACGTCCCGCTGGATAAGGGCATCTCTCCACATATGTGGTGTTCGAAATGCTCATGGTATATGGTATTTGTCTGTGCGGATCAACGGATTTTGACTTACGAGGGCTATCATAGAGGTTTCTGGGGGATATTTGAGACGGACTGTTATGCATATTATTATGGCAGCATGGGTGCAATCATGTGCCCAAACTGTCATCATATAGGAGATGTGACAGAGCAGCATGACTGCTGGGAAAGCCATGGAAAATGCTCCTTTGGGGAATACGATGTGTGCCCTATGGATGTATCGTAAGAAAGGTATTGAATAAAGGGATAAGACAGGCTCAAAGAAATGTGTGGAAAGGCGAGCGGGAGGGGGAAACTCCTCCCGCTCGCAATCAAACCATCTAAGGGGATGGAAATCGAGGTGAAACAGACAGACGGCATCTTGTGGTAATCTATTGGCGATTGGCCAGGGGTGTATTGGGCGTATTGGAAACTAATACGACGTATTGTGCATTTTTGAAAAACAATCTATAATGATTATACAAATATATTTTTAACGCTTTATTAGGAGGTGCATCTCATGAAGAAAAAGACATCTTTGTTAATGGCAGCTGTTATCGTATTGGTGATTGTTGTCCTCGCCGTTGCGGCATATTTCATGCTGGCCAGGAAGCAGAGCGGGCCTAAGGCAGTGCCGCTGGATGAGCTGAGCGCGGACGGCGAATACCAGTTCGGCGGATTAGCGTGGGGGGCGTCTCTGGAGAATGTGAAAAAGGCCCTGCCATATGAGCTTACGGAGGGCATGAAATGGGAAGCCGATGGCGAGTACATCGAATACAATGCAGGTACCCCTTTCGAGCTGGGGGGCCGCAACGCCACTGCCGCCTTTGAGTTCCATGATGGCGGTCTGTCAGCGGTCAAATTCAGCTTCCATCTGGGAGAGGACTACGAGGAATGGATTGCAGAGCAGGTGCAGACGCTGACATCGCTGTACGGGCAGGAAACGGATAAAATGGAAAATTCTTCCGATGGGTTTGCAAGCAAAGGCTACAGGTGGGACACGGAAAACACGTCGCTGCAGATTATCCTGATGACCGGAGATAAGATAAAACCGTCCGGCACGATTGTTGTCGGGGTAAAATAACCGAGTAAAATAACATTATTTTGATAAGTATGTAACTTGTTATGAACAGACGCCATACAATGCCCCGTTAACATTTTGGACATATAATCAGCTGAGCAATAATAGTTACAAAGCAATTTCTAAATTTTAGAGGTGTATGATGAAGAAAACCAATAAACTGATTTTTATTTTGTTTGCTATGATATTGCTGTTTGGTTGTGGGAAATCGGAGGATAAGACCAATAGTAACATGGAATCGAAAAATGAGACAGTTGTCAATGAAAGCTTAGGAATTCAGCAATTCCGAATGACAAATGCATTTGATTCCAATTTTGAGCTTGATTATGAGAATCATTACATAATGGCATTGGAAAATGTCGAAGTGAAAGGCATTCCTATCGATTCTATTAAATACAATCGTGTTTTAGAATATCAATTAGTCAGGGTACATGCGGCGGTGTATGCAGGAAATGAAAAATGGGTATTGGTCAGCTATCTCACATTTGATGGCGGCGATAATATAGGTTGGGTAAAAGTATCTGATTTGACCGAGTACACAAATGATACCAAAGAAAAACTCCTGTTTCCGGTAACTGTTTCTGCTGACTGTAAGGATATTGATACAGGAGAAAAAGTGGATGACAATGATTGGAAAATAACGTCCATGGAAGGAGAAATCATTACTATAACAAAAGTTGGTGGAATAGACCATAAGGTCAAGCTAGAAGATATTGTTTATCCTGATACATTCAAGGGTGCAGAATAAATGATATGATATTCAGAAGCACCGAAGTTCGGTGCTTCTGTTGTGTTGATTGATTCTGAAATCGAGGTTGCAATATCCAAAGAGGGATGGGATGCATGGAGAGAGGCAGAAGCCAACTCTGATTTGCCCAGCCGATTTTGCTTGCATTTTGACCGGAAATATGGTATAAAAATTCTATAAAACCCTCCGGGGAGTGGATTTTTCAAGAGAAATCTTTTTTCGCCACGCAGTCGCAAAGAGTGACTGCGTGGCTTTTTTGCGCGGACAGGCGAGGCCGCTTCCGGGGCGGGAAGGAGAAGGGAGAAAAGGATGGATCAGACATTTATGAAAGAAAAGAGGATACTGCCGCTGGTGGTGTCCATGTCCCTGCCCATGGTGCTGTCCATGGCGGTGAACGCGCTGTACAATATCATCGACAGCTATTTCGTGGCGAAGGTCAGCGAGGAGGCCATGACCGCGCTGGCTTTGGTGTATCCGGTGCAGAACCTGATCAATGCCGTCGCCATCGGCTTCGGGGTGGGCATGAACGCCGTCATCGCCTTCTATCTGGGGGCGGGGGAGCAGGAGAGGTCCAATCGGGCCGCCACGGTGGGGACGCTCCTGAGCTTCCTCCAGGGCATCCTGCTGGCAGCAGTCTGTATCCTGGGGATGCCGGTGTTCCTGCGGAATTTCACTGCCAGTGGAGCCATCGGCGAGCTGGCGCTGTGCTATGCGGACAGGGCTTTCCTCTTTTCCCCTGTCATCGCCCTGGGGTTGTCTTTTGAAAAGATTTTTCAGGCAGCGGGGAAGATGAAAGTCTCCATGTTCAGCATGCTGTGCGGCTGCGTGGCAAATATCCTGCTGGACCCCCTGATGATATTCGGGGCGGGCCCGATTCCCGCCATGGGCATCGCCGGGGCGGCCTATGCCACCGGAATCGGACAGTGCGTCACTTTGGCGGTGTACCTGTTGTTCTATGTGCTGCGGCCCATTCCGGTGCGGCTGGGAAGGAAATATATGGTCTTCGAGGCCGGAATCGTGAAAAAGCTGTACTCCGTGGGGATATCGGCCACCCTGAACCTGGCCCTGCCCTCCCTGTTGATTACGGTGCTGAACGGGCTGCTGGCCGGTTTCTCGGAGAAATATGTGCTGGTGCTGGGGGTGTATTACAAGCTGCAGACCTTCATCTATCTCACCGCCAACGGCATCATCCAGGGCATAAGGCCTCTGCTTGGCTACAATTACGGCGCAGGGGAATACGGGCGGGTGCGGAGGATCTACCGCACGGCCCTGGCCATGAACATGGGAATCATGCTGGCGGGCACCGTGGTCTCCTGGCTGATGCCGGAAGCTCTGATCGGCCTGTTCACGGACAGCCCGGATACCATAGGGATCGGCGGGACGGCCCTGCGGATCATCAGCCTGGGATTCGTCCTGTCGGCATGCTCCGTCACCTGCTGCGGCGCGCTGGAGGGCCTGGGCAGGGGAGGGCAGTCCCTGGCGATCTCCCTGTTGCGCTACGGGGCGGTGATCATCCCGGCGGCGTACCTGTTCACCGCCTTTCTGGGGGCGGACGGGGTATGGTGGGCGTTCTGCTTTACGGAATGGGTGACCGCGGGATGTGCCGTGCTGATCTACAGGCGGCTGCGGCTGGAGCAGGGGTGAGGGGATGAGGCTGAGGAAAATGCGGGAATTATGTCAACACATTTCCGAAAGAAAAAACAGCGGTGAAAAATAACGTTATCGAAGAAGCGGCTCAGATACGCTTGAAAAAAGCCAGCTCCTTTAGTATAATGGAACCGTGGCAGAGACGGGAATCTGATGGGAGGTCTGCCAGTCATGAGAAAGGCGGTAGATGCCATTGAGAGCAGATGCGATTACAAAGGATTATGTAAAAGATGCAGGCGTGTTTGCCGATATTTTTATACTGCAGACCGCCAGGATTTACAGTGGCATCTCCAGGAAAGTGCTTGGCTGGCGGTCTGCAGTCGGGTTACACTGCATATTTAACCGGTGCGCAGTATAATTACTATATTTACGGCGGGCGGCGGGTGATTCTACCGGAGCAGCTCACGGAGCGTGATTCCACGAAGATAGCGCTGCCATACGGTGCGGACGGCGCAGTAGTTCCCGTCCAGAAATTCCGCGATGTGCAGAAGCTGTATGCGGCAATGACGGATGGGAAGATGGAATATGTCCTTTATGGCGCGGAGAACCAGGCAGAGATTCATTATGCCATGGCTGTAAGGAACAATCTCTATGACGCGCTGGAGTATGCAGGGCAGGTGGAAGAGGCGGCAAAGTCACACAGGAAGGAAATGAAGCGGAAAAAGGAGCAGGGGGAAACTCCTGCCGGTGAGGATAGAAAAACGCCAGGAGCAGGTGAATTCTTAAGCGGTTTTTGGGCTGAAGACAGACTGATACCATCCATCACGGTGACTATATTTTTCGGCTCGGAAGAGTGGGATGGGCCGTTAAGCCTGTTTGATATGATGGATGTGTCAGACCCGGAGGTGCTTGCCTGCATGGACAATTACCATGTGCGGCTGATTGCTCCGGCGCAGATGGCGGATGAGGAAATCATGAAATTCCAGTCCAGCCTGCGGGAGGTCATGCTGTTCATCAAGTATTCGAAGGATAAGGAAAACTTAAGCAGGGTGCTGGCGGCCAATGAAAGGCGTTTCCGGAAAGTGGAGCGCAGGGCGGCAGATGTGATTGAGGCGATTACAAATTCGGGCATAAAATATGATGAAGAAGACGAGGTGGTTAATGTGTGCCAGGCGATTCAGGAAATGAGGAAAGAATCCGAGCAGGATGGAAGGCTTATGCAGGCTCAGGAAAGCGCTAAAAAGTTATATGAGATGGGGCTTGATGCGGAGAAGATAGCTCAGGCGGTTGGTTATGCTGTGGAAACAGTAAAGGGATGGCTTGGGCTTCGGGCATAATGCATAGTGATATCAGACATTCAAAGGGGACAGGAATCATGTTATTGAAATTGATTACGCCCCATTCGCTGCGGTTGATTCTTCATATGTAAATGTTTTTTCTTGGGAGCGGATAAGGGGCATTCCTCCTTTCGTCACAAAAAGGCTAAGTTTTTCAGCTTAGCCCTTTGCTTTTTATTTCCCACTTATGGTAGGGTACACCGCTTTTTTGGCTCCCACTCATGGTAGGGTACACCGCTTCTTTAACTCCCACTTTATGGTAGGGTACACCGCTTCTTTGGGACATTTCTGTCCTCTATCAGTATTATACGAAAATGCGGGAATTATGTCAACACATTTCCGACAGATAAAAAACAGCTTGAATAGCCCGGGCAGCCATGGTAGTATAGACATACCATGGACGGAAGCTCCGAGGGGGCGTTCCGTACCTGAAAGAGGAGAATGGACATGGCGACATGGATAGTACATCTGCGGATAGCGGACCGGCTTTTGGACTGCCTGGAGGGAATCGCGCAGACCCAGTTCGTGGTGGGGAACATCGCGCCGGACAGCGGCCTGCCCAATGCGGACTGGACGGCTTATACGCCGGACAGCAGGGTGTCCCATTTCCGGATAAACAGGGATGGGGAGCCCAAGGAGATTGATGTCCGGGCTTTCCTGGACCGGTATTTCAGCGAGGGACAGCGGCAGGCCTACAACGTGGAGGAATACTCTTTCTTCCTGGGTTACCTGGTCCATCTGCTGACCGACCAGGAATGGGCCTGGCGCATCTACCGGCCGGAACTGGCAAAGCATTCCCAGGCATTTGACGGGGACAGGGACGAACTGAACCGTGCCATGAAAAGGGACTGGTACGACCTGGATTTTGTCTATCTGAAAAAGCATCCGGACTTTCGGGCATTTGCCATCTATGAGGCCGCCCAGGGCTTCGTGAATTCCTACATGGATATCTTCGGAAGGGATGCCCTTGACGACCGCAGGGTGTATATCACAGGCTTTTACAGGGCCGGGAGGGAGAACCTGGAGCGGGAGTATCCCTATCTGACGGAAAAAGAGATGGATGCCTTCGTGGAGGACTGTGCCAGGACGGTGCTGGAAAGGCTCAGGAGGATTTGACGGCGCAGACAATCCCGCACCGCAAAGGCTTCGCAAAAAGGGGTTTATGGATTGCGCGCATCAGGAGGACAGAAAATGACAGAAGCGGAATGGGCGGACATGGAGCGGCTTTTGCCCACGCCCTGCTACGTGGTGGACGAGGCTCTGATAGAAGAAAACCTGAAGATACTGAAGGGTGTCATGGACCGGACAGGAGCCAGGATCCTGCTGGCCCAGAAGGCCTTTTCCATGTACGCCCTGTATCCCCTGATCGGGGAGTACCTCTGCGGCGCCACGGCCAGCGGCCTGTACGAGGCCAGGCTCTGCGCCGAGGAGATGGCTAAGCCCCTTAGGGCCCGGGGCAGGAAGGTGGAGAACCATATTTTTTCACCCGCATATAAAGAGGCGGAATTCCGTGAAATCCTGCGCTGCTGCGACCATATCGTCTTCAATTCCTGGAAGCAGGCGGAGCGGTTCGGCCCCGGGGCAAAGGCGGCGGGGAAGAGCATGGGGCTGCGCATCAATCCGGAGCGCTCCACCCAGGAGGGGCACGCCATCTATGACCCCTGCGCCCCGGGCTCCCGGCTGGGGGTGACCCTGGAAGCCTTTGAGGCCGGGCTGCATCGTGGTTCCTTACAGCTTCTGGACGGCCTGCATTTCCACACCCTCTGCGAGCAGGACGCCGATGCCCTGGAGGCCACCCTGGAGGCGGTGGAGGAGAAGTTCGGCAGATACCTGGCCGGCATGAGATGGATCAATTTCGGCGGCGGCCATCATATCACCCGGCCGGGCTATGATATACCCAGGCTGGAGCGCTGCATCGGGAGGATGCAGGACAGATACGGGCTGACGGTGTATCTGGAGCCCGGGGAGGCGGTGGCGCTGAACGCCGGATTTCTGATCGCGGAGGTGCTGGAAACCCTCCACAACGGTATGGACATAGCCATCCTGGACACCTCCGCGGCCTGCCACATGCCGGACGTGCTGGAGATGCCCTACAGGCCGCCGCTGCGGGGAAGCGGGGAGCCGGGGGAGAAGGCCTGCACTTACCGCCTGGGCGGGCCCACCTGCCTGGCCGGGGACATCATCGGGGACTATTCCTTCGACAGGCCCTTGAAGGAGGGGGACAGGCTGGTATTCCAGGACATGGCCATCTATTCCATGGTGAAGAACAACACCTTCAACGGGATGCCCCTGCCGGCCATTGCCCTGCGCAGGAAAAACGGGGAATGCGACATCGTGAAGGAGTTCGGCTACCGGGATTTCAGAGAGAGGCTGTCGTAGCGAAGCGGCAGGGGGGAATCTTTCCATGTTTTCCATGACATCAAAAGAGCCCGGTGCCCCAGGCTCTTTCAAGGAGTGAAATAATATAAAGAAAACATGAAAGGGAAAGGTTATCTATGGTGAAACCGCTTACGCGGTATTGTTGTTTCCTTTATTATCCATTGTAGGCTGAAAATGTGTTCAAAGTTTGACCATGGGCTTAAGGATTTATAAACTGTGAGCGAAAAGCGCTTTTCGGCGTTGGGGGCGGGGGCGGGCGTTTTTTGCGACACAAAAAG
>OFFF01000766.1_pt1 | contig 22794 bp, 20 predicted proteins | sample 1521301 | NCBI WGS metagenome assembly OFFF01 (sample SAMEA3504101, study PRJEB24116) | mouse gut metagenome | biome: mouse gut; feature: mouse-associated habitat; material: faeces | place: Denmark | collected 2011
CCAGCTGTTTCAATTCATTCACGCATTGAGAGACTGTAGGAATACTGATATTAAGTACTTCAGCGATATCTGTTTTGGATATCCTCCGGTTCTGGTAAACCAGTTGATATACCTGACACCGGTTTGCTTTTTTCATTTCAATTAAATTCATTGCTGGCTATGCTCCTTTCAACAGCAGTTGCACTTTATTATATATTACTGGATTTCCAGTAAATTAGCAATATTCCCTCCAATCATCAAATCAAAATCGTGTTCACATTTGGCATAGCGTTTGATTTTATTAAATTCCCACTCATAGTCGCAGAATGGTCCGTCTGTTCCCCAGATGACCTTGGTTGCACCCAGTTTCTCGATAATTTTTGAACTTTCCATTCCAGGAACCCTGGATGTTTCCAAATAAAGATTATCATTTTCCAGTGCCAGTTCAATAGCCAGTTCCCACTCCCAGAAAAATCCACAGTGCGCCATCAGCAAAGGCACTTTCGGAAATCTTCTTGCCATGCGGTCGAACTCCAGAGGACAGTTATATAAATCCGCCGAACCATGTACAATGACTACACCTTTATAGGCTTGTGTCACTTCAAAAAGCGGATTGACCAGTTTCTTGTCACTGAGACGGAAACCGCACAGGGTGGGGTGCAGTTTTACGCCCTTAAAACCATTCCGGTAACACCGTTCCAGTTCATCCGCCGCTTCATGGGTATTCCATGGGTTCACTGCTGCAAAAGGAATCAGGCGATCCGGATACTCTTCCACATATTGAGGGATTAAATCGTTGTTAAAATATCCCTCTGTAAATGGGAAAATCACCGTTTTATCCACTCCCATCGTATCCATTCTTTCCACAACCTGCTGCCCGGTCCAAACCGCAGCCCCTTCTCCCACATGAGAATGTGCATCAATTTTTAACATATTCTACCTCCATTTAATTTTTCTTACGCAAATGAGCCGTGCCCATCATAACCGCCATCAAGATAAAACATCCATTGCACAATTGCTTGATTCCGTTGCCCATACCCATCAATGTAAAAAAATTGCTGATACAGCCCACGAACAAGCAACCTATCACCGTACCTAAAACATTAAACCGCTTGTCTTTTGACAGCAAAGTTCCGATATAAACTGCCACAAAGCAATCGTTCAAATAGGATTCCGTCGCACGCGGCGTAGCGCTTCCGGCACGGGAACAGATTAAAATACCTGCTACAGCCGCCAATATGGCACTTAGTATAAAAGCTGCGGCAAAAGTCTTACGGATATCTATGCCCGACAGAAAAGCTGAGCGCACATTTCCGTTAATCGCATCCATATGCCTCCCCAGCACGGAACGCTCCCTCACGAAATAGATAATCACAATGGTCAAAACCCCAATAATCATCACATTCGGCAACCCCAGCACCGCCCCCTGTCCAATATTCAAAAAGACACCTGTCACAGACCTGGGCATGGTAAATAAAACCTGGGGCTGTGCCCCGTTAGTAAGCACCAGTTCGAAGCTCCTGACAATAAACATGGTGCCCAAAGTCCCGATTAAAGCCGGCACCCCGAGATATGCCATCAACACGGCATTCACCAAACCTACGAACAAACCGAACAGCAAAGTAATGAGCAATGCCACCATCGGCGGAACATCCTTTAAAATCAGGAAGGCGGAAATAACTGCTGCCGCATCCGCCACCTGGGCGATAGAAAAGTCAATTCCACGGACAGATAAGGCAAAAGTCATCCCCAGCGCCATCAAAATCAGAAAAGCGCTGTTTTTACAAATCCCCCAAAGATTGGCGGGCTGCAGAAAACGGTTATCAAATACCTGAAAAACTATTAGCAAAAGAAACATCCCTGCAACCGCACCATATGTTTTAAAGAATTCCCCTATCCCGTTTCCGGAGAATACAGTTGTTTTTATCGCTTTATTTTCCATATTTTTCCCTGTTTCTGCACGGCTTTTTGTTCATAATGGAGTTTGTGGATGCCGTGCGGACACAAACTCCGTTTTCCTTAAAAAATAGTTATCTGGCCAATATCCCGTTTCTTTATCACCGTCAGGAGAATAGACAGTATCAATACAAAACCGAGAACTCCCGATACAATCTGATTGGAAAACCCATTGATAATCAATATATTAGAAAGGGCTGCTATGAAGATTCCGGCAATCACTGTTCCAATCATGCTCAATTCACTTGTCTTCGAAAAAGTACTTCCAAGGTATGCGGAAGCAAGCGCCCTTACAAGAAAATCCATCCCATAGTCCACAGCGGAAGCGCCATAATTATAAGAACATTGGAAAACCCCTGTCATACCAAGTAAAGCGCCGGATATCAGGTAACCGAGAATCAAATATTTTCCAACATTCAGCCCATGCAGTTCAGCCGCATTCCGGTTTTCTCCGCACGCATACATCCGAAGCCCTGTTCTTGTATATTTAAAAAAGCATTGCATAATGCCGCATAGCAAAACGACCAACAGAAAAATATTGGGAATTCCCAATATGCTCCCCTGAGTCAACACGGTAAAACCAGCTGTCTCTTTAATAGCCAATGCGGTTCCGCCGTTATAAAGAGCCGAAATCCCGTTCATCACGTACATAGTTCCCAGAGTAGTAACAAACGTGGGAATATGCAGGTACACCACTAGAAAAGAATTCAGCAGGCCAAAAGCCAGACCCACACCAATTCCCACACCCCAAGAAAGAGCTGGATTGGAGTAAGAAATAATCATTCCTGCCGCCAGGTTGCACACCAGCTGCACCATGGCGCCCGCCCCCATGTCAAACCCCCCCACTATCAGCACAGAAGTGATGCTTATTGCCGTCATGCAAAGAATACCGCTTTGTTTCAAAACAGTCATCAAATTTGCCGGGGCAAAAAACAGCGGGGCACGCAAACCCATAATTAAAATAATGGCAATCATGGCAAATCCTGTGCTGCGGCGCATAACAGCATTCCTGAACTCTATTCTTTTACTATTCTTCATCGCCATCCTCCTGTTCGTCCCCCCCTGCACTCCAATAGAGAAGTTCCTGTTCCGTCGCTTCTGCTGCCTGATATTCTTTTACAATCCTGCCCTTGCACATCACGGCAATCCGGTCGCAGATGCCAAGAAGTTCTTCATTTTCCGATGAAATAAAAATAATCGCGCCGCCAGCCTGAGCCAGTTTTACCATTTGGCGATAGATTTCCGCCTTTGCCCCTACATCTACACCTGTCGTAGGCTGGTCGAAAACAAACACATCATACTTGTCAATGAGCCAACGGCCGATAACTACTTTCTGCTGGTTGCCCCCCGACAATTCACCCAGCTGCTGCCCTGCCCCTGTGCATACAATATTCAACGCATTTATAATTTCATGGCTGCCCCGGCTTTGCAGCTTCCTGCGGATAATCCCCTTTCTTGCCCAGGATTTTGTGGCAGATAAGGAGAGATTTTCCGCAATGCTCATAGCCGGTACAATCCCCTCATTCCGCCTGTCTTCCGGAATAAACGCTATTCCTGCTTTTCCCGCTTTCTTTGGGGAAATAGGGTAGTACGGCTCATCTTTCAGCCGAATATTCCCTTTTTTTATCTTTTCCGCGCCATATACTGCAAGCATCGTTTCTGTTCTTCCTGCACCAACCAGACCTGCCAGGCCTAAAATTTCTCCCCGCCTGACCTCCAGGTTCACTCCCCTCACCAATTTACCGGAATAAAGGTTCTGAATCCGGAGGGCTACATCTCCTATTTGTGCCGGTTCTTTCGGATATAAATCCTTCAATTCCCGTCCAATCATCATGGAAACGATTTGTTTTGGGTCTATATTCTTTGTCTCCACCGTTCCCTGTACCCGGCTATCCCTTAAAACCGTAATCCTCTCCGTAATATTAAATATTTCATCCAAATGGTGGGAAATATAAATAATTGTAACACCGCTTTCTTTTAACAAATTGATAATTTCAAACAGGCGCGATATTTCCTTATTGCTCAACGATGCTGTGGGTTCATCCAGAATCAAAAGTTTAGGGTTCTTTAGCAAAGCGGAAGCAATAGCCACCTGCTCCCGCTGCCCCACCGTCAGGGAAGCCACCTGGGTGTCTGCCGTAAAATCCACATGCATGAATTCCAGCTTTTCCTGCACCAGTTTCCGCATCGTCTTTAAATCCAGCCTCCCCCCTGATTTTGTAATTTCCGCCCCTAAAAAGGCATTGCGCGTCACATCAAAAAGAGGAACCATCTGCTGATCCTGATGAATAATCGCAATACCATGGTGCTCCGAATCCTGCGGGGTCTGAATATCCACCACTTTCCCGTCTAGTAAAATATCTCCGGAACTTTTGGAATACACCCCCGTTATAATTTTCACAAGCGTTGACTTCCCTGCCCCATTCGTTCCTAAAAGCGCATGTGCTTCCCCTTTTTTTATTTTTAAGTTTATGTCCTGCAAAACCCTGTTTGCCCCAAAAGATTTGCAGATATCCCTGCATTCAAGTAAAACCGCCTCTTCCAGCATTTTCGCCACCTCTTCTCTTCACACATCCTACCAGAAAATCCCTTTACGGAACCGTGGGATAGCAAACCAGAAGGTTATCATTCTGCGGATATGCCGCTTCCACCTCTTCGCGGCTCATGTTGATTTTCTCCCAAATCTCCGTCCCCCACTTCATTTCCGCCGCTTCCGCGCCGTTACGTCTGGTAGCACAGTAGCATGCGGTGGGTATTTTTGCAGCCACAGTGGCAGGGTCTATGCTTCCATCCAATACGCCAAGCACTGTATTAGCAGCGGTTGCACCGATAGAAGAAGCGTCAATGACAACGGAAACCCGGAACGGGCTTCCTTCAGTAAATAACATTTGGAAGCTCACTTCATCACCGTCAATGCCGCCCATCACGATTTCCGAACGGTCAGCCTGACGAACCGATTCCACCGCTCCTGTAATCAGGGAATCGTAGGTTCCGATTACAGCTGCTATTGAGCCCTTTTCTGGATTCGCTGTCAGCAATTCCTCCATTTGCGTCTGTACTTTGGACACATTATGTTCTGTAGCAACGGGAACCAAATTGATATTTGGATATGCCGCCGCAACGCCCTGTATAACCGCTAACCGATTTTCCAACAAAGGGGCTCCAGGCACATAAAAAATATAAACGTCCCCGGCATAATCAATTCCGGAAAAAATGGCGTCAGCCAAAAGGACAGCGGCCAGGCCGTCATCCGCATTCGTATCGCAGATTGTATTGTCAATATGGGAACCTATACCAGCTGTCACTACCGGAATCCCTTTTTCCTTTGCTTTCTCGCAAAGAGGGGCAAGCTGCTCATTATCGCCTAATTGAATAATCAGGGCATCAATGCCTGAATTCAACAGGGTTTCAATATTTTCATTATGTTTCTGGAAGTCTGTTTCCGCATCGGTCATAATTACCTCACATCCGGCTGCTTCCAGGATATCCTGTGCACCATAAGCAATCAGGCGGTTGTAGTCATTGGTAATTTCACGGTTTGCAATACCAATTGTCCACCCTCCCGACTTATTCGATGCCGCAGCCGCCTCAGCGGCATCCTCCCCATCGTTTTTCTCAGTTTCTTTTTCACCCCCGGCGGTCTCCGTTTCATCGGTGCTTTCTGTTCCTGCGTTATCCGATGTCGCCGGCTGCCCTGACGAATTGTCTGCACTGCATGCTGCAGTAGTGAACACTAACAATGCCGTAAGCAGTAAAGCAAGCTTTCTTTTCATTATTTTTTCCTCCTTCTTTTGTATGCACTTCTGCAATCTCCCTTTGAACGATTGTAGGAATGTACATTTGTGTTGCCAAAGTTTCATATACTTTGCTAGATTAGTTACATTTTATAACAAATATGCATCTTTGTAAATAGTTTTTAAAAAGTTTTTTCGTGTATTTTGTTCCTTTTTTTTCCATTTTTTTTCTGTTTTTTAGCAGTTTTCTATATTTTGTTCAAATATTATTTTGTAGGGTGTTATATTATATTAAAATTAGAACTCTGGACAGCTACCTTCCATGAGATAAGTTTAAGAGAAAATTAAAAAGTAACTTTCAATTCTAGAAATATTAAAAAAGCATATTTTTATGGTTGCCGTTGTATATCCCATTAAATTTGCTTGAAATCGGAAAGGCAGTAGAACTGTATGCAGCATAGGGATATTGGAGAACTAATAAAAAGCATCACCAATGATACCAGAAAAGAACACATGCACATCCCTTGGAAAGCAATCGCCGGGATGCGCTATATCGCAGCGCATAAATATCAGACTTTGAGGGCGAAAGATGTTTATAATACAGTTTGTATTGATTTTCCTTTTCTAAAAAAAGCAATTGGGCGAATTAATGAAGAGCACCCAACCACAAAAATAAATGGTAAAATCTACGCCCCTTTCACCGCCTTCACCGACTCCCTCTCCACAATCTCAGCCCCGAATTCATAGTTTCCGTCATAGGCCGGATTCCAGATCATTTTTAACAGGTTATGGGGTGTTTTCTCCCCCAGCTTATCCTTCGGGCGGGAAATAGAAAATCACAGCCGTACGGCTGATAAGCCCCTCCGGGGCATTTTTCGATACCGCCTATAGGCGGTGTCTAAGCAACCTCTTTTTCGGTTCTGCCTATAGGCAGTATCTTTTCTAACCTATAGTGTTTGGCAGCCTCTTAAAGGAGGCATTTATCCTTCTATCCTGCTGCATTCTTCCTGTTCTTCTATATATTTCTTAATCATATCTTCATTCACTTGCCCAATTGTCTCCGCATAGTATCCTCTCGCCCAAAAATGCCTTCCATATTTGCCCCAGTATTCCGGATGCCTGTCAAATATCATAAGCGCGCTCTTGCCTTTTAGCTTTGACATTACATCTGATATGCTCATCTTTGGTGGAATTGATACATAAAGATGTACATGGTTCGGACATATCCCACCCTTTATGAGATGTATCCCTGTAATTTTACATACTATAGATAAAATTTCACCCACTTCTTTTCCGATCTCCCCATACATTACTTTCCTTCGGTATTTTGGAATAAAAACAATATGGTACGTGCAATTATACTTCGTATGTGCTAAAATCTGATTATCCATTATGGATACCTCCTGTTTTTCATGGATTAGGTTGCCTAGACCCAAATCTATGATAACATGGAGGTTTTATTTTTGATACTTTAGGTAACGCTACTGCTTACTCCGTTCTCCCCAGCTCTGCTGGGGGCTTAATGGACTGTAAGTAATGAGGTAGAAATCTTGGCAGGCCATGTGGGCGCAGATCATATCCATATGTTAGTATCAGTGCCGCCGCACTTATCAGCAAGTAAACTGGTTCAATATATCAAGGGGAACACATCCAGAAAATTCCAAATGAAATATAAAGAATTAAGTAAAGAATTCTGTGGGCAGCATTTGTGGGCAAGAGAATATTTTTTGGCAAGCAGCAGCAATGTAACAGATGAAATCATCAAAGAATATATAAAAAATTAGGATTTACAAGAGAGAAGCAAATCAGATAACATTGAGATCGGATAAAAGTAAAGTATATAGGAATAAAATAGAAGAGGAACAACTTTAGGCTGCTTTAGCAACAGACCGAACCTTCCGGCTTTAGCCGGTAGTGGTTCAGTTTATCACCCAATCAGGCGAAAAGCAATTTTCATTCATACATTTTCCCCTATCCCAAAGCATATATATAATGAAAGAAACGTCACCGGGTATTTTTCATTGAAAACTTTCATTCACTCTCGTAAATTAAAAACATCCCTATGTGCTATCGCGCTGTTTTTGGCCTTTTCTGCAGCAGCGGTTTTCCTTTTAAGCAAGGACGCACGGCGGTTCAGGCGCTTTTGCGATGATTTTTTCATCTCAGAACTGACTGGAAATACGCTGAATATGCACTATATTGTCGCCAACCCTGCAAACTATGGTATAGAATCCTATACCCCTGTTCTGCCTTCTTATTCCCAGGAACGGAAAAATAATTCCATACAGGAACTCACATCCGCCTTAGAAACATTACATTCTATTAACAGCGAAAAACTGGACGGAAAAGGCAATTATGCCTACCGGCTAATGCTTCCTTATCTGGAAAACGAAAGAAAAGGCATGCTGCTTTATTATTATGCCAACCCGCTTTCCCCATCCTCAGGAATGCAGTCACAGCTGCCCATTCTTTTAGCGGAATATACTTTCCGCAGCAAACAGGATGTAACGGATTACCTAGCCTTATTGGACCAGACGGATACATATTTTGAGGGAATCGGGGAGTATCTTCACGAACAGGCCAAAGAAGGGCTCTTTATGCCCGATTACTCCGTGGAAAAAGTGATTGAGCAATGCGATACTATAATGGATAGGGCTTCCCTGGAGGCAGGCACTCACTTTCTGAACACTACTTTCGAAGAAAGGTTGGATGGTTTACTGGAAAAGGGAGTTATCACCGAAAAGGAAAAAGCCTCCTACCTGTCCGAAAATTCCAGACTGCTCACTACCGTGATGCTTCCTGCCTATGAGAAGCTGGGCGATGAGTTGATTATTTTGCAGGGGAGCGGGAAAAATGAACGAGGGCTTAGTTATTATCCCAAGGGAAAAGAATATTATCTCTATCTGGTACGTTCCAATACCGGCTCCTACCGGGATATGAAAGAAATAAAAATGCTTCTGCTCCAGGATTTTAGCAAAAACTTCGATGCGATGCGCGCCCTGCTCCAGTCGCATCCGGAACTCGTCTCTTCCACCGCTCTTCCTGACAGTCCTTTTGTTTATGAAGAACCTAAAGATATGCTGAAAAACTTACAACAAATGATGGTTTCGGATTTTCCTGCCCTGTCCGATGTTGCCGGGGATACCATGCCTGTCTGCACGGTAAAATCCATCTCTAAGAATCTGCAGGAATACTGCAGCCCGGCCTTTTACCTCACGCCCCCTTTGGATGATATAAAAGAAAATGTGATTTATATCAACCCCAGGAATAACCCTTATGGGGTGGAGCTCTATACTACCCTGGCCCACGAAGGATATCCCGGACACCTTTATCAAACCGTATACAGCCAGCTCTTTTTCCAGAAAACCGATGTAAATCCTGCCCGCTGCCTGCTTTCCTATGGCGGTTATGTGGAGGGTTGGGCCATGTATGTGGAACTGAAAGCCTATGACTATGCCAAACTTCTTATGGCACAGGCTGCCCCGGAAACCGGAGCCCTCTATGACTTATATAAATTGGACCGGCAAATTCAGCTATGCCTCTATTCACTGTTGGATATCGCCATCCACCATGAAGGCGCTACCTATGAGCAGGCGCACAAAATACTTTCCTCCATAGGAATATCCGCCCCCGCCACCACCCGTTCCATCTATGAATATATTGCGGAAGAGCCCACCAATTACCTGAAATATTACCTGGGCTATCTGGAAATCGCAGACTTAAAGGCGGAAGCACAAAAAATATGGGGAAATGCTTACAGCGAGTACCGTTTCCATAAATTCTATCTGGAAAACGGCCCCGCTGACTTCACTAATTTACATTTAGAGCTTTCAAAATCTGCTGCCCGCATTTCCTAATGCTTTATGCGGGCAATTTTTATATCCTTTATCTCCATGCCGCTTTGCCTTGAAAAGAATTTCAGGCTGCAGCCATCCTTGCCGATAGGATTCAACTCTACCTGGAATCTGGTCCAGCTGCGGGCTGCCCCTGCCAGGGAGAGGGTCTGTATCAGTTGGTGGTCCTGCCATATGGAAAGGGCAAGCTGAACAACATCGTTCTCCACAGCGGACCGGCAATGCATTTCCAGTTGGTAATCCCCTTTTTCTTTTACCAGAATACGGAAATAAGAAGCTTCCCCATCGCCCAAACGAATCTCTTCCGGCCTGATTTCCGCCTGCTGATTTACCTCTATCTCCTTTGCCTGCTGTATCATTTCCTCTTCCGGAGACGGACATTTTTCCAGTTCTTTGTCCAAATCGCTCTCCACCCCTTTCATCCTCCAATAGGATGGAGCAGTCATCAGATACCGGCAAATGTTATCGGCCGCCCTGGCCAGTTCTCCCCTCGTCAGGCTGCCTTCTTCCAATTTTTCCATAAGATTATCTTTGTTGGAATTGGATTTTGCATCTGCTGCCACCATATATAAATCGTTCTGGGCACGTATCATAGGAGCCATGTTCCGGCGGCTTCCTTCTTCACCTTCTTCATTTCCTTTTGCCCACCAGTCCGTCATTACGATACCGGTAAATCCCCATTCCTTTCTAAGAATGGTTGTTAAAAGGTCATAATTGCTGGAAGTCCAGATGCCGTTGACCGGGTTATAGGAACTCATAACGGAATATGCCCCGCCTTCCCTGACCGCAATCTCAAAGCCCTTCAGATATACTTCCCTCAGTGCGCGCTCCGATACCAGAGCGTTCACCTCATTCCTATGGGTTTCCTGGCTGTTGCAGGCAAAGTGCTTAATCGTTCCTGTCACCCCATACTTATGCAGGCCTTTCAGCTGCGCCGCCGCCATTTTGCCGCTGATGAAAGGGTCCTCCGAAAAATACTCAAAGTTCCTCCCATTTAACGGATTCCTATGTATATTCAGGCCTGGCCCCAACAGATTATCCACTTTGTTCTTCCTAAGTTCCAGGCCTTCCCACTGATATAATTCCTCGCAAAGCTGCTCGTTGAAAGTACAGGCCAGACATGTACCGTTTGGCATTGAAAAGGCCAGGTTTCCGCAGTCCAGGCGAATCCCGCTTGGACCGTCGCTGCAGCAGCCAATAGGAATGCCATATTTCAAAAGTTCTTCTGTCACCCCGCCCAGGGCGCCTCCCGTTCCCGGAGTAGTTTTTGGCGAATTCATGCCTTCCCCCCGGGTCAGCCACACCAACTCTTCATCGGTGAGCTGAGACAAAAATTCCTCCATAGAAACCGTTCCTGCTTCCACATCGGGCAGGCAGTAACCCATATCCCCTTTGTATGGCACTGTCTCCGGCAGGTTTTGATTCCGGCGTTCCATCGGGTTTACCGTACGCAAGGGCGTATCCTCAATGACCGGCCTATAATATGATGTTCTGCCGTCCGCCGTTTTACCGCCGGCATCCGTCCGGCCCGCCTTCCTTAATTCCAGCGTTTCCTGTTCCATGCCCTCCGGCGGTATCATTTCCGGCCTCATCCTGCCAAAGGCTTTCGTGGGCGCCAGCGCCTCCTGCAATCTTTCTGCTGCTAACAAATCCTGATAATAAGTGCTCCCCGCATATTCTCCGGAGCGCACATCCGTTCCCATCCAGAATTTATATTCGCCCGCTTCCAACACATAGCAGGAGCGGTATCCCGTAACCCCGGAATCATCATAAGATGCCAGGTTATATTTGGGAATCCGTATCGACAGTTCCTCTTTTTCTCCGGGCAGCAATTCTTTAGTCTTAGCAAATCCTACTAAAACCCTGGCCGGTTTCCCCAGCCTGCCCTGCGGCGGTTCACAAAATACCATTATCGTTTCCTTGCCTGCCGCCTTCCCCGTATTAATGACTGTACAACAGGCCGTAAACCCATCGCCATCGCGCTCTTCCTCTATCCTTTTATTTATACAGTCAAAAGTTGTATAAGAAAGGCCAAAACCGAAAGGATACATTACCTTATCTTTCGCAAAAGTTTCAAAATAACGATATCCCACGTAAATATCTTCTTCATAACAATTTTCTCTTTCATCGCCAAAATTTTTGGTGGAAGGATAATCTTCGATGTCATATGCGATGGTATCCGTCAGCCTGCCGCTGGGAGACACTGCCCCGCAAAGCACATCCAACACGCCATTCCCGCCTTCCTGCCCTGCCTGCCACACATACAGGACGGCGGACGGCTGGTATTTTTCCACCCATTTCATATCGATAATATTCCCCACATTTAGCAGGACGATGGTTTTTTCAAAAGCGCCGCACACCTTTGACACCATCTGCTCTTCCAGTTCTGCGAGCAGATAGCTTCCGGGCTTTGCCTCATTATCATGGTCTTCCCCCGCACTTCTGCCGATCACGATGATGGCCACATCGGATTCCCTGGCCGCCAGAGACACAAGTTCATCGGAAAGGGGCATTTCCTCCTGTACCCATGGCTCGTTTCCCCAACCCTTCCCTTTGTCATAGGGGTGTTCCTCCAGCCATTCCTCATAGGCCTTCCCTACCGTTTGATTCAAAATAAAACTGCTTTTTTCCATGGCATCCCGGATCCCTACCACATAAGCCGTATTCACCAGTCCGCCTGATCCTGTTCCGCTCTTATAATAATTGTACTGATTCCTGCCAAATACCGCGATTCTGCTCCCTTCCCCAAGCGGAAGCAGCCCCTCAAAGTTACGGAGCATTACGATTCCTTCCGCCGCAGCTTTTCTGGCTGTCTGCGCATACTTCCTTATATCATAGAGCATATTTACCTCCATTTCCGCGCTGTTTTTCAGCACACATCAACTTTGCGGATGCCGCGCAGGCACAAATTTGCAGAACTTTTACCTCTGTTTCCGCGCTGCATTTCAGTGCAGCCCGGCTCTACTTCCCCATCCGCTCTTCCAGCTTGCCGATAACATTTTTAATACACCCGTCCTCAAACGGGCTTTGCAGTCCTACTTCTTTTAACATATCCGTAAAAAACCCGGAAGCCGAAAGCCTGCAAAACTTCAGATAGCTCTCCCAAGCCTTTTCATAGTCCTCATCCATCATCGCCTTATACTGAATCGCACATGTCTGGGCAAGGCAATAATCGATATAATAAAAGGGATAATCATAAATATGAAGCTGTCTCTGCCAAAAGCCGCCTTTGGCAAAAAAGGCATCCCCTTCATAATCCATATGAGGGCGGTATACTTTTTCCAGTTCCAGCCATGCCATCTTTCGCTCGTCCGGCGTCATCCCCGGATTCTCATAGACGATATGCTGGAATTCGTCCACCATGCAGCCATAAGGGATAAATGCCGCCGCATCTTCCAAATGCATATCCCTATAATCATCTGCTCGTTCCCCGAAAAACAGCCCAATCCATTTCTCCGAAAAAAACTCCATGGACATGGAATGGATTTCTGCCGTTTCCATGGTAATATCCCTGTGCTCCTGTATAGGGTCCATCCCGGCCAGATACCCCTGGAACGCATGGCCGCATTCATGGGTAATCACATCCACATCCCCGCTGGTTCCGTTAAAATTAGCAAAGATAAAAGGGGCACCGTATTCCGGCAGGAATGTCATATAACCGCCCGCCTTTTTCGTCTTTCTTCCCAACACATCGAATAGCTGGTTCTCGGTCATAAAGTCGAAAAATTCCTTTGTCTCCTCAGCCATTTCCGAATACATCCTCTTCCCCGCCTCCACGATTTCTTCCGGGGTGCCGATTGGCGCAGGATTCCCGTTAGGGAAAAACACACCTGTATCAATATAGGAAAGTTTTTCCAGCCCCAAACGCTTCCGCCTTCTCTCATGCATCCGCTCTGCAAAAGGAACAAAATACTCCTTTATCTGACGCCTGTAATTCTCCACCATTCCCTTATCATAACAGTTCCTGTTCATGCGGTAATAGCCAAGCTCCACATAATTCTCATACCCCATCTGCTTCGCCTGCTCTGTCCTGTTCTTTACCAATTTATCATAGATATCATCCAGTTCCTCTGCTACTGATGTAAAATAAGCACTGTACTTCTCATAAGCCCTTTTTCTGACATTTCTGTCACTGCTTGTCAAATAAGGCTTCAATAGAGAAAGATTCAATATCTCCCCTTCCCATTCGATTTCCGCCGAGGCAATCAGCTTATCATACTTTGTTGTCAGGGCATTTTCCTCCTGCATCAAGGGAATCAGCTTTTCATCAAATGACTTTAGCTGCAGTTCTATATTTTTAAAGGCCACCTTCCCTATTTTCCCCTCCAGATAGGAGCGGTAAGGGGATTCGTACATTCCCCTCTGATATTCCACCGTCAGATTGGCCAGCTTAGGCTGTATCTCGTCATAATACTCCTTTTCCCCATTATAAAACTCATCCGTCGTATCAATATCATGGCGGATATGGGCAATAGTCATCATGGTACCCACTTTATTATTCAGTGCATAATATCTCTCATGTACTTTAAACTGCTCTTCTCCGCTCAAAGCCGCCTGGAAATCCGCTATAATCTGGCGGTACTCCTTCTCCGCTTGGGCGTATTCCACCCTTTCATAGGGCATATCCTGAAATTTCATACTCATCTCCATTTCTGCGCTGCTTTTGCGCATAAGCGACTTTGTGGCAAGCAACGCGCAGACACAAATCGCCGTGTGAAAAATCTATTTTTCACACTAATCTCCTTCCTTTCTCTCAAACTTTCCTCGCCTTATCCCTAAAAAATCGGTTCAGATTCTTTAATGCCTTTTCCAGCACTACCTTTTCTTCTTCCGTCAGCTGTTCCACCACCCCATTGATCATTTTCTCGTGAAACTGCTGGTGCTGTTTAAAAATTTCCACTCCTTTTTGTGATAAAGAAACTAAAACAACACGCCTGTCTTCCTCGCTCCTCACCCGGTCTGCCAGCCCCTTCTTCACCAGACTGTTCACCGCTATCGTCAATGTCCCTGTAGTTACCCCCAGTTCTTTGGCTACAGCAGTCATATTCTTGGGCCTGCCGACTCCAATCGCTTCGATGACATGCATGTCATTTGTTGTAATATTTTTATATTTCTCTTCCCGTACCGCCTGTTCCTCAATTGTATTGATATTGCGGAACAATATTTCATTTTTCGTTCGTTCAATTTCCACCTTATTATACTCCACCGCTGTACGCCCAAAGCCAAATGCCCCGGACAGGCTTTTTGTCTATATTTTTCTATTTTATCATGAGATTTATACCAAGGTCAAATTTTATTTATGGCAACCAGGTTTAAAAAACTGCCATATAATGATATACTAATCGAGTAGGGGAATTGCTTTTCCCCCGTGTGCCGCATAGCGGCTTGTTTCCTCTGCATGGGCTGCGCACAAAAAAGCGCCCCCTGCAAGCAGGATTTCCTATCAAATAATGGAGGGCAGGTTGAAAGATAAATTTTTACACCTGCAGACTGAGAAAGAAATGTACGCAGGAATGCAAATTGAAAATTTTCAATCCCAAGTTTGTGTCTGCACGGCATCCACAAACCAGTGCACTGACATGCGTAAAGCCCCGGCAATGCCGGGCCACAAAAGCCGTGCAGAAATGGAGAGAGATATGGTAAAACATGTAATTTTATGGAAATTAAAAGACAATTTGACAACAGAGGAAAAAAAGCATGTGAAAGCGGCAATAAAGGAAGGGCTGGAAGGGTTGAGAGGTCAAATCCCGGGGCTGGTGGACATCAATGTGCGGACGGAAGGGCTGGCATCTTCCAACGCAGATTTAATGTTAGATTCGTCCTTTGTGGATGAAGAGTCGTTAAAAGGCTATAGTGTGCATCCCGCCCATGTGCAGGTAGCGGATACAAAAGTAAGGCCATATACGGAAATAAGGCTTTGTTTGGATTATGAGGAATAAAAGAGATTCTTTCGGCTGACTGTTGATGCCCGAAAAGCGGCATTTTTCATCCAGATTTGAGTCACAGCAAAGCTGTGACATGGAGGTTAGCGTGAAAGTTTTTCATCGTGTTTGTGTCTGCACGGCATCCACAAACCCCTTCATGCAAAAAAGCCGTGCAGAAATGGAGTCCAAAATGCATATAGTAGTAGCAATTGATTCGTTGAAAGGAAGCCTATCTTCCATAGAAGCCGGACAGGCGGCAAAAGAGGGCATCCAAAGAGTATATCCCCAAGCCAATGTAACCGTCTGCCCGCTGGCGGACGGCGGGGAAGGCACAGTGGAAGCGCTTGCCGGCGGTACGGGCGGACAAATCCGAAAAACAGAAGTTACCGGGCCGTTGGGAGAAAAAACAATATGTAAATATGCAATTCTGGATGGCAATCTGGGAGTCATCGAAATAGCGGAAGCTGCAGGCCTTTCGCTTGTTTCTTCTAATCTGCGCAATCCTCTTTATACTACTACATATGGGGTAGGTGAAGTCATTAAAGATGCAATTGCAAATGGCTGCAGAAAATTTATCATCGGCCTGGGGGGAAGCGCCACCAATGACGGCGGTGCTGGAATGCTGCAGGCTCTGGGATTCGAATTTTCCGATTCAGAAGGAAGGCCAATTGCCTTTGGGGCAAAGGGGTTGGATCAGTTAGCATCTATTTCCGGAAAGTATGCCTTGCCTCAACTGGAGGAATGTGAATTTCATGTAGCTTGCGATGTGGAGAATGTGCTGTGCGGCCCTAACGGCTGCAGCGCCGTTTTCGGCCCCCAAAAAGGGGCTGACGAAGAAATGGTACGTCAGATGGATAAGTGGATGAACCGCTATGCCGGGCTGGCCGTGGAAAAATTTCCAACAGCCAATCCCCTCTTCCCAGGGTCAGGGGCAGCGGGCGGACTGGGCTTTGCCTTTCTTACTTTTTTGCATGCCTCCTTGGAATCCGGCATTGAAATTATACTGAGGGAAACAAGTTTGGAAGAAAAAATACGCAAGGCCGATATTGTCATAACCGGGGAAGGGCGTCTGGACCGGCAAAGCATGATGGGAAAAGCCCCTGTGGGGGTGGCCAGACTAGCCAAAAAATATGGGAAACCTGTGTTGGCCTTTGCCGGAAGCATTGGAAAGGACGCCAGGGCATGCAACGAAAATGGTATCGATGCTTATTTTTCCATCCTTCCCCGGGTCATCACCCTGGAGGAAGCCATGGATACCCGAAATGCGGGGAAAAATATGGCAGACACAGTAGAACAGGCCTTTCGCTTGTTGTCAGTTTTCTCCTAATATTTAGCACAGAGAGAAAAGGAGGCTGTGACGATCATAAAGAACTTGAAGCTGTGGTTATGCAGTCAGCATAACCGGTAAAACAATTTAACATCAAAATAGCACGCACCTACGGATGCGTTAGTAAAGGCGCATGGAACAGCAAATTGTAAACCATGCGCTTTTTTGCGCTCAAAAGGAGGACTAAAGGATAAGTTCATTTTCCGGTACAAATCCGGACGCCCATTTCTTTCTGAATAAAGGGAATATATTTCAAATCATCCGGCACAATACGGCCAACCACATTCACTCTTTCATCTTCGGGAAGATCCCGCCTGACAATCTCCAGTTCCCCCTCATATCTCAGATACCTTTCATTGGAAATACAAATACTGCCTTCCCTTCTCTTTGCACAGTTTTCAGGCGATACCTTTTCCTTATATCCTCTGGATTCCACCGAACGGAACAGATAACTGCTGCCATCCACCCGGTCATGGTGGATACCCTCCGTAATATAGCCGTAATCCGAAGCCAATCCCGATTCCATTTCGGCTTCTACCTCAATTATTCCCTCATTCAAATTGCCGATTCCCTTCCACACACGGTCACTGACATCAATATCCCCTATCGCAACCTTGTCACACCCCAAGTCATAGTGCAAAGACAGGAGATGCAATAGTACATCCTCTTTATGGAATCTATGCTCCTCTACTGTTGGCAGCCCTTCCTGCAGAGGGCCTCTTAGGACTCCATCCCCCGGCACAAACGCCATTGTCTGAAGCCCAAAACCTTTCAGCCACCCGTTTATTTCCTTTACCTTCTCCCCCGAAAGGCCAGTATATGGTTTAGGATAAAAATTATGACACGCCACGAACCTGGATAATTCTGCCCCTTCGTTTTTCCACTCCAGGATTTCTTTCCCTGTAATTGTCGATGCATTCAGAAAAACTGTAAACTGCCTGGAAATCTCCACCGTTTCCCTGGCAGAATATCCATAATCCAGCCGCACGGAAGTAATCCCCCAGTTCCGTATCTCTTTCAGGGAAGGACAGCACATCTTTTTTAAAGTTTCCGGGCTGATATCTGCTATCAGCCCGATCCCTGCATCCTTACATTTATACGCCAGTTTCTTTACCGCACTTTCATAATCCCCCACCGTTTCCTCCGGTATTTGAAGGGAGGTAAAAGCATACTTTACATTGGCCGTCCGCGCTTTTTCTATAATTTGTTCGTTCTGTTTTGGCGGTGTGCCCAGAAACAAAGAAATCCCCGCATCCATATTTGCTTTCCTTTCTAAAAAAGTGTCTTCGTCAATCTATGTCCGTCTGATGACGGATTTTCCTATTTATGAACCAATGCATACAACTCCGTAAATTCTTCCGCCAGTATCCCAAAAGCCTCCGCGCTCATGAGCTGGTCTTCCGCGTGCATCAAGAGCAATCCGCACTCTCCCATATCCAGTTCCCCCTCCGCGGCCTTTGCCAGCAAATCCATATGGATATGATGCCCTTCCACGAACTGCTCTTTTCCTTCACGTATCAGTTCCATGGATTCTTCCCGCCGGCCTTCCCTCGCTGCCTGTATAGCGCCTATATAACAGCTCCTCGCACTGCCCACACTCGAAATAATCTGAAATGCAACCGTCTCTAAATTGTCCACTTCCGCCCTCCGCTTTTATTAACCATCCGTTCCGCTCAATGCTCTATTGCCCCATGGCTTTCTGTGCCTGCTCCAGTGCCTTTGCCCCATCTACCATTCCATATATTCTTACATCTATGGCTTCTATAATTTTTTCCGGATATTGTTTTTTCCATTTTGAAAGCATGTATTTCACCTGGGGCCCCAGCATTACTACATCAGCTCCGGGAATCACACTGGGTCCTTCCGCTGCCGGGTACGCGGCAATCTTACATTCGTAACCTGTTTCCGCCGCCGCCTTTTCCATACGCTTTACCAATAAACTGGTTGACATCCCTGCTGCACATATTAATACTATATTTTTCATTTTCACCTCATTTCTGCACGGCTTTTTCTACAATCATAGCTTGGCCCTTCATAGAGTTTGCGGATGCCCTGCAGACGCAAGCTCCAGAAAAATTCAGCTTCACTCGTTATCTATCAGCGGAGCGTGCATATAGGCCTTGACCTTGCCATCTGTCCCCGCTTCCATGGCCCTCACTTTCCCCATCGTATAATAATAGTCATAATAGGGCACATCATTTACCGCCCCTCCGAAAATAGTATATTTCCGTAATCCCGCAAACCAGGTCTCTTCATCCTCTTGGCTCATGGATACATAAAGTGTAGGGGTAAAACCCGCCAGATCCTCACAGTTTTCTCCATAATATAGCTGGATATTGCCCCCTTCCTTCCGCAGCTTTCTCACCGCCGATGTCACCGCCTCATAGGTATAATAATGGCGCGGATGCAAAGTTCCCCTCCCATGGGTGATAACGCAGTCAGCCCCTTCTTTTCTCAGATAATCCGCGATTTTTTCTGCGAATTCTTCCACTGCGGGAAGTTCTGCGGAAGTATAATCCAGGCAAAGGGCATTGCACCCCATAGCCTGGGCGGCATCCATAATTTCTTTTTTCAACGTTTCTTCGTAATCCCTTTTCTCTTCTTCTGTGGCCCCCGGCTCGGTCAGCCTTCCTTTCACCACATGGACGAAAGTGCATACCGCCCCTTCCTTAGCATATTTTATCATCAGGGGGCCTCCCTGCAATTCTGCATCCAGGGGGTGTGCCCCTATGGATACCATCCTTTTATATTTTCCCATTTTTAACTCCATTTCTGCACTGCATTCGGCATCTCCCTATATATTTTTTCTAAATAATTCGTATGTCCTGTATGTACTCATCCCATGCCTCTCATAAAACCTCATGGCATCCCCGTGAGTCCACAGAAAATAGGCATAACAGATTCCCCGCTTCTGCATTTCCCGCATCTGTAAATCAAATAAAATTCCTCCGATTCCCGAAGAACGCAATGCCCTCTTTACTCCAATGGGGCCAAACCGTGCATCGTTTCCGTCTATTTTCCGCATACAATACCCCACTACCTGGTCTGTTTCGTCCACTGCCAGTAAAATGGTATCCTCCGCTTCTTTTTTCCGAAGAGCCTGTAAAATATTCCTTACCCATCCCGCATCAAATTCCTGCTTTGCAAACTCCAGCACTTTGTCCATATATTCTTCGGAATAACAAGAAAATTTCCACCCTTTTTTTTCAAGTTCCCCCATCTTCCGCAAAGTATGGGGCGGGATACTATAGGTAAACAGATTTCTTTGCATACTGACAGCATCCCCTGTTTTTTCATATCCGTTCTTTTTAAAAAAAGAGAGTGCCGTCTCATAATTAATATCTATCCCCGGCGTAAAGTAATTGGGACTATAAGCACATAGGGTAATCTCCTTTACCCGGCGCTCTTTCAGACGTTTTTCCACTTCTCCAAGAAGCATCTTCCCATATCCCTGCTTTTGGTATTCCGGCAGGACATACATAACGCTAATCCAGCCCCTGTCCGGCTCCAGCCCTTTTGTCAAATAAGGGTATTTCCTCTTAATGCCCAGGCAAAACCCAATGATGCGACCATCCTTTTCCAGCGATAAGGCCAAATCCCCATCGAAGTTTTCATCCATCACCACCTGCTGGAAAAAACGGTCCTCGCTAACCGGATCATACAGAAGCGTTTCATTCCAGCCTGCTGCAATCTGCTTTAAATCCTTTTGCCGATAACTTATCAGTTCACAATTCCCCATTTTCAGGCTTCACCCTCCTTTTCATATTTTACCCTATTTCTGCGCTGCTTTTACGCCCCGGCATTTCCAGGGCTTTACGCATGTCAAGTTTTCGGATGCTGCGCAGACACAAACTTAGGATTGTCAATTTTCAATTTTCGCTTCTTCTGCCAGTTCCTGTTTTTCCATTACCCTAAAGAACGGAAGGAAAATCAAAAATACCAGTATATAACTGAGCAAAGATATGAGTATGGCAGAAAATTTAAATCCTGTACCGATAAATGCCCCAAGCGGCGCCGGCATTGTCCACACAGTCATCGCCACTATCGGCGGAGTCAGTCCAATCACTGCCAAAACTGCGTTAAAAATCCACAGCGCGGTAAATCCCAGAACCCACGGCACAAACATCAGCGGATTTAATACAATAGGCAGGCCATACATAATCGGTTCAGCAATATTAAAGATAGTGCCCGGAAGCCCTACTTTCCCCAATACCTTAAAGCGTTTTACTTTACTGCAGCAGCATAACAAGGCAATAGGAAATACGGAAACCCTTACGTAATAATTGGTCCATTGCTCCGTAAACATATAAGGAATCGCCTGGCCTGCTGCAAATGCATTAATATTATCCGTAATCATATTTGTCCAAATAGGACCCATAATAGAAGATACCACATTCGAACCATGAATTCCCACAAACCATAACAGCCTGTCCAAAAAGAACCCGGCTCCCTGGGCAATAGGGCCGCTCCCTCCTACTACCAGCTTTGCCATCGCGGAATTAATTAACGCCAGGAAATCAAAACCGGCAATGCCCTGACCCAGAATAGCGCTTATTACAATGACTACGCTCACCGGAATCATACTGGTAAATGCTGCCCCAATCATGGGGGGAACGGCCTCCGGCATTTTAATGACTATCTTTTTCCCAATCAAGAAGCGGTAAATTTCCACCGCCATAATACTGATGATAATGCCGCCGAAAAGGCTGGGCGATCCTAATATATAGGATGGCCAGTCAAAATTTTCGGTAAGTGTCGAAAAGTCAATAAAACAGAAAAATGAAGCCATGGCAGCAATCCCGCCTACAATAGGAGATACGTTTTCATCTCTCTTATGATAATAATCCCCAAGGAAATATCCGTTCAGAATGGCTGCCAGCAGTGCCAATATATTCAAGGACACAAATACAATTTGAAGCAGCCATGGCCTGCATGGAGTCACTACAGCGTCAATGGCACTTGCCACTGCAGGCATATTCAGCCCAGATCCTTCAGCAAACAATCCGCTCAAATTTAAAATCAGCGTCGCTGCAGCGCCCAAAAGCATATACGGCATCATCGTTATAAATACATTCTGCATCGCCTCCAAATACCTGATCTGGGCAATCCTTAGCAAAGGCGGCGCCATTTTCTGTTCCACGAAATCCGTAAGTACTTGCAACCAGTTCCTCCTCTGTTCTTTTGTTTTTCCCATAAGCAATCTCCCTTCTCTTTTTTCTTCATTATACATTACTCTTTATTTCATTTCAATATTTTTCTCATTATTTTTGAAACTTTTCTCATTTCGTTGATTTATATACATTCATGTGATATACTCTATATAAATTCAGATATCAAGCCCCTCCCACAGCCGGAACCTGACACCTGAATTTTATATTTCATATATCATATATTTACGGTTTATCCGGGCAAGGAGGACTATGAACCCGCTGGAACTCATTACTCTACACGAGCAAAGCTTCACCAAATCCGATATTAAAGTTAGAAATTTTGTTTTAGATAATCTGGAAATTATAACAGCCCGTTCTATAGATATAATTGCTGAAAAAGCCGGCGTATCCAAATCTGCCCTTTTACGCTTCTGTAAAAAGCTTGGATACGAAGGCTATTCCGAATTTAAATATGAAGTGTCCAAATACCTTTTATCGGGTACGCTCTATAACCCGGAAGGCGTGAAGTCCAATCAAAACGTTGTCTCCTACTACGTAGATTGTATCCAAAAGCTTCCCAACTACATTTCGGAAGAAATCTACCACCGCTTGGGCGGTTTTATTCAGCAGGCCGCCAAAATAAGAATATATGGGCTTCATGAGAGCGGCCTCTCCGCCCAATATCTTTCCTATCGCCTGGCTGCCCTGGGCATTGATTCGGAGCCTTTAGTCTTTTCCGGCCTGTTTAGCGAAAAGGCCTCCTACTCCACTGCAAACGATTTAAATATATTCATTTCCGTTTCCGGCACCACACAGGAGATCATTGATGCCTCCAAAGTCTCCTTGGACAAAAACGCCAAAACAGCCATG
>OFFF01000769.1_pt1 | contig 22758 bp, 16 predicted proteins | sample 1521301 | NCBI WGS metagenome assembly OFFF01 (sample SAMEA3504101, study PRJEB24116) | mouse gut metagenome | biome: mouse gut; feature: mouse-associated habitat; material: faeces | place: Denmark | collected 2011
CGCTGGCGGCCCGCTTCGGTGTCGTTGTCGGCAATCGGGTTGTATTCGCCGCGGCCGCCTGCCGTGAGTCGTGCGGGGTTGACTCCGAAATCATTCTGAAGCGTCTGCACCACAGAAGATGCGCGCAGAGTGGAGAGGTCCCAGTTATTGCGTATGTTGGTGCGCGAGATGGGGATATTGTCGGTATTGCCTTCCACGAGCACATCGTAGTCGTTGTAATCCTTGATGATCTTGGCGATCTTGCTCAGCGTCTCCATGGCGCGTGGGCTGATCTCATAGCTTCCGGTCTTGAAAAGCATGTTGTCGGCCAGCGAGATGTAGACCACTCCCTTGAGCACCTTGACATCGACATCCTTCAGTTCGTCGTTCGACAGCGAGCGGGTGAGCTTATTGGTCAGGGCCATGTTGAGGGAGTCTGACTTCGACTTGGCTGAAATCAACTCTTTGATATACTTGTTGGAGGCGTTGATTTCATCCACGAGCTTGGAGATGTTCACGCTTCCCTGCTGAGAGTTGAGGAGGCTCTGGTCGAGAGTGTATTTCATCGACTCGAGTTGTTTCTTGAGATCGTCGTTCTGGGAACGGAGATCCTTGATCATGTACTCCATCCCCTTGGAATTGGAATTGCATTCGAGCAGACCGTCGCGGGTGGTCTGGTATTCCATCTGAAGTTTATTGTACTTCTTGTTGGAGACGCAGCTGCCGAGACAGATCACGGCGGCAGCCGCTGCGGCTAAAAATCTGATTCCTTTCATAATCGTCTTAATTTGATATGCCTCGGACGGTGTAATGAGACCATCTGAAACGTTGAGTTATAACGTTGATATATTGTCGATGGAACTCCGGAAGGAAGATCCCTCGACTATATTAACGCAAAAAGACCATATTCTGTGCAAATATAGAGAAAAGTCACGTCATTACAAAATCCATGCCCCAATAGTGGAAAAAGCAATTCGCCCGTTGTCAGCGGGCGAATTTTCAGGTGAGGATTTTAAGAGAGTCGTGTTTGAATTTAACACTCTCCAAGGGCCTGTTTAAAAAGAAATATAAACAAACTCCACCGATCAGATACTGAGGGAAACGCTGCAGGTGAGGCAGCGGGGAAGCGCCGGACCGTACATGTAGCCGGAGTCACGAAGCGGGCCGGAGTCGAAATCGCGTTGATAGGAATTGAAGATGTTGGTGATTCCTGCGGTGAAATCCAGATCCACTTTCTTGAAAATTCTGAAACAATAAGAAAGCTTCACCGACGCATCAAAAAAAGACTGTGTCCTTACGGCAAGATCGACCTCAGTTCCTGAACCTACAAGATGCTGCACGGTCATCGGTCCGGTAAGAGTACCGGTAAATATCGCACGGAATCCTGACAATATCTCCCAGTTGGCGGCGAAATACCCGTATATGTCGGGAGTGCGGAAGAGTCGCTTCTCTGCGGGCACATCGGGATTGTCGCTCCATACCTCCGGCTTTTTATACCTGCTGCGCTGAAATGTCACACCCGCCTGTATATCGAAATGTGATGAGAAGAAAGCCTTCGCCTCAATATTCATACCCAGCACACGTGCTCCCGAGCCGTTATATCTCTCAAGCACGGCATTTCCCTGCGCGTCAAGACCATCAAGCTGACGAAGGGCAAACACATCGCTAAGATCCGTAAAGAATCCTTCCACAAGAAGATTGGTCTGCACGTTGCCGAAGGTGTGGTAAAGGTCTGCGGAGGTACTGACACTCTGGGAACTCTCCTGTTTAAGACCGGGAGCAAGGACAGTAACGACTCTCTCGCCTCCGACAATAGCCACATGGAAATCTTCGTCATAAGCCTGCGGAGAACGGAAACCTGTGGAATACGACAGGCGGAAGTTGGCGCTGCGTGACGGATTGAACCGTATGTTCACCCGTGGGGATATTATGGGATTCTTGATAAGTGAATGTTTGTCAAGTCGCGCTCCGATAAGGAAGCCCCACCGCTCGTCGCGCCATTCGTTCTGCAGATAGCCGCTGAAAATATTCACATTCTGCAGCATGTCATGGCCATACCCGATGGTGACATCATGGAGGCGGTTGTGAGAATACTCAAGTCCCGCCACAAGTTCGGCCGGCATGAAAAGCAATTTTGTGAATGGATGGGTCCATTGTGTGCCGGCTGTGACAACAATGTCTGAGGTGCGTCCGTAAGCGTCAGGATCCATGTCCGAGCCATAATAGCTGGTGCGTTTTGTGGCTTGCATTGCGGAGAACACCGAGACATGGTCGCGGCGGTCGCGGGGCCAGATGTCGTAAGTAACCTCCGCTCCGTGTATGTCATGCTCCACTTGCTCGGCGATCATGGCAAGATGTGCGGGCTGATTGAGTTGATCTCCTCCGCGACGGTATTCATGCGTGTTATGATATTCCAGCGTCAGTCGCGAGTCGGCAGACGTACGCATGAATGTGCGGGCACCGAGGGTCTGGGTCTTCAGTTGCGCCACTTCCGTGTATCCGTCTCCGTTATGGTCGTATCCGTCGCGATACCGGCTTTGACCGTAAATAAAGATTCCCGCCTTATCGTTGTCGGTGACGACAGAGGCATTCAGCGTCGTGTTATTGTCGAGAGACCCTGATGGACCGATGGATGTCAGCGTGTGTGAAATCTTCGCGGAGTTTTCCCGGGGATCCCTGGTGATTATATTTATCGTGCCTCCGATTGCAGACGAACCGAAAAGTGCCGAGCCTCCGCCCCGCATCACTTCGATACGGTCGATCATATTGGCGGGTATCTGCTCCAGACCGTAAACACCCGTAAGAGCGGAAAACACCGGACGGGAATTCATGAGTATCTGCGAATAATGTCCGTCAAGACCATTGATGCGGACCTGCGTGAATCCGCAGTTCTGGCAATCATTCTCTACCCTCACTCCAGGTTGAAAATCGAGACCGTCGGCAAGTGAACACGCGCCGACTGAGGTCAGCAGCTTGCCGGTCATCACATTCACCAGAGATGGGCTCTCGCGGCGTTTTACCTCACTTTTGCTACTTGTGACAACGAACTGGTCGAGCATGAACACATCCGTCAGTGAATCCGGGTTTTCGGCTTGATCCGGGTTTTCTACAGTTTGAGAGGAGGGAACGGAAAGTATGTCGGCGTGTGTCGGCATAGCTATGGCAATAGCCATAGCCATAAAAAAATTTTTTTTAGGCATTATGTATTGGAATAAATGGTTCTTTCAGGAATCTCGTGGATGTATGGGGATCGCTTTCGCCGTATGTCTTGAAAGTAAACATACTCTAAGACGCATGCAGCAATTGATCCTTCATCAACGTGCGGAATTCTCTCAAAAAAGATTCTCTTGATATTCTCTGAAAATAAATTAGAACAGCTTCTTGCTGTTACATGGGATAAAATTACTCTATGCGCATAATGCCGGAGGACCTCTCAGTGAATATTCCGAGGTATGATTGACAACGACAAAAGACGTTACATCCGTGTAGATTAAGGAACAGGATGTTTCCGGAGCGGACACATACATGTTCTGCACTGCATTCGAGGCGATAGACGCGGTGTTGAATGCAGAAATGAGATCTAAAGACTGGGCGCTATGTCCATGTGTGCCGGAAGGAAGATAAGGATGTGAATGGGCAATAGGACGACCGTCAATATCTTTATGGACGTGCGTGAAAATAGCGTTCGAGAACATGAAATTCACGAACAGCAGCATTACGAACGACACAAAAATACGGTCCAACGTCTTTTTCACATCGCAAAATTACAAATTATTTGAGAAATTTTTACGTATTCTACGTTTTTTGCAGTAACTTTCCAGAATTTATTAAGCCCCATTATAATTCACAATATTCTCTTCCCTTCCTTTGATTTTTATGATGCTGACGTTTTTGTATGGTGTATGGATTACGCTGCAATTTGTATGTGTATAAAATCAAAGCCGCTGTAAGTTGTTAGTTTACAGCGGCTTTGCTTGGTGGTTTGGCGGAGGGGACGAGATTCGAACTCGTGGTAGGATAACTCCTACGTCAGTTTAGCAAACTGGTGGTTTCAGCCACTCACCCACCCCTCCAGAGTCGGGCCTTATAAGGCTTTGCGGGCACAAAGTTAGAAATTTATTTTTAAATCTCCAAATTTTTTGTCGGTTTTCAAGTTTTTGTAGATGTTTTTTGCCTTGTTTTTGCGGTTCTTGCGGGATGGTGACACGGAGTTAGTTCTATTCTGTGCCGGCGTACATCGCATTGATTACGGCGGCATAGTTGCGCGCCACCACCGCGCGGCGTACTTTCATCGTGTTGGTGACTTCCCCTTTTTCTATTGAGAAATGATGCGGAAGCAGCGTGAGGCGCTTGATGCGTTCGAATCCGGCGAGATCTTTCTGATAAGGTTCTATCTGTTGGATCATGAATTCTGTCACTTTGGGATTTTTCAACAGTGCCGCATAATCCGATGTGTCGAACTTCTTCTCTTCGGCCCAACGCATGAGCTGGCTTCGGTTGGGGACGACAAGCGCCGTCACGAATTTCCGCTCATCTCCGATTATCGCCACCTCGTCGATATACTTGCACTCGGCGAGCCTCCCCTCGAGGAGCTGCGGGGCGATATATTTTCCGTTGGAGGTCTTGAACAGATCCTTGATGCGTTCGGTAAGTACCAGATCGCCATCGGGAGTGAAATATCCCGCATCGCCGGTCCGGAAATAACCGTCGTCGGTAAACGCCGCGGCGTTGGCCTCCGGATTATTGTAATAGCCCGGCGTTACGGTGCCGCCCTTTACGAGAATCTCGCCGTTGTCGTCTATGCGGACCTTTATGCCGGGGAGTGGGCGCCCCGCTGTGCCTATATCGTATCCCACGGCGGGATAACAGGAGACGGTGGCAGTGGTCTCGCTAAGTCCATACCCCATGATCACTTCGATTCCCACGGAGCGCATGAAGCGCACGATGGAATCGCTCAGGGGAGCCCCCGCCGTAGGGAAGAAATTGGGATTGGGGATGCCGATGGCGTTCTTCAGCAACTGGAACACGCGTCGGTTCCAGAAGTCATATTCCTTCTCCAGAAGCCATGACGGCCTGCGGCCGCGACGCACATAGTCGATGTTGCGCCGGTAACCGGTGCGGATGGCGCGGCTTACCATCATTCTCTGGAATTTCGACATGCCGGCAATCTTTTCCTTCACTCCGTGGTATACCTTTTCCCAGAACCTGGGCACGCAGCACATCAGGTTGGGCTCAACTTCCTTGATCGTGTCCTGGATAACCCGGGGGTCGTAGTTGAAGGCTATGGTGATACCCCGCGTGACGCAGAAGAAATCCCATGCCTTCTCGAGAATATGGGACATCGGCAGAAATGCCATGGAGAGGTCATCGTCTTTGATTGCGGAGAGCAGTTCGATATGTTTCTGGATGCACTCGTCGTAGTTGCTGTGTGTGATCACCACTCCTTTGGGTTCGCCGGTGGTGCCGGAGGTGTAGATCAGTGTGGCCATGTCTTCGGGGAGTCCGCGCGACGAGCGGGCTTCAACTTCGGCTGCAGTCTCTCTGGAGGCGTTCATGCCGAGGCGCACGAAGTCGTCCCAGAAGATTGTGACGGTATCATCGTCGCGGAGTTCGAGACCGTCGTTCTTGAACACCACGATGCGGCTGATCGCCTCCGGACGCTTCTTCCATTGGTTGTAGGCCATGGGATAGTGATGTGAGTCTCCGACAAAGAGCACCTTGGCGCCGCTGTTCTCCACAATGAAATCGAATTGCGACTGGACGCTGCTGGCATAGATCGGGACCGCGGCCACCCGGTTGCGGAAGGCCCCGAGTTCGGTGATAAGAATCTGCGGAGTGTTTGGCGAGCAGACGGCTATGTTGTCCTTCTCGATGAGACCGAGTTCAGCGATAGCCTTTCCGGCCACATCCACCTGTATGGCAAATTCATTCCAGGATGTCGGCAGCCATTCGCCATCCCTGCGCCAACAAAAACGATAAGCTTCCCTGTCGCCGTAGCGCTCGGCCTGACGGGGTACGATTTCCACTAATTTATTTGCCATAATAATGTATCAGGCCTCCTGTGGCCTCTTTTTGTCTTTTTACCCGGGCGGGGTAATTTCTAAAAAACGGTCTATGATAAAAACGTTTAAAATGCCGCAAAGTTATATGCCGGAGGAGGTTGAATCGCGTCTCCTGATTTCCTCTATTTCGCGGATAATGCCGGGAGGCAGTCCGGAACAGTGCTTGTGGCATACCATTTCGCGGGAGTACATCCGTGCGATGCAATAGTTTACATGGTCACATCCGCAGCGGTGGTTGCCTGATGCGGAGGCCATGCGGTTCACAAAATCAGGCTCATTGATGAGAGCCCTTCCCATCTGGATGAAGTCGAATCCCTCCTTGTCGAGCACGCGGTCGGCTCCGTTGCGGTCCACAACCCCGCCGACGTATACCAGCGGCATCGCAAGCTCGCGGCGGAATAGCCGGGCGTCATCCAGAAAATAAAGTTCCCGGAACGGTACGGAGGGGATCATGCGCTTGCCGGCAAGTCTGATGCCATACCTGAGCCATAGCTGCTTCATGTAGTAGGTCATGGAATAGACCGGCATCTCTCCGCGCATCACGTACATGGGGGCTTTCGACACGAAACCTCCCGAGAGCACAAGGGCATGGACACCAAGCCTTTCCAGTTCGCGGGCCACCGTGAGACAGTCTTCAATATCGAGTCCTCCCCTGAATCCGTCGCGCATATTGGTTTTCACCAGTACGCCCATATCGTTTCCTGCGGCTTCAAGCACTTCGTCGACACATATCCTCATGAAGTCCATGCGTCGCTCGAGAGGTCCTCCGAACTCATCGCGCCGCCGGTTGGTGTAAGGGGAGAGGAACTGCGAGATAAGGTAACCGTGGCCGGCGTGCACTTCCACGCAGTCGAAACCGGCGTCACGTGCTGTCCGCACAGCGTCGCCGAACAGGCGCGCCAATTCGCGGATCTCATCCTTGCGCAAGGCGCGCACCAGAGTGGGAGAGTAGAGGTTGAAGCCTCCGCTTGCTCCCACCGGAGTCCCTCCGGCAGTAGAGCGGTGGGTCATGTTGCCGCAGTGGCCGATCTGGATCGAGGCCTTGGCGCCGGCAGCATGGATGCCGTCGGTGATTTCACGCAGAGGGGCCACGATCTCAGGCCGGAGCCATAGCTGAGTGTCGAACGACAGGGCCGAACGGCAGATTCCGGCGTAAGCCAGTGTGGTCATCCCCACACCTCCGCGCGCCACCGACAGATGATAGTCGCGAAGCGCGGCTGTGGGATTGTTGTCCTTGCCCATCCCTTCGAAAGCGGCGGAGCGTATGGTGCGGTTGCGTAACTCTACGGGACCGATTTTTCCGGGGGTGAACAGTTTCATGGGCAGGGATGTCAATAAATGAACGGGATGATGTACCGTCTGTTTAGCCTGGCATACCGCTCGCCGAACTTTTCGAGATACCGTCGGTGTGTGGCGCGGGCGCGCGGTGCAAGATTCGCGAAGGTCCATACCACGAATGCGAATCCCCCGAGACTCCAGGTCAGTATGGCATAGCCGAGCCATTCGGTAACCTCGCCGAAATAATTGGCTGAGGTGACGTATCGGAACATTCCTCCCCGGGGGATGTAATGCCCGCTGTCGCCAGGACGGCGCAAGTGGCGGATGATGTGGTCTGAATGGAGATTTACCGCCATGCCGGTGAGGAATATGACGGTCCCCAGAATGAACAGAGGACTCCATAGCCACGACACCGGATAAGCATCAGCCGGAGAGACATAAAAGAGCCATCCTCCTATCATGTAGGCATTGATCACATTGAAAATTACTCCGCAGAGAATAATCACCAGAGGCATACGGTTGGAGCCTCTGATGAGCATGGGAAACAAGAAAGATCTCTGAAAATAATGGGCTTCGAAGAGAAGGGCCATCACTGTCAGTGCCGGCGAGGCTGCCCGGGAGCTGAAAATCCATAACAGCAGCATGGCGATGAAGGAGGGGGCCTCCATGAGCACCCATCCGAGACGGTTGTTGACCGTCGGCCCCCATTTGCGGTTGTACATCATCCCGTAGCCGGCAGTGACCTGCTGCAGTATCACGAATACTATCACGGCAAGACAGAACATCCCTGAGATTACCGAATAATATGTGGCGGGTTCGAAAATTGAGGTCATAAAAGGCTGTTTAATCAACAAAGTTACAAATATCCGGCGTGAAAACCAAATCCGTTCCGCAACCTGAATTCTTTGTTGTGTCTGATTTTACGTTAAGGCCTGACATGAATTTCAAGAACGCGCTATGAAGAAGGCGTTCGAAGTGTCTCAAGTCTGACATTGCCTAATTTAGATGCGGCTTCAGAAAAGCTGCTGTAGAATGAGCCATAGATTTTGGAGCATTTTGACAGTATAACCATCTCTAAAAAAGCATTTTTAATACCGGAGGCTGATGATCGGTCAGCTTTAAGGGAACTTGTGACAATCCTGTCGCCGCCATATCTCTCCACTAATACTTTTTTTGTGTCCTCATCATCGGAGGCCAGGTAGAAATTTGTTTCCGGATTGTGTTTCAGTTCGAGGTCTACAGCATTAAAAAAAAGTGTCAGAGGGCTATGTCGGACAGACATGGCATTGTCTGTCCGGCGTATATGCAGACCTACGGTGTCCTTCATTCCTTTCAGAATATCGGTGGCTTGCGCTTCGTATCGGGACAGAGGATGTATCAGCTGTCTGTAAAATTCATCCGTAAAGTCAAAGAACTCCAGACCGCTGCGAATAAGGATGTCCCTGTCTTTCGATAATGTGTCATGTATCGTCCTGATGTCTAAAATACAGGAATTTTTTATTAACTTGTCATCATCCAGTTCATAGCCATATTTCCCGAATTTTGTGATACCGGATGCATAAAAGTTTCTCTTGCGCGGAGCATCGTACAGAAACAGTTGTTTCAGCGCGGAAATATTGTGTATGCGGATATCAGGCATTCCGTTGCCGGATATGCCTTCAATATCAATCAGTTCATCAACCGGAGCTGCTAATTCGGAGTTTATGGCCCAGACAACCTGCATTGAGACTTTCAGTTCCTTTGCCAGGCTGGCACCTGCCACTATGGCTCTGAGTCTGTTGGCAATTCCTCCGATTGGATTTACAATTAATGACGGCATTGCTGAAAATATGAATTATTGCAGTCGGTATTTTGTGGAACGATTTTTACCTGGTGACGGTAATTTCGAGATCTTTGACTATGCCGCTGATGTCGCGGATGGTGTACCGGCCTGTCGGGACGAAATCTCCGTTGCTGTTTTTAAGGTCCCAGTAGGTGATTCTGTCTGTGGAGAAGTCGGGTGTGTTGACCACGTTTCCGTCTGCGTCAAGTACCTGGAGGGAAGATGTGAGAGGAATGTTGTAGATGGTCACGACACCGGAGTAGTCTTTGTCGACTACTGAGGGGACCGCCATAGGTTCCGTTTCATCGGCTCCCGCTTCCGAAGGGGCATCGGGCCGTACGCTCGCGATTCCGTCATGGGTAGAGATCCAGAGAGTCTTGTCCTCCGGATTCCATCCGAGGTGTATGACGCGGTCGTGAGGCAGAGGGGAATTCTTTGTGGTGTAATGCGCGATAATGTTCTTGCGGTCTGCCGACAGACCTATGATGCCGTCCGACTGCGTTCCGATCCACGCGCGGTTATACTCGTCGAATATCACCGTGTTCACCTGTCCGCGCGGAACTATCGGGTTCAGGTGTCCCTTGTTGTACGTACCGAGCAGAGAAACATGAGCCACATCGGAGTCAGGATTGTTGTCGGCGGGAAATTCCACACAGGCGCGCTGACCGGATACTATTATGTTTCCGTTTACAGGATCCTCGGTTATGTCGAATATGGCTGCCCATTTGGTAGAAGAATTTCCGGATTCGCTCCATCCATAATAGACAGTTACGACATCATCCGTTGTGTCCTCAAGCGTGCCTTTATGGTCAAGGATTATAATGGGCCAGTCGCCAGTCACGGTATATATGACAATCTTGTTTTTGTTTTTCTCATGTTTTAAAGCGAGGCATTGGCCGAATGCGGTTCCTCCATCCTGAAATGGTATGGTAATATAACTCCAGCCGTCGCTGCTTGCTGCTTCAGGATTCTCGAATTTATTTTTGCGTGCGGCTTTACTCCAGTACATCAGTTTTGGTCCGCTCTCCTCTCCGAGAACAGAGTATACATCCATGTAATACGCCCAGAAAGTGCCTTCGGAGTCAAATCCTCCGGGATACATCGGGCAGTATCCTTTCCATTGCGGCACATTGGGCGCGATTACATTGAATCCCGGGAGAGTTGATTTTGGATTCTCCGCGGATCCGAACATCAGATGGGTGCCTGCTGGATCCGTCATGTTCATGAATGTGATTCCGTCGAAAATCGATCCCATCACTGCATAATCGGGGAAATCGGGATCCAGATGCAGACCTAAAGGATCTGGAGTGGGATATCGGAGTATATTTTTCTCGTACATGGCCTTTCTCTCCCCATTGTCATTGATGAAGGCAGGCGGATTTGAGTATGTCGACAGATCGGTCCATTTTCCGTTGCGGTACAGCGTCATCTGCATAGGCTGGATCACGGCCTTGTTGTCATTGTCAAAATTTGCGCCCTGATTCACCATCACCATTCCGTGGGCAGGAGAGTAGGCGAACTCCACGTATCGGTGAGCCATCGGGCCTTCGTACCGGGCGATGAAGTTGTCGGCCCAGGTGCCGTTGTCGCCGCTTCTGCGATAGGCGAAATCGTACCGTTCCTTGGCGACCCAGAAGTTCTCGAAGTCCCAGGACCCTAAGCACTGGCGGTAATTGTCTCCTGCGGAAAGCCAGCCGATGGTCTTCTTCACGAAGTCGAGGGTGGGCCGTGGCTCCTTCTCATAGTTCAGCTGATAGGCCATGGTGCGGGAGAATACCAGATAGCCATTCTTGTTTATCAGCGCGTTGCTTTGAAGCGGAGTGGTCGTCACGCTGTTGCCGCTGGCGAGAAAGAAACGGTTGGAATCGTCGGTAGCCACGGCCGAAAGCCATTTCCCTTTGTCAAGCCATGCCCGGCATATAGAGGCATAATCGGAACCGCTGTATGCGTTGCCGATGTATGCGAACGAGGTTTCCGACAGGGGAAGAATGCATTTCGGACCGTTGCGCATCACGGTGAAAGGAATGAAATTGTCGATCACGCACAGCTTCGAACCTACGTCTGCCTGATAGAAATTACCATCTATGATGGCTACCACCTTTTTGCCCACCCGGCATACGTCCGTCACATCCTTCAGAAAAAATGCGTTTTCCCTGATCTCTTTCGAACTTCCGTCAATGTAAAGAAATCCAGCCTTTGTGGAAATCCAGATGTCGTCATAGAGGTCGAAGTTGATGGTGCGGAACTCCCGCGCCCTCGCCAGCGATTCGCGTGTCAGCACATCGTGGGTGGTGCGGAGTCCGTTCTTGTCGAAGATATCGATTATGCCTGTGGAATAAATCACAACAAGGTCTTCCGTGCGGGGGTTGAAATTGGCGGCTTCAATCTCGCTTCCGGAAAGATCGAGACGGGAATGAACGTCCTGGATTCCGGCTGCTGGATTCTGTCTGTCATAGAAAAGAAGACTTCCGGAAGGCCATTTTTTTGTGGCGTTCATCGTGACGTTATTGTACATGTTCTGACGCACAAGGAACCATGTGATATTTTCTCCATCCATGATTCGTACCGGCACATTGTCGTAGGAAGTGTATCTGTGCCATTCCGCGCCATTTGTAGTTGCTGATGCTTGTGCGGAAGATAATGTGCAGACAAGGAGCGTCAGTATAATGAGCAGATGTTTAAGGGTAGAGTGAGACATACACATGAGAGTCAGATCGATATCAATATATAAAACGAAAAATATATTGTCTTATTACTTACACGCCGCCGGGGTCCCTCCGCATGGCGGAAAGTTCTTTGCGGAACTCGCGGTTGGCGAGACGGCGGTTGCGGTCGAATATGAATCCCCATTTTCGGAAATAGCGCAGCATGTTGGCGGCATGGATTTTAAGCATCCGGCTGTCCTTTCTGGAGGCGGCACGGTGGTCATGGACTATGCTTGCGCCCGGGAAATAGATGGTTTTATATCTTTCATGGATTCTCCGGGTGAGGTCTATATCCTCAGGATACATGAAGAACCGCTCGTCAAATAAGCCGGTTTCCCTCAGCGCGCTTACCCGTAACAACATGAAGCATCCGTGATGATACGGCGCATTCAGCGGTCTGTTCAGATCATAGCTGCGTAATTCGTAGTTGTCAAACCATTTCCGGGCGATTGCGCGGGGAAGGAAACGGTGCAATATCAGGTCGGCAGGAGTGGGAAGCATGCGGCATGCGTATTGCAGCACGCCGTCAGACGGGCTGATAACTGCCGTCTCTGTATGTGACGTGGGGAATAAGCTGGCCGGTATCGCTGTGTCTTTCCATATATTCAAGACATTTCTCGAGTTCCTCGGCTGTGAAATATACATCGGAGTTCAACACGAGATGATAATCGACATTCTTTCGCAGTGATTCCCTGATGGAGATGTTGTTTCCCGCGCCGTACCCCACATTCCCATTCGGAATGTAATTGACTGTCGGGTCATCGAGGCTGCGGCAGAATCGTTCGGTCCGTGGATCGGCAGAATTGTCAATGATATCTATAGCGTCAATGCAGGTACACCCCGACATAGAACCGAGACAATTGTGAAGTTCTTCATCAGGGGTGTGATATGTTACGATGGAGACTCTTAATGTCATGGAGAGATCGTATCCGCCCTTTTCCGGATTTTTATCAGACAGCCTCTTGTTCCAGCGTGAACGGGATCGAGATTTCGGCGGTGGAGTCTGTCGGGTTGCCGGCGTCATCGGTCGAGGGGATCCATTTCGGCATGGTCTTGACCAGACGGACAGATTCCTGCTCAAGGTCCGGGTCTACCATGCGCTTGATCTTGATGTTGCCTATGGAGCCGTCGGCTTTCACCGTGAATATCACAGTCACTACGCCTTCAACTCCGTTCTCCCTGGCCATTTCCGGATATTTCAGATTTTTTACAATATACTCCGTGAGAGCCTTCTCGCCTCCGGCAAATTCAGCCTTTGTGGCAGCCGAGGCCGCGAAAGATATTGTCGCGGCCATAATGATGGCCAATATCGTTTTTTTCATATCAGTATTATTATTTTATACTTTAGCAGTTCCAGTTTCAAAAAGTGGACTTTGCTCTCTGTTCAAGCCGGTCGAGCAGGTCGGAACAACCCTCCTCGAGCATGTCGAGAACCAGCTGGAAGCCGGCCGGTCCCTCGTAATAGGGGTCGGGCACGCAGTCCATTGTCGGAAATCCTTCCGTAGAGAAGTCGCACATTCTGACTATCTTTGCCTCATCCTTGACTGTCGGAGCCGCCGAACGGAGCGAGTCGATGTTACGGTCGTCCATGCCGACAAGCAGATCGAAATCGGCGAAATCGCTGTCGCGCACCGTGCGGCTGCGGTGTTCAAGCCTATATCCGCGCTGCCATGCAGCCTCGCGCATCCGTCGGTCGGGAAGGTCGCCGCGGTGGCCTCCGTAAAAGCCGGCTGAGTCGAATCCGTAATCAGCCAGCCCTCTCTCCCGGGCTATCTTTTCAGCGATGCCCTGTGCCGCCGGACTCCTGCAGATATTTCCGAGGCATACGAAAAGTACACGCGGGGCACGTCCCTCCGCAGCCGCCCGCTCCGCAGCCGAATTTACCTTCCGGCGGCTCTCCTCAACGCTCTCCTGTCTCTCTTTTTTCATCCAAATATTCCAATTTTCTACAAATTTAGTAAATTTCAGTTGATTTAAGCCATTTTTATCCCCTTTTTCAAATCCAATTTATTAATTTTGCATTGGAAGTTGCTTAAACTGACTTTTCGCGCGGCATGCGCGACACGGACTTGTATTTAAGGAAAGAATCATATAATGGCAAATCACGAACTAAGCGAACAGGAGATAGTGCGGCGCAACAGCATGAACGCACTCCGCGAGCGGGGAATCGAACCCTACCCTGCGGCCGAATATGAAGTGACGGGACATACCCGCGAGATCAAGGAAAATTTCAGGGATGGAGAGGAGCCCGTCCGTGAGGTTGCGGTGGCCGGCCGCGTCATGAGCCGCCGCATCATGGGTAAGGCTTCTTTCATGGAGCTGCAGGATGCCGACGGGAGGATCCAGGTTTACGTCTCCCGTGATGACCTCTGTCCGGGCGAAGACAAGGACATGTACAATGTGGTGTTCAAAAAACTGCTTGATATCGGCGATTTCATCGGTGTGCGCGGTTACGTGTTCCGTACACAGATGGGAGAAATCTCCATCCACGCCCAGGAAATAACGGTGCTTTCCAAGAGTCTGCGCCCTCTCCCCGTGGTGAAGATGAAGGACGGCAAGGCTTACGACGCGTTCACCGATCCGGAGATGCGTTATCGCCAGCGCTACGTCGACCTTGTGGTCAATCCCGGCGTTAAGGATATTTTCCTGAAGCGCACGCGCATGTTCAACTCCATGCGTGAGTTCTTCAACTCCCACGGATACATCGAGGTGGAGACCCCGATTCTCCAGTCGATTCCCGGCGGAGCATCGGCACGCCCTTTCATCACCCACCACAACGCGCTCGACATTCCCCTGTATCTGCGTATAGCCGATGAGCTTTACCTCAAGCGTCTGATAGTCGGAGGCTTCGAGGGCGTATATGAGTTCTCGAAGAATTTCCGCAACGAGGGAATGGACCGCACCCATAATCCCGAATTCACCTGCATGGAGATTTATGTGTCATACAAGGACTACAACTGGATGATGCGCTTCACCGAGCGGATGCTTGAGAAGATCGCCATGGATGTAAACGGTTCCACCAAGGTGATGGTCGGGGACAACGAGATAGATTTCAAGGCTCCATATCGCAGGGTGACCATGACAGAGGCAATCCTCGAGAAAACAGGATTCGACATCACCGGCAAGAGCGAGGAGGAACTCCGCGAGTTCTGCCGGGGAAACGGAATAGAAACCGATCCCTCCATGGGTAAGGGAAAACTCATCGACGAGATTTTCGGCGAGAAATGCGAAGGGACTTTCATTCAGCCGACATTCATTACCGATTATCCTGTCGAGATGTCGCCCCTCACCAAACGCCACCGCGATAATCCGGCGCTTACCGAGCGTTTCGAACTTATGGTCAACGGCAAGGAGCTGGCCAATGCATATTCGGAGCTCAATGACCCCATTGACCAGTATGACCGTTTTGCGGAGCAGATGCGTCTTGCCGACAAGGGTGATGACGAGGCCATGATCATCGACGCCGACTTCATCCGCGCTCTCGAGTACGGAATGCCTCCCACGTCGGGCATGGGTATCGGCATGGATCGTCTCGCGATGCTGCTCACCGGACAGACAGCCATTCAGGAGGTGCTTCTCTTCCCGCAGATGCGTCCGGAAAAGCCGCGACGTCAGGAGGAGGATCAGGACGGAACCAACACGGAGGAATGATGGATTGTCTCGGAAGAATCGCGGTCATAGGCAGCGGGAGCTGGGCCACGGCTCTGGCCAAGCTTCTGCTTAAAAACTGCGACCGGATAGTGTGGCATGTACATCGTGAGGACCAGATCGCGGAATTTAAAAGATGTGGCCGGAACCCCGTATATCTCAGCGATATCCCGCTGGATGTGAGCCGAATCGACTTTACTGCGGATATCAGTGAGGCCTGTTCTATGGCCGAAACCCTGCTGGTGGTGGTGCCTTCGCCTTTCCTTACGGCGACATTTGAGAACCTGAATGTCGACATCTCAGGTCTCAACGTGGTCTCCGCCGTGAAGGGAATAGTGCCGCACTCCAACATGATCGTGACCGACTATTTCGAGCGCAGGTTCGGTGTCGGTCGCGACAATGTGCTGGCCGTAGGAGGGCCCTGTCATGCGGAGGAGGTGGCTCTCGAGCGTCTCAGCTACCTTACCATCGGATGCCGAGACACCGCCAAAAGCGAGGCGTTCTGCCGCCGGATCGACAGCCCTGCCATGAAGACTGTCGTCTCTCCCGACGTGGAAGGCATTGAATACGCCGCCGTACTGAAAAATGTCTACGCCATCGCCGCCGGAATGATCAGCGGGATGAGGAGCGGTGATAATTTCAAGGCAATGATGGTTTCCAATGCCATCCGCGAGATGGAGCGTTTCGTCGGCGCGATGGCTCCGTTGGAGAGCCGCGACATCGACCGCTCGGCATATCTGGGTGATCTCCTTGTGACCGCTTACAGCCGATTCTCACGCAATCATAATTTCGGGGCCATGATAGGGAAGGGGTATTCGGTGAAGGTGGCTAAGATGGAAATGGAGATGGTTGCGGAAGGCTACTACGGTGCGGAGTCAATCACCCGCATCAACAATGCCGGACCCAAAGCCGACATGCCCATCCTCCGGTGCGTGTATTCAATCCTGTACGAAGGCGCGAATCCACGCAACGCGTTCAAGGCCGTAGCCGACACGTTCAGTTGAATATGCCGGAAATTCCGGAGCGTGCCGGAAGCTCCGGAAAAAACCGGACTTGCGGAAAATACGTTATAACTAAGGTATGATTACATACCCGTGGCAGTACCCGCGATATTTAAGCAGTACCCGATATTTAGGCAATACCCAATATTTTTGACAATATGAAAGCAATTCAGTTAGATCTCACCCACGCGCTTTTCTTCGCGGAGAAACAGTACGCCAGCCTCGGCGACTGCGCGCGGCAGGCAATAACTACCCTCGAGGAGCATACCGGGGCAGGCAACGACTTTCTCGGCTGGCTCGACCTTCCGGAACACACCCCGGCCGAACTGATCGACCGTATCAACGCCACAGCCGCCCGCCTCCGTGAAAAATGCGACTATGTGGTTTGCATAGGCATAGGCGGAAGCTATCTCGGTGCCAAAGCCGTCAACAGCGCTCTGGCTGACAATTTCGAATACTATTACGCGCCCAATCCCGGCAACCCCAAGGTTGTCTATGCCGGTCAGAACATCGGCGAGGATTACATAGCCGACCTTGAGCGTCTCCTCTCCGGCAAACGCTTCGGTATCATTGTAATCTCCAAGTCAGGTACGACTACCGAACCGGCCATATCCTTCCGTATCTTCAAGGAGATGCTTGAGAAGCAGGCTGGTGTCGAGGCCGCCCGCGAACTCATCGTGGCAATTACCGACGAGAAGAAGGGTGCTCTCCGTACTCTTGCCGACCGTCAGGGCTACGAGACGTATGTGATTCCAGATAATGTCGGAGGTCGCTTCTCCGTCCTCACTCCCGTGGGGCTGCTACCGATCGCGGTGGCCGGCCATGACATAGGCAAGTTGCTCGCGGGGGCCGCCGAAATGGCGAAATCTACCCTCCGTCCCGCCGCCCAGAACATCGCGGAGGAATATGCGCGCATGCGCAACGCATTGTATCAGAGTGGTAAAAAGATCGAGATAATGGTCAACTTCGATCCTCGTCTCCACTTCTTCAGCGAGTGGTGGAAACAGCTTTATGGCGAAAGTGAGGGCAAGGACGGCAAGGGCATATTTCCCGCTTCGGTCGACTTCACCACGGATCTCCATTCAATGGGTCAGTGGATCCAGGATGGAGAGCGCACCATATTCGAGACTGTGCTTTCCGTGTCAAAACCTGCGGTGGAGCGCCGTATTCCGGAGGACAAGGATAACCTCGACGGCATCAACTATATAGCGGGGAAGCGCATCGACGAAGTCAACAGGATGGCCGAACTCGGCACTCAGATGGCCCATGTGGAAGGGGGAGTACCCAATATCCGTATCGAGCTTGACCGTCTTGATGAATATACGCTCGGGCAGCTCATCTTCTTCTTCGAGAAGGCCTGTGGCATAAGCGGCTATATGCTCGGCGTAAATCCTTTCAACCAGCCCGGAGTGGAAGCCTATAAGAAGAACATGTTCAGACTCCTTAAGAAACCGGGTTATACCGAGTGAGTCAGGATTGGCGGGTTGATGAAGGAAATGGTACCGACGTTTAGGATTCAAACCTTGCGAAACTCCGCTGATTAATGATATTTAACACGGGTCTGCAATGATTTTGCAGGCCCGTGTGTTAATTTTGCAGTGCGTAACGAAGGAGCCCATCCCTGCGCTCCGATTGCCGGAATGTATCTAAAGCGATATGAAATGACGATTCCGAAGCAATTTGTGGTATATTTGGGCAAATTGTAGTATATTTGTGGAAATAAATAGAAAATAACCGTATAGAATGGCAACGAAAAAGAAAACCCCGGCTTCAGCCTCAGCCCGTATAAGTGACCGTGAAGAGAAACTCAAGGCTCTCGGCCTTACCATGGCTCATCTTGAGAAAGATTTCGGTACAGGCACCGTGATGCGTCTCGGCGATGATGCCGTCCAGGATGTTGAAGTGGTGTCCACCGGCTCGATCGGTCTTGACTACGCATTGGGCGTGGGAGGCCTTCCCCGCGGCCGGATCACTGAAATCTACGGTCCCGAATCTTCGGGTAAGACCACTCTGGCCATCCATGTGATAGCGGAAGCCCAGAAGCAGGGCGGTATCTGCGCGATAATCGACGCCGAGCATGCGTTTGACCGTTTTTATGCAGAACGCCTCGGAGTGGATGTCAACAATCTCTGGATCGCGCAGCCGGACAACGGCGAGCAGGCTCTCGACATAGCCGAGCAGCTCATCAACTCAGGAGCTATCGACGTGCTTGTGATAGACTCTGTGGCCGCCCTGACACCCAAGGCCGAAATAGAGGGTGAGATGGGCGACAAGAACGTCGGTCTACATGCACGCCTCATGAGCCAGGCAATGCGCAAGCTCACCGGCTCGATATCGCGCACGCGCACATGTTGCATATTCATCAACCAGATGCGTGAGAAAATCGGGGTGATGTTCGGCAACCCCGAGACCACTACCGGCGGTAACGCCCTTAAATTCTATGCTTCCGTGCGTATCGATATCCGCCCTTCGCAGATGATAAAGGATGGTGACAATACGATCGGTCGCCTGGCCAAGGTGAAAGTTGTCAAGAACAAAGTCGCTCCTCCATTCATGAAAGCCGAATTTGAAATAATGTTCGGCGAGGGAATCTCGAAGACAGGCGAGATCGTCGATCTCGGTGTCAATACCGGAGTCATCAAGAAATCGGGAGCCTGGTTCTCCTATAACGGCAGCAAGCTCGGCCAGGGCCGCGAGGCGGTGAAACGCGTTATCGGCGACAATCCGGAGCTTGCCGAAGAGCTTACCGTGAAAATCCGCGAGGTGCTCGACGATGCCAAACGCGCCGAGCACAAGGCCGGAGGCAATCCGTTCCTTCCCTCCAAAGATCCGGTACTCGTGGAGGAATCCGCTGCACCCGCTGCGGATGACGGCGGAAACTTCGGCGGTGCCTCCTCCGACAATGTGGACCTGTTCGGAGATGATTTCGAGCTTGACATAGAGGATTGACGCCCGAACCCCGTGTGGAATGAAAACAGAGATCCCTTCGCTCTAATTTTGTGCGAAGGGATCTCTGTTTTTACGGAGCGGTCTGCTCTCTGTGTATGTATCCTGTCCGGGCAGAACCTGATGTCCTGGCGCTTACTTGTCGCGCATGAAGATGGCGATCGGGGTGCCGTGGAAATCCCAGTGTTCCCGGATCTTGTTTTCCAGAAAGCGTCGGTACGGTTCTTTCACCCATTGAGGCAGATTGCAGAAGAAGATGAATGTCGGGATTATCGAGTCCTTCAGCATCGTTACATATTTTATCTTCACGAACTTACCCTTGTTGCTCGGCGGCGGAGTGATCTGGATCTGCTCGAGCATGTAGGTGTTGAGCTGCGATGTCGGTATGGTGCGCCGGCGGTTGTTGTATACTTCTATGGCTGTTTCCAGAACCTTGTATATGCGCTGTTTGGTGAGGGCTGAGGTGAAGATGATCGGGAAATCGGTAAAGGGGGCGAACTTGGAGCGGATCGCCGCCTCATAGCGCTTCTGGGCGGTCACCGATTTGTCCTCGACAAGATCCCACTTGTTGACGCACACCACGAGACCCTTGCGGTTGCGCTGTATCAGCCCGAAGATATTGGCGTCCTGACCCTCTATTCCGCGTGTGGCGTCAATCATCAGGATGCAGACATCGGATGCCTCGATCGACCGTATTGACCTGATCACCGAATAATACTCGATGTCCTCGTTAACCTTCTGCTTCTTGCGGATGCCGGCAGTGTCGACCAGATAGAAGTCGAATCCGAATTTGTTGTACCGGTGGTAGATGGAGTCGCGGGTGGTGCCCGCTATGTCGGTCACGATATGGCGTTCTTCGCCGATAAAGGCGTTGATCAGCGAGGATTTCCCCGCATTGGGGCGTCCTACGATCGCGAATTTGGCCACATCTTCCTCCGGGGCTGAATCATCATCTTTCTGCGGCATGTCCTTTACAACCTCGTCCAGCAGCTCACCAGTCCCGGAGCCGTTTGCCGACGATATGCCTATCGGGTCGCCGAGACCTAACGAATAGAACTCGACCTCATTGAAGCGTGCGTCTCCCACATCCTCCTTGTTCGCCACGACTATCACGGGCTTTTTCGACCGGCGCAGGATCGAGGCGACTTTGTCGTCGAGGTCGGTGACGCCTGTAGTGGCGTCCACCACGAACAGAATCACGTCCGCCTCCTCGATGGCTATCTCCACCTGCTTGTTGATTTCCTCCTCGAACACATCGTCCGAATTGACGACCCAGCCTCCGGTATCGACGATCGAGAATTCCTGGCCGTTCCAGTCCACCTTGCCGTACTGGCGGTCGCGCGTGGTACCGGCCGTGTCGTCGACTATCGCGCGCCTTGTCTGCGTCAAGCGGTTGAACAGCGTGGATTTTCCCACGTTGGGCCGCCCTACTATAGCTATCAGTTTGCTCATTTTATTCTTTTTTGTGTCCCCGTCAATCTCTCTTTTCCCTTGTTTATGTCAGCCTGTCATTCCATATAGCCGAACTCGCGCAATTTCTTGTCGCGGTTGCGCCAGTCTTTCTCCACCTTTACGAAGAGTTCAAGGAAAACCTTCTTGCCGAAGAACTTCTCGATGTCGTGGCGTGCGGCTATGCCCACTTTCTTGATTTTATCTCCCCCCTTGCCGATGATGATTCCTTTCTGGGAGTCCCGCTCCACATAGATGACTGCCATGATATGGATGGCGCCCTCCTTTTCATCGAACTTCTCCACGATCACTTCGGTGCTGTAGGGAATCTCCTTGTCATAGTCGAGCAGCAGTTTCTCGCGGATTATCTCCGTGACGAAAAAACGAGCCGGCTTGTCGGTGAGCGCGTCCTTGCCGAAGAATGGCGGCGATACCGGAAGTAGTTCCACAATCCGCTTCTTAAGGTTGTCCACGTTGAAGTGTTCCGTGGCGCTTGTGGGGAATATCTCGGCCTGGGGCAGACGTGTGTGCCACTTGTCGACAATCTCCTCCAGCTGGGCGTTACCCGTCAGAAGATCCACCTTGTTGATCACAAGCAGCACCGGGATTTTCTCTCTGGCCACCCGGTCCAGAAATTCCTTGTTTTTCTCCGGATCCTCCACCACATCGGTGACATAGACGAGGACATCGGCATCTGTCAGGGCGCCTTCAGAGAAATTAAGCATGGATTCCTGCAGTTTGTATTTCGGCTTGAGCACTCCGGGAGTATCGGAGTAGACTATCTGGTACTCCGGAGTGTTTACTATGCCCATTATGCGGTGTCGTGTGGTCTGCGCCTTGGATGTGATTATCGACAGGCGTTCTCCCACGAGGTCATTCATCAGGGTTGATTTTCCGACATTCGGGTTGCCGACGATATTGACGAATCCGGCCCTATGCCCGGCCGGGATGGCGTTGATATTTTTTTCTTCCATAATTTCAGAGGATTATTCAAAGATAGAACCCTCGGGGCGCGGAGATTGTTCACCTGCCGGGATTTTCCGCCACGGAGATTTTTACTGAAAAGGGGCATCGGAAAGAATCTGATGCCCCTTTAGTGATATTCGAGTACTGACCGCCCTGCGGTTCACTTGGGATCAATGGCCCATACAAGGTACATCGCGCCCCATGTGAAGCCGGCGCCGAATGCGGTCATCACAATTTTGTCGCCCTTCTTCAATCTGTTCTTGTACTCATCGAGACAGAGAGGGATTGAAGCCGCCGAGGTGTTGCCGTAGTGCTGGATGTTGACCAGCGTCTTCTCCTCGGGGATTTTGATTCTGCCGCCGACGGCTTCGATGATGCGGAGGTTGGCCTGATGCGGCACAAACCAGTCGATGTCGTCGACCGAGAGATTGTTCCGCTCCATCACTGCCTGCGAGCTTGAGAGCATGTCGCGGACAGCGTTCTTGTAGACCACGCGGCCTTCCTGATAGATGAAATGCTCGCGTGCATCGACAGTCTCGTGGGAGGCTTTCTTTGCCGAGCCTCCCGCTTTCATAAGCAGGTGGCTGAGACCGGAGCCGTCCACATGGAACTGGCCGTCGATCACGCCCACGGGCTCGTCAGTAGGCTCTACGAGCACTGCAGCGGCCGCGTCTCCGAAGAGGGGGCATGTGGCCCGGTCCTGATAGTCGGTCATGCTCGACATTTTCTCGGCGCATACCACCACGATTTTCTTGTAGAGACCGCTTTCGATGTAAGCGCGCGCGGCCTGCATCGTCACAATAAATCCCGCGCAGGCAGCCTGTATGTCGTAGGCATAGGCGTTTGCCATGCCGCAGCCATCCACTATCACCGAGGCGGTGGAGGGGAAGCGGTAGTCGGGG
>OFFF01000770.1_pt1 | contig 22746 bp, 28 predicted proteins | sample 1521301 | NCBI WGS metagenome assembly OFFF01 (sample SAMEA3504101, study PRJEB24116) | mouse gut metagenome | biome: mouse gut; feature: mouse-associated habitat; material: faeces | place: Denmark | collected 2011
GCATCAAGCCCAACACCATCCGCCTGTCCGTCGGCACGGAGCATATCGATGACATCATCGCCGATTTGGAGAAAGGGTTTGCCGCTGTGTGATTCTTGTCCGACCGAAATGCCCTGCACGGGAAACCGTACAGGGCATTTCCAGCATAAAAAACAATTTTCTGTCTGAAATTTATCCGTCTGAAATCTTGTAAATTTCAAGATGGTAATTTATAATGAGTAAGGATTCATGAAGCGAAAATGACTGGAGGAGCATATGAGATGACAGAAGAAAAGAAGACAGGCCTGCCGGAAGAGAAAAATACAGGTGCCCTGAAGGGGTTTCGGATTCAGAGCCTCAGCCTGTGGCTGGTGGCCTTCACCCTCATCATATCCGTCCTGATTGGAATCGGCATCGTTCAGGTCATGAAGGACTATTATGAGCTGGCCCAGCGGACCAGGGAATATGTCTTCGCCCAGGAAGACGCCAGGGATCTCCTGTTCGGCTCCAACTACCTTACAGACCAGGCACGCCTCTATGCCGTGACGAAAGACCATGACTACGCGGAGGCATATTTTACGGAGGTGCATGAGTCCAGGAGAAGGGATTTGGCGCTGGAGGCTCTGGAGGTCCATCTGCGTGGAAGGAATGAGGATGCATTGAACACATCCAAAGAGGCCATGGAGCTGTCCAACGCGCTCATGGTTCTGGAAATCCATTCCATGAAGCTGGCGGCCCTGTCGGCCGGTGAGGATATGGGCAGCCTTGCCCGGGAGATACAGGACTATCAGCTGACAGAGGAAGAGCTGTCCTGGACGGCGCAGCAGCAGGCGGACGCTTCCATAGAGCTGGTCTTCGGGGAAGAATACCGGACCATGAAAGGCCAGATAGAGGCAAAAATGTCCGATGTCACCCGGAGCGTAATAGAAATCTGCGAGAGGGATCAGGCGGAGAGCGAGGGCACCATGAAAAACGCCTTGCTCCGCCAGAGCATCTACACGGTTTTGGTGGTGATTTTGGTCATATTTTCCTATATCATGATAGCGGTTCTGATCCTGCGGCCCATCCGGATCTATGTGAACTGCATCAAGAACAACAACTTCCTGGAAATCACCGGTGCCTATGAATTCAAATACCTGGCTGCTACATACAACAATGTCTATGAAATGACCATGGAGCAGCAGAACATGCTCCGCAAAAAGGCAGAGCGAGATGCCCTCACCGGCCTTTTGAACCGCCAGGCCTTTGAACAATTGAAGTCCCAGCTGCGCATATCCTCCGAACCTCTCGCGTTCCTGATCATCGACGTGGACGTATTCAAGTCCATCAACGACAATTACGGACATGACGTGGGGGACCAGGCCCTGATCAAAGTCGCCAGGCTGCTGGACGAGAATTTCAGAAAGGTGGATTATGTCCTCCGGATAGGCGGGGATGAGTTCGCTGTCATCATGGAAAAGACAGGCCCGGACAAAAAGCCAATCATCCGCAGCAAGATAGAAGCAATCAACGAGATCCTGCAGCACCCGGAAGACGAGGCGGTTTTCCCGAAATATTCTGTCAGTGTGGGAATCGCTTTTTCGGAAAAGGGATTCTATGACGACCTGTTCCAGCAGACGGATCAGGCATTGTACCACACGAAGGAGAACGGAAGGTGCGGCTATACGTTTTATGATGAGCTGTAGGCTGCGGGGCTCCTCAAGGATATATGAAATAACGTCAAAAAGCTGCTGTTCAACAGCAGCTTTTTTCAGGCACGATTCTATATAACACTTTACCAAATTATGAAAGAAAAGTCTAGTATTTTTTTCTTTTTTTCCTATAATTATTACTACACGCTGAATCTACAGGCGAACGCGACTGACCCACGCAGGAAACTGACAAAATCTTGACAAAAGGAAGGAGCGACTGATGAAGCAAGAGGAACGAATACAAGGCACTACCCGGCAGGCCGAGGAGAGCTTTCTGGAGCAGACCCTTTCCGTCATCCGTGACAATCTGGAAAGCTACGGCAGGCAGGTGGATGACATGAGCACGGAAATCGACGTCATGCTGGATCATTTCCATGACGACAACCCGGAGCTGATCAACGCCCTGGAGAACCTTACCACCATGCACCTGCACATGAAGCGGGCCCTGGAGCGCAATGAGAAGGCCCAGGGAAAGCCCTATTTCGGGCGGATCGTCTTCCGGGACGAGGCGTTGGACAAAGTGGAATCCCTCTATATCGGCCGGGGCGGCATCGCGAAGGACGCCACCCACCAGATCGTCATAGACTGGCGTGCTCCCGTGGCCAATGCCTATTACGAGAACGGACTGGGAAAATGCAGCTACACTGCCCCCGGCGACAGGAGGATAGACATCGAGCTGATGCTGAAGCGCACCTATGAGATCGAAGCCGGCAAGCTCCTGGACTATTTCGACAGCGAAGTCGTGGCCAATGACGACCTGCTGACCAAGTATCTGGCCAAGAACAAGCAGGCCGTGCTCAGCGAGATTGTGGCCACCATCCAGAAAGAACAGAATGAGATCATCCGCAAGTCCCCCCACCACAACATCATCGTCCAGGGCGTGGCGGGCTCCGGCAAGACCACCGTGGCCATGCACCGGATCTCCTTTATCCTGTACAATTACCCGGACCGCTTCAAGCCGGACGACTTCTACATCGTGGGGAGCAACCGTATCCTGCTGAACTACATCACGGGCGTGCTGCCGGACCTGGACGTGTACGGTATACGGCAGATGACCATGGAGGAACTCTTCGTCAGACTCCTGTACGAGGACTGGGACGAGAAGAGATACCGCATCCTGAGAGGCGGCCAGAGCGGGGACCGGGGCAGCATAAAGGGCGGCCTGGGCTGGTTCCGGAATCTCCAGGCCTACTGCGACAAGCTGGAATGGGAAGGCATCCTGCGGGAATCCATTTACCTGAATCCCCGGCAGTTCGTGGAAGGCCTTCGGGACGGCAAAAGCGGCGTCTATGACGAGACCGTGGGGAAAAAGGTCGATCCCCACGACCTGATCCTGCTGGTGGACGGCGAAGCCGTGGAGCGATACATCCTCCAGAACCCGAAGGTCTCCATGCAGAACAAGATCAACATGCTGAACGACCGGCTAATTATCAAGATAAAGGAAGAGTTCCTGGGCAAGGGAGTGAAGTACACGGAACCCGAGCGCAAGGCCATCCTGAAGGCTTATCGGGGCCGATACGGCGGAAAAGTCTGGAAAGGCTCCATCTATGACCTGTACCGGAAATTCCTGGAACTTCAGGCTCTGAAGGGAAAAGCGGTGGACATCCCGGCGGATGAATTCGACGTGTACGACCTGGCGGCCCTGGCCTACCTCTACAAGAGAATCAAGGAGACGGAGGTCATCAGCGAGGCCCACCACATCGTCATCGATGAGGCCCAGGATTTCGGCATGATGGCGTACTCCGTCCTGCATTTCTGCATCAAGGACTGCACCTACACCGTCATGGGGGACGTGTCCCAGAACATCCACTTCGGATTCGGCCTCAACGACTGGGAGGAGCTGCGGGAACTGCTTCTGCCGGACCAGATGGACAGCTTCGGCATTTTGAAGAAAAGCTATCGCAACACCGTGGAAATCTCCGACTTCGCCACTAGGATCCTGCACCACGGAAGCTTTTCCAGCTATCCCGTGGAGCCAATCATCCGCCACGGCAGCCCGGTGGCCGTGCTCCAGAGGAGCGAGAACGACATCATCCGGGAGGCGGCGGATATCTGCAGGGCATGGCAGGAGAAGGGGTATGATACTATCGCAGTAGTCTGCCGGAACCGGCATGGGGCCAATTGGGCCGCAAAGGAACTGGGGCAGTACCTGGAAGTCATGGAGAGCGACCTGGAGAAGGCGGTCTTCGGAAACGGCGTCATGGTGCTGCCGGTGGAGTATACCAAGGGGCTGGAGTTCGACACCGTGCTGATCCTGGACCCCACAAGGGCGGAGTACCCCGTGGACGACGGGCATGCCAAGCTCCTCTACGTGGCGGCCACCAGGGCCCTCCATGAGCTGTGCGTGCTCCACACGAAGGATCTGACGGGGCTGATTGCGGATCCGGTTCCCGAGCGGAAGGAAGCGCCGCCGGAGCCTGTGGACAAAAATATGACAGATACGTCTTCTTCACGGGATATGCGCACGGCCCCGGGAACGGCAGGGAAAATTGGCGGAAGGGGCGATGCTGCCTCTGCGGGCAGGCTGTCCGGCGGAGAAAAAGAAGGCACCGATGGCATTGGCGGCGGTTCTGCCGCAAAATCGGCAGCAGCCAGGCCAGATGCGGAAAGGCCAGGCCGGATGCCGACCGCAGGGGCAGCATCTGACAGGCGGGCAGCCGTCAGCGCTTCGCCCATCAGGAGCAGGGTCTCCATCGTGCGGAACACTGTGCCGACCGGCGGCCCGGAGCCCTCCGGCAGACCCGGAAAGGCCGCGCCAGCCAGCGGAGCCTCCCAGACAGCTTCCCCGGCGCCCGCATTCTCCCAGGACAGCTGCACAAAACCGCCCCGACCGGCCACTGGCAGCCGGACATCTTCCCCGGCATCCGCATTTTCCCAGGACAGCCGCCCGAAGCCGCCCCAACCGGCCACTGGCAGCCATACAGCCCCGGGAACCTCCGCGCCCCGGAAAGCTCCGGAAAGAACCGCCGCCCGCCCCGGCCCGGCGCTCCCGGCCTTCGGCGACATCCCGCCCACCGAGAAGCTGCGCCCCCTGGGCCATGCCAAAATCGACCTTTCCGTCCGCTGGGTCACGAAGCAGCCCGACGGCCTGTACCTCCAGAGCCGTTACGGAACCCTGCGGCTGAGCCCGGTGGGAAGCGCCATCGTAAGAGTCTCCTTCCTCCGGGGCGGCCAGCCTGACGGCACCGTTCATCCCGCCATCGCGGTAGACCGGACGGATAAATTCTGGATGTACAAGGACACAGGCAAGCTGGTAGAGCTCACCACCGATGAACTGCTGCTCCAGGTGGACAAGGCAACCGGCGCGGTCCGCTACCTGGCCCTGACGGAAGAAGAGGATTCCGCGGGGAGGGCGAAGCCCCGGCTGCTGCTGGCGGAGCGCCCCAGGGAATGCCGCCAGTTAGAGACGGCCGCGGACAGAAAGCAGCGCACCTGGCTCTACCTGGACTGGGCCAGGGACGAACGCCTCTACGGCTTCGGCATGAAGGGCCAGCCCTCCGTGAGCCTGCGGGGCGGCGCCAGATATATCTCCCAGCAGGGGGGAGATGGGCTGCCCTTTTTCCTCTCCGACAGAGGGTACGGCATCCTGGCGGCCACAGAGCATCCCGCCTTTGTCTGCGACATCCCGGCCTACGGCTCCTATCTCTATACGGAGAACCACAGGCAGATGGATTTCTACTTCATCGCCGGGAAGCGCCAGGAGACCATCCTGAAGGCCTACGCCTACCTTTGCGGCACATTATAGGCGCAGAACCCTCCTGACCGGCCAGCTCACTTCCGGACATTGGAGGAAATCGCTTCCACCCAGGTTTCCAGCACCTCCTCATAGTCGGCCGAAATCACCTCGTAGATCTTCTCCGCGGTGATTCCGGCCACCGCTATGCCGTTCACGTCCATGACAATCACAAGCATCACCAGGAACATGGCGAGGAAGAGCCGCAGCCGGAAGGACGACGCCCCTTCCCCGGGCAAGGCCCCCTCCGGGTAGTAATCATCATAATAAGAGCCGTATCCGGCGGCCCTTTCCGGACTGATACTGGTCCTCCCGTACAATATCCGCTCCCTGTTGGACAGGTCATACTGATCCTCCTGATACCGGGAGCGCACCTGCTGCACCAGCCGCAGCTTCTGTTCCATAGTCGCATCGCTCATATTGAGATTCCTTCAAAAGAGTAAGAAAGCTTATTTAAAAATATGGCATTTTGGACGGCATTATGATAGAATGGAAAAAAAGCATTCCAGTGGAAGAGAGGGAAACAAAAAATGGGAAGCAACGGAAAAGAATTGGGGGATAAGATCCTGTCCAACATCGCCAAGGTCATCGTAGGAAAAGAACAGACCGCCAGGCTGCTCCTGACGGCGCTTCTGGCGGACGGACACGTACTGCTGGAGGACGTGCCCGGCACAGGCAAGACCAAGCTGGCCAAGACCCTGGCCAGGAGCATCAGCGCGGATTTTGCAAGGATACAGTTCACGCCGGACCTTCTGCCCAGCGACATCACGGGACTGAACGTCTTCGACAGGCAGAAGAACGAATTCATCCTGCGCAAGGGGCCTGTATTCACCAATATCCTTCTGGCGGATGAGATCAACCGCGCCACCCCCAGAACCCAGGCCGGCCTGCTGGAGTGCATGGAGGAGCGCCAGGTCACCATCGACGGGGAATCCTATGTACCCGGGAAGCCCTTCTTCGTCATCGCCACCCAGAACCCGGTGGAGACCACGGGAACCTTCCCCCTGCCCGAGGCCCAGATGGACCGCTTCATGATGCGGCTTTCCATGGGTCTGCCGGACAGGGCAGAGGAGCTGGCCATCCTGGAGAAATACATGGATAAGGAGCCCCTGGCAGAACTGGAAAGCGTCCTGACCCTGGAGGAGCTGGCCGCGGCCAGAGAGGAGGCCGGACGGATTTTCGTACATAAATGCGTGCAGGAATACATGGTGGACATCGTGGAGGCCACCAGGACGGGAGAGCAGGTCGTCATGGGCGTCAGCCCCCGGGGGAACCTGGCGCTGCTGCGCTGCGCAAAGGCCTATGCCTATCTGGACGGCAGGGACTATGTGGCCCCGGACGACATCAAGGCGCTGGCGGTTCCCGTGCTGGCACACAGGCTCGTGCTGGGCTATGGCTCCGGCGGCACGGAGAATGCCATGAAATGGATGGAGCAGATACTTGGAAACATCCCTGTGCCCACCGAGGAGTTTCGTGCGTAAAGACGAGGTATTGAAATGATCAAACTACTGGGAATCGGCCTTATCGCCTACCTCCTTTTCATCGCCCAGAGGCGTCTTTACGAAAAGCTTTGGCAGAAGCACCTGGGGATTTCCCTCAGCTTCGGGACGAACCATATCTTCGAGGGAGAGCAGGGAGAGCTGAGGGAAATCATCGAAAACAGAAAAAGGCTCCCCCTGTCCATGCTGAAGGTGAAGTTCAAGACAGACAGGCATCTGATATTCGGCAACGAAAAAGGCTCCCGCACCACGGATCAGTATTACCGCAATGACGTATTCCGCATCAGCGGCGGCGAGAGAGTGACCCGCACCCTGCGGTTTACCGGGGGAAAAAGAGGGTATTATACCATAGACGAAATCAGCCTGGTGGCATCCGACCTGTTCTTCCTCGGGCAGATGGTAGCGGACCAGCCTGTCAGGGCGGAGCTCTACGTATATCCGAAGCCCTATGACAGCAGGAGGCTGCGCCAGTCCTTCGTCCAGCTGAACGGGGAGATGCTCACCAGGCGCCATCTGCTGGAGGATCCCTTTGAATACCGGGGCATTAGGGAGTACCAGCCCTACGACGACATGCGCAGCATCAACTGGAAGGCCACCGCCAAGACAGGGGATTTCAAAGTGAACCAGATGGGTTATACCTCCCTGAAGAGCGTCCGCATCTTCTTCAACATTCAGGACGACAATATCCTGAAAAAAGAGGAGGCCGTGGAAATGTCCCTGCGGATCGTGGTATCGCTGTGCCTCCATTTCCTGCAGCAGGGGATGCAGATTTCCTGCTACGGGAACGGCGTGGACATCCTGACCCACCAGCCCCTGAGCGTGGACGGCAAGGCCAGCGAAGGGCAGATGGACTTCATCTACCGCGCCCTGGCCAGAATCGACACCGCCCAGCCGACCGCAGGCTTTGTGGAGACCTTCGAGGAGAAGCTGTTCCAGGAGTCCAAAGGGGCCTACACCTGCTTCGTGGCTCCCAACCGGTACGATGACTTCGTGGCGCTCCTGGACCGGTATGAGGAGACCGGCAATCCCTTCACATGGTTCTACCCTGTGCTGGGCAATAAGGAGCCGGAGCTCCCGCCGGAGCTTCAGAAACGGATTGAAGTCATTTATTTTGAGGCATGAAAGGGTATTATAATGGAAGAAAGAGCATTCCATGGAAGAAAGAGCATTCCATGGAAGAAAGGATTCCAATGAATATAAAGCGGATTGAAATCGTTAATGAGTTCCTGACAGAGCAGATGAACCATTGGATGCTGTTCCCCCTGCTTCTGACGGTTATGGGAGTGATGAAGAAGCTACTCGGAACAGGAGACCCCAGCCTGGCCCTGTGGGCCCTGTGCAGCCTGATTCCCCTGGCCTTCTTCGTGTTCCGCTGCAAGGTGAGGAATCTCCTCCTGTTCCTGCTGGTCCATCTGGGCATGGCTGTTCTGGTTTTCGCCCTATCCGGCCAGTCGGTTCTGACCAGGGTCGCCTGTATGGCCTGTGTCATCGGCTATATCATCCATTCCCTTCTGCTGCGCCTGAAGCACAGCACCGTATATTCCGAGGGCATGCCCCTGGCGGTGGGAGTGGTGCTGTCGGCCGCCACTGCGCTGTTCCAGTATTATCAGGGCACAAGGGGCTGGGAGAATTACTACAACATTACTCTGATCGGAGTCATCGCGCTCTATTTCGTCATTTATTTCATGGATCATTATCTGGACTTCCTGTCCATGAACAAAAGCAGCGCCGGCTTCCTTCCTGCGGCGGAAATGTTCCATTCCGGCATGGGCCTGGTTCTGGGATATACCCTGGCGGGGATAGGCATCCTGGTGCTCAGCACACAGTTCGAATGGCTGGCCGGAATCCTCAGGCCCATAGGGGATCTGTTGCTGAAATTCCTGCGCTTCCTGTTCTCCCGGGGCTCCCATTCGGAGGAGGTGGCGGAGATTGCGCCGGCGGAAATGCCCTCCGGGGATATGGGGGGCATGGGGCTGCCGCCCGGGGAGGAGCCCTTCTGGCTCTGGGAGGTTCTGGAGTTCATCGCAATCGTCCTCTTCGGGGCCGCCGCCCTGATCGGCGCAGGGGTGCTGCTCTGGAAGCTGTTTAAATTAGTCCAGAAATACATGGTATTCCGTTATCAGAGCCAGGAGATCCAGACAGGAGAGGCCTACGACTTCCGGGAGAAATGCGAGATAGTGAAAGACAAGGACAAAAAAATATCCGGGCTGTTCACCGCGCTTTCCCCCAGGGAGCGGATCCGGAAGCTTTATAAAAAGAAGCTGACCGCCGCCACCGCCAGGATGGATGCCGGGGACAAGTCCGGCCTTGGGCTTTACACCGCCAGAGAGTGGGAGCGGAAGCTGGAGGTAAACGGTATGGCGGAGCTGTATGAGCGGGCCCGCTACTCTGACCAGGAGATTACCGGCGCGGATGTGAAACGGATGAAAGAGATATGGAAATAGCTTTTAGGCTGATCCAAAAGGAGAGAGATGTATGACGGCTATTGCACGGGAACATTCTACAGAATGCGGGAAGGGCGCTCCCCGGAAGCTGGCGCTGAGCGATGACATCCTGATGAGCATAGAGAAGCCCGTCAGGTATATTGGCGGCGAGTACAATTCGGTCATGAAGGATCCGGAGGAAGTGAAAGTCCGGTTCGCCATGTGTTTTCCGGATGTGTACGAAATCGGCATGTCCCATCTGGGGATACAGATTCTGTATGACATGTTCAATTCCATGGAGGATGTATGGTGCGAGCGGGTCTATTCCCCCTGGGTGGATCTGGACGCCGTCATGCGCCGCCGGCACATCCCTCTGTTCGCGCTGGAATCCCAGGATCCCGTAAAGGAGTTCGACTTTCTGGGCATTACGCTGCAGTATGAGATGTGCTACACCAATGTGCTCCAGGTGCTGGATTTGGCCCAGATTCCCTTAAAAGCGACTGACCGGGGAGAAGACTGCCCCATCGTCATCGGCGGCGGGCCCTGTACCTACAATCCGGAGCCCCTGGCGGATTTCTTTGATATATTCTACATCGGAGAAGGAGAGACGAGATACCGTGAGCTCCTGACCTTGTATGAGGACTGCCGGGACCGGAACCTGGGGCGGGTGGAATTCCTGCGCAGGGCGGCAAAGCTTCCCGGCCTGTATGTGCCGCGCTTCTACGATGTCACCTACAGGGAGGACGGCACCATAGAGCGGTTCTTCCCCCTGGAAGAAGGCATCCCGGATACCATTGTGAAGGAAATCGTCATGGACTTGACGGATGCCTGTTACCCCACTAAGCCCGTCATCCCCTTCATCAAGGTCACCCAGGACCGCCTGGTGCTGGAAATCCAGCGCGGCTGTATCCGGGGCTGCCGCTTCTGCCAGGCAGGCCAGTTGTACCGCCCTGTCAGAGAGAGGGACGTGGAGACCCTGAAAAAATATGCCCTGGAGATGCTGGACGGCACCGGATATGAGGAGATTTCCTTAAGCTCCTTAAGCTCCAGCGATTACTCCAGGCTGCCGGAGCTGGTGGATTTCCTGATAGAGGAGTGCAGCAAGAGGCATGTGAACATCTCCCTGCCGTCCCTGCGCATCGATGCTTTCTCCCTGGATGTCATGAGCAAGGTGCAGGACGTGAAGAAGTCCAGTCTGACCTTCGCACCCGAGGCGGGGAGCCAGCGCCTTCGGAACGTCATCAACAAGGGCCTCACGGAGGAAGCCATCTTAAAGGGGGCCGCGCTGGCCTTCGAGGGTGGCTGGACAAGGGTGAAGCTCTACTTCATGCTGGGGCTGCCCACGGAGACCCAGGAGGATATCCGGGGAATCGCCGAGCTGTCCAACAAGATTGCGGCCACCTATTTTGATACTGTCCCCAAGGAGCGCCGGGCGGGCGGGAGAGTGCAGATTGTGGCCAGCACCTCCTTTTTCGTGCCAAAGCCCTTTACCCCCTTCCAGTGGGCGGCCCAGTGCACCAAAGAAGACTTCCTGGACAAGGCCTATCTGACCAGGACTGCCATCTCCGAGCAGTTGAACCAGAAGAGCATCAAATACAACTGGCATGAGGCCGATGCCAGCGTCATGGAGGGAGTCCTGGCCAGAGGCGACAGGCGGCTGTGCGACGTCATCCGCAGGGTCTATGAAAAGGGCGGCTTCTATGACGCCTGGGGAGAATATTACGACAATGACAGATGGCTGGAGGCCATGGAGGAATGCGGTCTCACTGTCCATTTCTATACCCACAGGGAAAGGCCTCTGGACGAGATTCTTCCCTGGGACTTCATTGACTGCGGCGTCACGAAGGAATTTTTGAAGCGGGAATGGGAAAAGGCGAAGCGGGAAGAGACCTCCGAGAACTGCAAGCAGAAATGCCAAGGCTGCGGCGCTGCCAGGTTCGGAGGAGGCATCTGCCTCGAGCCCAGATAAGCCAGGGCTGTCCCGGATATACGGCGGGATGCGGCACAGCCATTTTCCGCAGCGCCGCATTCAGGCGGCAAGACAGCCAGCAACAGGGAGAAAAACTCCCGGGAAGGACGCATTCTTATGAGACTCCGTATTAAGTTCAGAAAATATGGCCCCGTCCGCTATACCGGACATCTGGATGTCATGCGCTTCTTTCAAAAGGCCATACGCAGGGCACAGATCGATGTGGTATATTCCAGGGGCTTCAGCCCTCACCAGGTCATGGCCTTCGCCGCTCCTCTCGGCGTAGGGCTGACCAGCAATGGGGAATATATGGATATCGAGGTCCATTCCATCACCTCTTGCGCAGACGTCCTGGAGCGGCTGAATGCCGTCAGCGCGCCCGGAATAGAGGTCACATCCGTAAAGATACTGCCGGATGCCGCAGGAAACGCCATGGCCAGCGTGGCAGCGGCGGCTTACACAGTGCGCTTCCGCGAAGGCAGGGAGCCTGGGGCGGATTTGGCCGCGGCCCTGCCTGCCTTTCTGTCCAGGGAGCAGATATTGGTCACCAAGGAGACAAAGAAAGGAAAACGGGAGGTGGACATCAGGCCCGGCATCTTTCAGCTTGCCGTCTGTATGGAGGACTTCTGTATGGAAGAGGGGCAGACCAGCGGGCGCATGGTCATCCGTATGCTGGTAGATGCCTCCAGCAGCGGAAATATCAAGCCTGTCCAGGTGATAGAGGCAATGCTTGCGGAACAGGGGGAAAGCCTGCAGGAAAATGCGCTTATGATCACCAGGGAAGAGGTGTACGCCGAAATGCCCTCCTCCCATGATACCGCTGCATCGGAGCGGATACTTGTTACATCAGAGCGTGTGCTTGTCCCCCTGGACGCGGTCGGAACAGGGCATTCCGTGGAAATGGAAGAAGGGCATTCCATGGAAGAAGGGCATTCCGTGGAAGAAGGGCATTCCGTGGAAGAAAGTCATTCCCCGGAAGAAGAATATTCCCTGTATGGCAAAGGAGATTGAGACATGAGCAGAAGCATTGCGCCAAAATCCTCTGTAACCCTTACGGAAGAAGAGACGACGCTGCGTAAGACCACAGACCAGGGGAAGCTGCTTTTCACATCCTATCGCGGACAGCGCTGCGCTCTGGCCATACAGAACAACCGCCTGGTGGAGGCATCCTTTTTCCCCCAGATTCCCAGCAAGATAGGCTCTGTCTACATCGGCAAAGTAAAGAACATAGTCAAGAACATCAATGCCTGCTTTGTGGAAATCGAAAAAGGGGAGCTGTGTTTCCTCTCCCTGAAGGAAATCAATGCGGTGCCGCCCTGGAATGCCCCCTTGAACCGTATCGCCGATGGGCGGCTCCTGGAGGGAGACGAAATCCTTGTCCAGGTCACCCGGGATGCCCAGAAGTCGAAACGGGCCTCCGTGACCACCCAGATTTCCCTGTCCAATGAGTATTTTGTGCTGACAATGGGCTCAAAGAGAGTATGCTACTCCACAAAACTCGGCAAAAAACGAAGGGAGCTCCTGCACAGGATATTGCGGGATGCAGGGATCCTGGGCACAGGCCAAGGCGACTGCCTGGTACAGGAATGCCGGGCGCTTTTGTCGGATGCCTGGCTGAGCCGCCTGAAATCCGAAAGCCTCGAACTCATGTCCTTTGTCCTGCCTTCCACCGGAATGATCGTCCGTACAAAGGCTGCGGAACAGGAGAGTGCGGAAGAGCTGCTGGAACATTTCTACGACCTGGCCGCACAGTATATCAGGCTGCTTTATTTTGCCAGATACCGGAACTGCTTTTCCTGTCTGAGAAAGGCGAATACAGAGGTGGAAGCCACGCTGATGCAGTTTTCGTTCAATGGCGCGGCATCCGAAGAGGCCCCATCATGGGAAATCATCACGGATCAGAGGCCGCTTTATGAGCAGATCATGCACTATGAGAAGGAGAATGCCCTGGATGTCCCGGTGCGTCTGTACCAGGACAGCATGCTTTCCCTTTCCGCGCTGTATGGCATCGAGGGGAAGCTGAAACCGGCGCTGGAGACCAGGATATGGCTGAAATCAGGCGGCTATCTGGTCATAGAGCCCACGGAGGCCCTGACGGTCATAGACGTGAATTCCGGGAAGTGCGAGGATGGGAAGAATCCTGAGGACACATACCGCAGCATCAATCTGGAGGCGGCGGAAGAAGTGGCGTTCCAGCTTCGGCTGCGGAACCTTTCAGGCATTATCATCGTGGATTTCATAAACATGCAGTCGCCCGGCGACAATGCGCAGCTACTCTGTGTGCTGAAGTCCCTTGTAAAGCGGGACAAAGTAAAGACTACAGTTGTAGACATGACGCCGCTGGGTCTGGTGGAGATTACCCGGAAAAAAATCAGCAAGCCGCTGCGGGAACAGCTTCATTTTTCGAATGTATTGTAAAGCTGTCTCGTAAATGAAGAAAAGGGTTGTCAATAGCTTTTTGAAAAAGTGGGGGAATTTATAAAAAGGAGTCTAGAAAAGTCATGGAATTGACAAAATTTGAAAAGGTCAGGGACGGAAAATATCTGAAGAACTATGAACTTACTTATCGAAATAAGGCTGGCAGGGAAAAGAAGTACGAAATGGTCAGCCGCCGGGAACTCGCCGGCATAGAGGATGTTGGCGGCAAGCCAAGCGGTGTGTCCATTGTAGCCACCTATGGGGACAGGATGCTCCTGCTCCATGAATTCCGAATGGGCGTCAACCGCACGATATACAACCTGTGCGCCGGAATGCTCGAGCCCGGCGAATCCATTGAGGAATGCGTCGCAAGGGAGCTCTATGAGGAAACCGGATTGAAGGTCAGGAAAATAAAAAAGATTCTGCCCCCGTCCTTTGCAGCCGTCGCCATTTCCGATACCACCACCTACATCGCCTTTGTGGAGGCCGAAGGCGATTTTGAGGACCACACTTCGGAAAACGAACAGATTGAAGCCAGGTTCTATACCAAGGAAGAAATCAAACGGCTGCTGGAAACGGAAAGCTTCAGCTCGCGGGCACAGATGGCGGCTTATTTCTTTGCGGAGGGGTAAGTGGGGTGCCGCATCCAACTATTCGCAAAAGGATAGTTTAACGAATAGTTCTGGATAACGGAAAGATTTTGTCGGTGTCTTCATCTACAGGAAATTAATTTATTAATTTTCCCTGGGAATATTGCAATCGGCGGATGCATATGCTATAATGCCGTTAGGCACAGGAAGCTGGTGAGATCCATTGGCAAAAAGACGAACCCCCCTTGGTGCGGCTACACCTTGGGGGGTTCTTCTTGTCTTTTTATAGTGGTCAAGCGTCCACTCGGTTAGCTGTCCTCATTGTCGTGCCCGTCTAACCATTTGCCGATGAAAAGGCACACTACACCAGCTGCGACTGACACCAGGAAACTAATGGCTATATCCATTGGCCCACCTCCTTCCTGTTGTCAGGATTTCGGCTTAGGACAACGAGGACATTATACCACACGGTTCGCCATTGTTCCACTCTTTTTTCTGCTGGCGGCCTCCATGCCCTCTCCACCCTGCGGCATCGTCCCCGGCCCGCAGGGTGTCGTCCTTCCTCCTGGCTCCCGGATCCGTGCTGCAGCAAATTAATATTCTTAAGCGAATTAATTTCTTAATATTCCGGAATATTCATTTACATATTCCGGAATATGTGCTATCATATACTTAAGAAATTAATATATCAATATTTCAGGAGGTATATGACATGACTGGACGAAAGATTATAGAAGCCTATTGTGATGACCAGATCCAGCTCTCCCGGTACAGGAGCCTGGTGGAGTCCCTCTGCGCGAAGGAGGTTGGGCGCATTCGCGACATGTCTTATGTCGATACTGTGCAGGAGCCTGTCTATATGGAGGAGCCCCACGGCGTTCATGTGTCCCTGCATGACGTCTTTGCGGACAATGCTTCTGACGCCGTCTATGAGGTCTCCTATCGGTTCTTCGTTGCCTACTACGGCCGCTTCCGGCTGGAGGAGCTGTCCGTGGAGCCTGTCCCTCCGGCTTCTTCTTGCATCGATGATATCGGTGTCGATGACCTGCCCTTCTGGGGCCCTGGATCGGAGCAGGGCAATCCTGACGGCAACCCCGACGAACCGCCGTCCCCGGCCGTTGGCTGCGCCGTTTTTACATACGGCGGCTAGGAAGGAGGTGGGTATCATGGCAATCTTTATCATATCCGCATCGCCTCCGGCCAGGAAGAAGGTGGCTCCGATGCCTGACCGTTTTCCCCGTAAGTGCTATCCCTGCGGCTACTGGAGCCGCCGCACGGATGCCTGCGGCCTTATCCCGGAGCACCGGGACATCCTCTGCCCCTTCGCTGGCGCCTGCCCTGAAGGCCTGCAGGAAGGAGGTGGCGCCGATGGCCAGCAGCTCCATCAAGATGGAATGCCCTAAGTGCCGCCAGACGGCCCGCATCACGTCCCGCTCCACCCTCCTCGTGTGCGGCCGCTGCGGCTGCCCCATGGATGAGGCCCCTCCCCGTGCTTACTATAACCACAGGTACCGCCGCTCCATCCTCCGCGACCCGGACGATGAGCCGTCCGGCTGCTGATGGGCCGCCGCATCCTCCGGCTCCTGGTGGCCTTCTCCTCCGTCTCCCTGACCTTCCTGGCTGTCTACGTGGTCGCCTGGCAGCTCCTCCATCTGGTCTCCTGGTGATCCCCCACCTTGTGGCGCCTCCCGGCTCCGCAGGGTGGGATCTCCCCCTTCTGGTGCAAGCCTCCCCTTTTCCCCTCCCCCTTCCTTTTTCATCGTGCCCTTGCCCTTGACCTGCATGGAGGTGCGACATCCTCCATTTAGGTAACGAGCGCGTCCTATCGCTCCCGGCGATGCGCGAGTGGTGCAAGCCTGGAGCTTTGGATTCCCCATCCTGCCGGTACAGCCGCGCGCCCTTTCCCTTTGCGCGGCGTCACTCGAGGATGCCTTCCCCTCCGGGGCATGCGCGCCCCTGCGCGTTCCATGCCCCGGCCCCCTCCTCCCCATGCGGCCAGGAAGCTTTGGGGGTACTTAGGGGGCGCGCCCCCTGAGTCGACCGAAGGGGGTTTCGGCAAGCGGAGCGCGCAGGATTGACGTCCCTTTGGCAATCCGGAGGAAAATCGAGACCCCGGCTCGGTTTTCCCACCTATTCAGTGCCCCCCCCATTCCCCTGCATGTCTTTGTATACTAAGTCTCTTATGTATTTGGAAAATTCTTTTTTCTTATATCCCTTTTTTATTGCCCACTCTTGAAATTTTTCTTTTTCGCCCTTTCTTAGATTAAGTTCTAGTCTTTCATAGTTTTCTTTGTTGTATTCATTCTGGTACTTGATTTGGTTGAATTTTTCTTTCATAGTTCTCCTTTCATAGAAATTTTATATATTCCGGAATATTATATTGACATATCCCGGAATATGCGCTATCTTGAAACTGTCCAGACGGACGAGGGCACACGGAAAAGGCCTGCTCGGTCGGTCGCTCTTCCCTCCAGGCCCTTCCGTGTCCTTGTCCAGGTACAGATAGTCCATCCTATCGTACCATTGCTGGACGGCAGCCGTCAACCATCTAAGACCATTTGAAGCAAAAGGCCTTAAGAAAGAACAGAAAGAAAGAGGTAAAAGAAATGGCATTCATCATCACAGGCAGGCACATGTACGACTTCACCAACGACAAGAACCAGCGCTTCACGGGCGTCAAGCTCCACTGCCTCCAAGAGCTTTCCTCTCCCACGGAAGGGCAGCTCACGGAGGTGATAAGCGTGGGCTCTGACAAGCCCATATACCCCATGGCCATAGGGTTCCCCTTCGGAGCGGTCGTGACCCCGATCTACAACAAGTACGGGAAGGTGGACGACTTCATCCTGAAGAGCGTCCCCGGGGACGAGGAGAAGGGGCAGCCCAAGAAGTAGCAGTACACGTACACACACACAAGGAAGGTAGCGTTACCATGAAGAAGGACAGGAGATTCCCCGGAAAACTGAATACCGCGAGGATGGCCCTGTCCTTCCTCATGGCCCTGGCCCTCTTCGTCCATGCTCCGCTGGAAGTGAGGGCTGGGGTGCATAGCGGTGGTGTGAGACTGGTTCCTGTCAATTCCTCTTACGCCATTATCTTGAATGCGGCCGCTAATCTAAATGGCACTAGCTCCTATGGCTCTTATGAGGGCGACTTCACGCTCTTTTTTGACTTGTCCTCGAGCTCGCCCTATATGTCTGGCTTGATCGTCCTGCCTATTGATGTGCGCATTAGCGGCAAGATAAGCTCTTATAACGTTTCCGTGGCCAGCACGACACTTCCTCCGGAATTTACAGTTTCGCCTTTAGGTCAGATGTCAGGCACGACGGCTGTTGTTGGGCCAGCTTCATTTTCCTTTAGTCTGTATCTTAAGACGCAGCAGTATTATGTTCCCCAAAACATGTATGGTTCGGTCACGTTCCATGTTACGGCTACGGTCATTCCTGGGACTGCTTCGCTCCCCGCGGCAACGCATGGCTCAATGAACGTCGGTAAAAATATTGTGTACTATATGACAACTTATGATTCACTTGCTGACATGCCGTCATCTCCTCTCGGGAGCATATACAGCGCGATAGGCCTCTGCTCCTCCTATATCTCCAACGTCTTCACTGCGGTCCAGAACAACACGTCCTCCACGGCCACCTGGCTGCAGACCTTGGTGAACCACGTTGACGCGAACCATAATGCCCTGGTCAAGAACGACAACGCCAATACCACGAAGGTGACCGATAAGATCCAGGCGCAGATCAACAACGACAACACGAACCGTGACAAGATAATCTCTGCCCTCAACGCCAACAGCAAGGCGGAAATAGCGGATGCGGACAGGAACGCCGCCAGCATAATCTCCACCCTCGACGCCAACCACAAGGCCCAGACGGAGAACGACGACAAGAACGCTGACGATATCATGAACTCCTATGACAAGTCGGATCAGGACTCGGATAACAAGCGCTTTGAGGACTCCCGCAAGGAGCTCCAGGAGCAGGAGGATTCCCTGTTCTCCTCCGCCATGGAGGGCTTCGGCTCCCTGGACATGTCGGACTACTCGCTCGGCAGGTTCTCGGCCATGCAGGGCGCCTTTTCATTTGTCTCCGGCTTCATTCAGTCCTGTTACGTGAAGATGGGCGACTTCGGCGCTGTGGTGACCGTAGGCCTCGTGCTCCTGATTGCCACGAAGGTGATAGGCCTCTTTCGTTTCCAAGTCGTTGAGCATTAAGGGGGTGCAGCATGTTTCAGTTTTTCGACGGGATAGTTTCGTTCCTCTCGTCCATTATAAGCTTCATAGTCAATTTCTTCACCGGCCTGCTGTCCATGTTCAGGATGATTGCCTCTTCTGTGGTCTATATCACGGAGTGCATCGGCTATCTGCCGCCTTTCCTCATCGTCTTCGTGACCGCGCTGGTGGCCTACTCGGTCATCCTGATGATCATAAACCACGGAGGTTGACGCCATGTTGGATTATATCAATGCCCTTTTGGATCTGTTCGGTGACTTTTGCCTTTTCTTCCTTGACGCCCCTTTCTATGGTAGCGTCAAGGTGGGCTATGTCATCATAGCCATAGCCATAATGGGCATAATGTTCAATTTCTTCATAAGGAGGATGTAGATGTTTGGAGCTGCTGAAGATGGTACTCTTATATATGATGGAGATACTGACCCTGGCGTTCCCGCCCCTGATGGCGATGGCGGCCTTTTTGCTCCTCCTGCGGAGCCTGAAGAGGCCCTTCCGGAGGCTCCTGTGGAGGGCGCGTCGCTGGATGGGGAGGCTCCTGCGGATGCTGGTGAGGATATTTCTCTTCCGGAGCTGATGCCTCCCTCCGCGGACGGCCTGACAGGGTCCGGGAACTCCGCCTCCCTCCCCACCGGATCCGGTAACACGGTCTACGTCCCCGTGGCCGTCCCCTCTGAGGACGCCGACGTCTCCCTGACCACCTCCGGGGACGTGTACATCTATCCGGAGCTGCCCGATGCGGAGCCCCTGGCTGATGCCCGTTCCGCCACTGCGGCCAACGTGGACGGGCTGCCCAACGCCACTTCCCTTGCCTACCTGGAGGACGTGGCCGCTGGCTATCCGTCCTGGTACAAATATATGGCATTCAAGACGGATGCCAACTATTCCCAGTCCATGGTCCTTTGGATAGCACCGCAGGGTGTGAAGCACCCGTCCCAGAACCGTCTGGAGTTCTCTGGCGGCGTGGACTGCATAGAGGTGCGCTATATACGCTCCAGCTCCACCAGCTACTACCAGTATTATAAGACCCACTATGACAGCTACTCCATCCCTTATGACACTGACGTGTTCTTATATACGGACGTTGTTGACGGCTATGCCCGGCTTGACCTGCAGCCTGGCCTGCCGCTCCCTGGCATATTGCTGGGGGCTGCCGTGCTGGCGGTGGTGCTGATGATATTCAGGGGAGGTGCAAAGTCATGAATAAAGCGATTATTATTGGCTATTTCCCTCTTGTATTGCATTTATTGATAGAATGGTGGTGATTGCATGTTTCAGCAGATATTGCAGCTTTTAGGCATCGAGCAGCTCTCTGGCGTGCCCCCTGACGTACAGTTCGTCCTCTCGGCCCTCATGGCCTTGTGGGTGCTGTCAGAGGCCTTCCGGCTGCTCCGGATAGTCCTCTACCGCATCTTTGGGGGAGACCGATGAGCCCCGCCGTCCTCACTGAGGTCGGCTCCTGGCTGCTGCAGACCGCCACGGCCCTTTGGACGGCCCTGGGCGGATGGGGGTTCCTCGGCTTCGCGGTCATCTGTTTCCCGATCATAAAGCGTTTGGTCAGGCTCTTCCGGAGCCTTATCCATACAATCAACTAAAAGGAGGTAACTTTATGGAGATGCTTTTAATGACTTTCCTTCCGCAGGTGTTTCTGTCCGCTGGTGGCGGTGGAAACGGCTCACTGTCCACTATCCTGAGCGCGGCAACGGAGTTCGTGACGTGGGTCATCACCACTATGACCAGCTACCTGACTTTCGTCACTGGCAACTCTGTCATCCTGGTGTTCTTCATCATCACCATCGCGGGCGCGGGTATCGGGTTCCTGTTCCGTATCTGGCACAGTGCATAGTGCATTGTGCACAAAGATTCTGTTTTCAGCGGCTCCTGATGCGCTGTCTGAAGATGGATTTTTTTGGTGATTGTGCACAAAGGAGGTTTTTATGGATTTGCTGAAGTCCTGCATCCAGCTCATCGTCTCCGGAGCCGAGCGCATAGATGTGGAAATCGTCCATGCGCTGCTCCTCATGTACCTGGCTGTGGTGGCCGCGCTCTTTTTGGTGCGCATTATCAAGGGGGTGCGCGGATGATTTTTGTGTTCCTTGCCCTGGTGGCTTTCTGCGTCGTCATGGCCAGGAAGTACCGCAACCCCTATAAGCTTACCTTGGTCTTTGGGAAGAAGGGCTCTGGGAAGACCACCTTTTTGGTCAAGAAGGCCATACAGTACATGCGGCAGGGGAAGACGGTCTATTCCACCGTCTACGTCCCTGGCGCCCATATCTTCAACGTCCAGGACATCGGCATCAGGACGTTCCCTCCGGAGTCGGTGGTCTTCGTCGATGAGGTCGGGATGATATGGGACAACCGCAACTTCAAGGCCTTCCGGCCCGACGTGCGCGACTGGTTCAAGCTCCAGCGCCACTACCATGTCACCGTCTGGCTCTTTTCCCAGGCGGCCGACATAGACATCAAGCTGCGGATGCTCATGGACGAGATGTATCTGTGCACCTGCCACATGAACTTCCTCTCCGTCGCCAGGAAGATAAGGCGCTCCATCACCATCGTGCACCCTTCCGGCGATGCGGAGGCCCGCATTGCGGACGACATAGACTTCGTGCCTATCTGGTATTCGCTCTTCGGGGCGAAGTCTGCCGTCTTCACCTACATACCCAGTTGGGTACGGTTCTTCGACTCCTTCGATGCCCCGGAGCTGCCATTGGTGGCCTCGGAGTACCAGCAGGTGCCGGACGAAGTCCGCGGGCATTATGACCGCTCCCCTCTCCGCCGCAGGGCGTTCCAGCTCCTGCTCCTTTTGAGGTTCCTGAGGGCGCGGCGGCCCGCGGCTTTAGCCCGGGCCCGCCGTGCCAAAAGGCATAGACGGGATTCCGATGATTCTGCGACGCCATGAACGCAATCCCGTCAAAATGGGAGGTGCCGCAAGGGTTCCTTCCTATACTTGACTATAGCAACACTTAACACTCAAAAGCTTTTCACATCATCTGGAGGATATATGTACAATGCCCGCATCATACAGTATCCGTCCGGATGGCAGGTGAGGGTCTACAACCAGCTGGTGGGCTTCCATGACCACCGCCCTGACGACTGGTTCTTGACGGACTCCGGAGGCGCGTTCTATCCCCTCTGGGACGAGGGCCAGCAGGAATACGTCTATGAGCGCGTCCCTTGGAAGGACACCTGGTTCAATCCCTTCACACAACGAGAGGAGAAAGCTCCTGTGCCATATGATGAAGAAGAGATAGCAGCCAGGAAGAAGCGTTCCATCGCCAGCAGCATGGGCAGGACAGTCAATGCAGTGTACCATAAGGCACGTTCCAACACATGGGATTGGTTCATCACGCTGACATTCAATCCTGACCTGGTCGATTCCTTTGACTACTGCCTGTGCGTGGCAAAGCTCTCTAAATGGCTCAACAACCTCCGCAGGCTCTCTCCCGATATCGGCTATATCATCGTCCCTGAGAAGCATAAGTCCGGCCGCTACCACTTCCATGGCCTCTTCCGCGACTGCGACGGCATCGATTTTGTTGCATCCGGAAAGACGGACCATAAGGGGAATCCGATATATAACGTCGGCAGCTATAGGCTCGGCTGGTCCACCGCTACCAGGATATCCGACCAGTCCAAGGTGACGAAGTACATAGCCAAATACATATCCAAAGACCTCTGCCAGGTGGCGTCCGGCAGGAAGCGCTACTGGTGCTCCCGCAACCTTGAGGATGCCCCGGTGCAGGAGGTCGTCCTGGATAAGGACAAGCTGCAGCAGCTCGTCAGCCGTCTGGACGATACGGCTGCCTACATCAAGAAGATAGACTGCGGTGAGGTGGCCGTGACCTATTATGAACTGACAAAGGAGGCAAGCGAAGATGTGGAAGGATCCCTATGACGAATACGCGCAGTACGAACGCAACCGTACCCTCTCCTTCGCCCTGGCCTCCATGATGTACGATCCCTGGACCCATGCCGTCCTGTACCATCGGGTCCCCGGCTCCGGCCTGGAGCTGCTGGGCGGCGGCACCCCCTTCCGGCTCATCCGCGAGTTCGGCGCCTGGACGGTGGAGCACAGCAACATAAGCCCCGACGGCATCCTGCGGATCGTGGTGGAGCCTCCTGCCAGCTGACGGGAGGCCCCGCCTTTTTTCATGGCCGCTCCGCTGGCTGCCAGGAAGCGCCCTTCCCGCTACCGGAGCTTTAGGCC
>OFFF01000785.1_pt1 | contig 22435 bp, 23 predicted proteins | sample 1521301 | NCBI WGS metagenome assembly OFFF01 (sample SAMEA3504101, study PRJEB24116) | mouse gut metagenome | biome: mouse gut; feature: mouse-associated habitat; material: faeces | place: Denmark | collected 2011
GGATAAGCATATTTTGCCATGATTAAAACTCCTTTCTATTAAGAGAAGAATGGGGAATTATTGGATTCCCGCATCTTCCAGAATGCTTTTTTGTGTTCCGGACTTTATTTCATCCTTGTGCCTTGGAATTGAAAATTTTTTGTTGGATATCGGGCTGTACCAGATGTCATGACGCTTGCCATGCCTGAGAAGATAGCAGCCATTTTTCTTAAGTATTTTTAGTAGCTCCGAGGTTTTCATACATGCTCCTTTCTATAATTGAATTATAGTACGTGTGAATACGTATGTCAAGAAAAAGGAATTAGTTTTTTAACCGAAATTTATGTAGAAAAAAACAAAAACAGCGAAAAGCAGATACCACTCAGAAATGGGTGGTGTTTTCATGTAGATAAGGCAGGTGAAAAAATTGGCGGCAAAAAAGATAGGCGCCCTGATTACGCTGGACGGTGAAAAAGAGTTTAACCAGAATGTCACAAGCTGCAACAAGACATTATCCTCCTTAAAATCAGAAATGGGACTGGTGAAAGCGCAGTGTGAAGGGCAGCAGAGAAAGGAAGAAGAAGTCCGCAAAGGCTTAGAGCACGCAAAGCAGAATTATGAGAAGGTGGCTGACGGCCTTTCTGTTCTGAACAAAGAGCAGGACACTCATACGAAGAGAGTGGAGGAGCTGAAAGCAGAGTATAAGACCGCCACGGATCGGCTGGAGGAGATGACGAAGGCGGGGGATGCTTCCGAGGATGCTATGAAAGCCCAGGAAGAAGCGGTGAACGCCTTGTCCCAGGAACTGAAAAAGGAAGAGGCGGCACTGAAAGAAGTCAATGCCGCCATTTCCAAAGGAGAGCAGAACTATAAGACTGCGGGAAACAAGATCCGGGACTGGGAGACGAAGCTGAACACGGCGGAAGCCCAGACCATTCGCGCATCTGCGGCGCTGAATAAAAATGCGGCTTATATGGATGAAGCCCGCAATTCCACGGACAAATGCGCTTCCTCTATTGATGAGTTCGGGAAAGAAGTCAAGAAAGCGGAAGCAGTGACTGTTGACTTTGGTACAGTTGTAAAGACAAACCTGGTCAATTCGATGGTCAATGTGGTAAAAGATACCGCGGTATCCGCGGCGCAGTCCATGATGAGCCTGGAAACAGCGCAGAAGCAGTTCCGGGCAAGTACAGGAGCGACCACGAAAGAGATGCGGATCTACAAGTCCGTCATGGATGACCTGCACCGGAATAATTATGGGGAAGATATCAACGATGTGGCGCAGTCTATGGCGTTGGTCAGACAGTATACCGGAGAACTGGACGCATCCAAGATCCGGGATATGACGGAAAATGGAATTGCCATGCGGGACGTGTTTGGGATGGACTTGGGCGAGACGATCAAGGGCGTGATAAGCCCGAAGCCGGACAGTGACTGAATGGAAAGGTGTGCCGATTCCGGCAGCCGCCCGGCAGGGCGTGCAGGTTCGAATCCTGTCTGTCTGGCGGAGTTTATTAAGAAGAACGAGCAATAATGTGTCCTTATTTGCACACAAGAAAAGATAACTGACAGCCCGGAATAAAGTTCAATTCCGAGCCGAAGATTTTGTCGCTAATTTGTCGCTAACGTATTTAAAGTTTATTCATATTTTCATAAAGTGAAAAGAGGTTATCAATGTTCCGAAAGCCCAGTATTTACAATGATTCGCGGCAAAAATCCCATATTGATTGTCCTCCGCCCGAAAAATGAAAATTTAATAATTTCTCAAGATATTCATTTCTTTGTATTTCCATGCCCCATCTCCCATTTTAGATTTTTGCATGTTTTGCAATTTTTCTAAAATAGATTATATCCTTTTACTCAGCTTTTTTCAATCATCTTTTGTGGAAAATAGTTTTTTTATTCCGGTCTACGCAGCCTTTCCACCACGCTTTCCTTCTTCCCCAGCCGGATCGCCATCTCCGGCACAGCGTACCCCAAAAGCAGCAGCACCGGGAATACAGCCAGCATGGGCCAGATCACGAACTGATACTGCATGAACCACATGCCGTTTGTCAGCATCCGCAGGATCGTGGCTGAAAATGCACATCCAAACACCAGGGAAAATACAATCGTGCCGCCGGCGTAATACAGCCCTTCCAGCACCACCATTTTCCGAATCTGCTTTTTTGTCATGCCGATGGCTTCCAGCATGGCAAATTCCTGCTGCCGGGTCACGATCCCGGTAAGCACGGAATTGGAGAAGTTCAGGATTCCGATCAGGCCTACCACAAGTGTCATAACCCCGCCAACCAGGGTAAACAGTCCGGAGAGCTGGTGGAACTGGTCCTCCCACGTCCCTTTGGATTCGTAGTGCATCATCGGTTCCTCCGTTTTTGTGTAGGATTCCAGTCTGCGTGCAATTTCATCCCCCCGGCCGTCCTCCACATCGAAGGAGTAGCTCATCAGGTACTGGTCGGAAGCCATTTCCTGAAATACATCCGCAGGCACATAGTACAGAAATTCTGACTTTCGGCGGTTCGTCATTCCGTAATAATTTTCCTTGATCAGGGAAAGCACCTCAAACTCCCTTTCCTTTCCATCCCCGCAGACAAGGACAATCTTATCCCCCGGCTGGTGCATAACCGTATCTTCCTCTACAGCCGCGTTGTCATCCGTGAAAACCGAGCACAGAAGATACTTTCCGGAGGCCAGCTTTTCCCGGATGACCTGCAGGTCAGACTCCCCTTTCCAGATCTCCAGTTTATCATAGAAGAAATCCTCCATTCCGCAGAGACTTGCCAGATAATTATTTCCCCGCCTATTCAGCGGATAAAATTTCCCCTGCACATATCTGCCTACAATCCCGTTGTCATCCTTCGGCACCGTTTCCGGCGGAGTCCATCTGTCACCTTTTAACGCGGCGGCCGTCACGCTGAAATAGAGCCGCCCGCCTTTTTGGAAACCGTCCAGTCCTTCGCATACCTTGATAAAGGATTCCGTCAGCTTTTCCTCCTGCACCGTTTCCTCGGAGCTGCCGGTGTACAGGCTTTGATAATAGACCGCATTTGCGATCAGAAAATCGGATGAGACGAATTTCCTCAGATATCGGTCCATATCAAAGGCATGGGTCACCGTGAATACGCTGTTGAGCAGCACCACCGCCAGGGACAGGGAACAGAGCACCAGCACGGTTCGTTTTTTATTTCTTCCCAGATTGGAAAATGCCATCCGCCACAGCTTGCCGCCATCCGTGGTTTTCTTCTCCCTGCCTGCCGCAGCCATTCCGCCGGCTGCACCCTTTCTGTCAGCTGTCCGTCTGCTCCGTTTTTGCTTCGGCTCGCCGCCGTCTGTGTAGCGGACTGCTTCCACCGGCGAAACCTTTGCCGCGATCCTTGCTGGATTTCCCGTGGAAATCCACAGCGTCAGCATGGTAAATACGGCCGCCCCCAGGAAAATCCATGGATTGGCAGAAACTTCCATTTCCGTATATTCATAGCTGGATATTTCCACTATTTTCGGCGTGATCCCCGTCCCGATCAGAAATCCAAGGACCAGCCCCAGTGGAATCCCCATCAGTCCCAGGAACAGAGCCTGCCTGCGCAGGATTTTTTTCACCTGGCGGCTTGTGGCGCCGATGGTTTTCAGAAGCCCGTAATAGCGTATATCCCGTATAACGGAAATCTGAAAAATGTTGTAAATGATCAGATATCCGGTCAGCATGATCAGCAGCAGCCCGCCCAGCACCGCTCCTGTGGTGATCGGATCGCTGTCTGCCCCATCGGAAATATAGGCCCAGTTTGCATTGGCTTCTATCTCGTCTGTCGAATATCCTCCGTTTGCGATCACTTTTTCCAGTTTTTTCTGAATGGAAAAGGAATTGGAAAAATTTACATCCATCCGAACGGAGCCTGTATTTGCAAAATCCTCATGGTAGGTATAGGTCAGTTCGTCTGCATGGGCTTCCCGATATCCGCCGCTCACGATTCCAAATCCCACGTTCAGCGCCGGATCTGCCTTGATAACGCCGGAAACGGTAAACTTCCGCTCCACGGTTTCTGTGTCCCGGGGCTTGATCTGAAGCCCAAGGGTCACCTGCTGTCCGGCTTTTGCTTCCAGGCCAAGGAGCTCCATGGATACCTGGTCCATCAGGATTTCATCGGCCGATTCAGGAGCTTTCCCCTCTATGATCTCAATAAAACAATGGGGATAATGGTATTCCGGAATGTACCACAGCTCCGCATGGCGTTTCAAAAATTCCGGATTGGTAACGGTTTCCGCCATCAGCATGCAGTCTGCGGTTTCCTCAATGGACGGATCCCGGCTTAATTTTTCATACTGCTCGGGGCTGAGGTTCTTGATCACTCCATGGCTGTCGCCGCCGCTCTGCCGCATGGTAGCCTGCTGAAAATTTTCTACGGTGCCGATGCCGAGGGTAAACAGGGCGGTAAACAGCATGGCTGTCAGTGCTATGGCTGTCACGGCAATAATATTTCTGGTGCGGGCGGCGCGAAAACTTTTGTCCGCCAGGCGTCGGATGGCTTTCTTGTTGTTTACATTACGCATGACAGCCACCGCCTTTTTGTATGGATTTTTCTGCTCCTCCTGCGCTGTCCGCCCTGATCCGTCCGTCTTCGATCCGAATGATCCGGTCGGCCATCTGGGCAATCTCCTCGTTGTGGGTGATCATCACCATGGTCTGCCCGAACCGCTCTCCCGTCACCTTTAAAAGCCCCAGAACATCCTGGCTGGTGCGGGAATCCAGGTTACCGGTGGGCTCATCTGCCAGAAGGATCGCCGGTTTTGCGGCCAGTGCCCTTGCAATGGCAACCCTCTGCTGCTGGCCGCCGGAAAGCTGGCCCGGCAGGCGGTGTATCCGGTCGGAAAGCCCCAGGATTTCAATGACCTGTTTTACATAATTTTTGTCCACGGTGTTTCCGTCCAGCTCGATGGGCAGCACGATATTTTCATATACATTCAGCACCGGAACCAGGTTGTAGCTCTGAAATACAAATCCGATCTTCCGCCTGCGGAATACGCAAAGTGCGTCGTCTTTTAAGTCCGAGATGTCCTTTTCATCTACATAGACTTTTCCCGCTGTGGGGCGGTCCAGGCCGCCCAACATGTGGAGCAGGGTGGATTTTCCGGAGCCCGAGCTGCCTACGATGGCGGCAAATTCGCCCCGCTCCACATCCAGGCTGATCCCGTCCAGGGCTTTCACCTGGTTTTCTCCGCTTCCATAATATTTTTTTAGGTTTTCCGTACATAAGACGTTCATGCTTTAGCCTTCTTTCACTGATTATTTGGTGAGTTCTATATTTCACTTTCCTTATTTTATCACAGGGTTCTTACCACAATCTTTCACAAATCTAACAGTTGTGAAAGATTTGCCGCTGCTGTCGGTAGTTTGATGAATTTCAATTTACCTTTTAGTAAAAACATGTTCTCTCCAAAAAAATATGGGAAGCACGTGCTTCCCATTCGTTAATGTTCATCTCTTTTATCCCCTCATTTATTCCGCGGAAGGTACAGTATAAACTCCGCCCCTTCCCCCTCCGCAGATTTTACCTTAATATACCCATTCTCTTTTTTCAATATTTCCCGGGCCAGGTACAGCCCGATGCCGACGCCCTCCTCCTGCTGCACATCCTCAGCCCGGTAAAATCGCCCGAAGATCTTCGGCACATCCTCCTCCCGGATTCCCCGCCCCCGGTCCTTCACCGAAACGGCCGCGTACATTTCATATTCTGTCACCGACATAAGGATCTCCGAACCGCAGGGCGAATATTTCACCGCGTTGTCCAGGATATTTTCCAGCGCTTCCTTCGTCCATTTCAGATCATAACACGCACTGCCGTTTCCGGTGTAAATGTTCCGTATACGGATCTCCTTATTTGCCGCCCGCTGCCGGATTCCGGCCTCCGCTTCTGCCAGCAGCACCGAAATCTCCTGAAATGCGGGACGCACCTCCACAATATTGGTTTCCAGCCGGGATATCTTGGTCAGCGACTGGATCAGAAATTCCATTTTTTCCGTCTGCCGCAGAATCTCCTGTAGCATCTCCATGCTTTCCTCACGGCTTTCCATATGCATCTCGGCCCGCAGGTTTTCCTCTAACAGGGCTGTGTACATTTTCAGATTTGTCATCGGTGTCTTGGTCTGATGGGAAATGTCGGAGACAAGACTTTTTACATTCTCCTTCTCCCGGCGCAGGTTTTCCCCGGACAGCGCCGATGCGGCCAGGTACTGCTTCCACCTGGATTCCAGCCGGGAGAGCTTCGTCTCGTCATAATCCCCCTCCTGAAATGTCCCGGCAATGGCATCGTCCAGCATCCGGCCCAGCCGCTCCAGTGTCTTGTTTCCGAACATAAGTCAGCTCCTTTTTACCAGAGGTCTTATCATGAAATCATCATTGTCTGTAAGTATTTTGATTATATCATGGATTTACGAAATATATATGAACGTTTTTTACCGAATTTACGAAGAACTTCTATTCCGCCGCACGTTGCCCTACTGCAGCCCGCTCCCAATCAAGTACAGCGGAATATTCACCATCCAATCCTGCTCCCTGTAGTCGGACATAGAAGTGCGTACCGCCAGTCCGGGATGGTATTTATTATAAAATGACTTCAAGCTTTTGGCCTGCAGATTTTCCTCTGCCTTCACCTCAATCGGCACAATCCCCTCTTCATTTTGAATCAGGAAATCGATCTCCGCCTTTGCCGTATCCGAAGTCCAGTAAAAAATATCATTTTCTTCATCCGTTACCAATTGCTGCAATACGTACTGCTCCGTCAACGCCCCTTTAAATTCCTCAAACAGCCGGTTTCCTTCCAGGATCAGTTTTGCATTCAGCCTGGCCATGGCGCCCAGAAGCCCGACGTCCAGTATAAACAGCTTAAATGCCTGAAAATCCTGATACGCCCGCAGAGGGTAATCCGGCTTTTTTACACGATGAATCTTGTGGATGAGCCCGCAGTCGATCAGCCATGTAATGGCCACCTCGTACTCCCTTGCCCTGGCCCCTTCACGGATCAGGCCGTACAAAAACTTCTTATTTTCCTTCGCAAGCTGTGTCGGAACAGAATTCCAAAGCATCCGAATCCGCGTCACGATCTCCGACGGGGCATGCTTTGAAAAATCATTTTCATAGGCGGAAAGGAGACGGTTCTGCACGCTCCGGACACGTTTCAGGTCTTTGCTGTTCAGATACGTGACCACCGCCTCCGGCATACCACCCACATAATAGTAAAACTTCAGATAATCGATGTATTTATTTTTAAAATTGGTAATGAAGCCGTAATCCTTCGAGTTCAGCAGCTCTGCCAGTTTTTCCTCTCCGCAGGCGCATAAAAATTCCTGGTAATCCAATGGGTACAAATCACAGAAATCCACCTTCCCCACCGGAAACGAGGTCCCCTCATGAAGCGCCACCCCAAGCAGGGAACCGGCAGCAACCACATGATACTCCGGAGCCTCCTCGTAAAAATATTTGAGCGCTTTGAGCGCCCTGGGAATCTCCTGAACCTCGTCAAAGATCAGCAGGGTCTTCCCGGGGATGATTTTGAATCCGACTGAAATCTCCAGTGCCGAAATGATACGGCCGATGTCAAACGCATCCCGAAATACATTTTCCATAATCTCGTTCTCATCCATGGAAATATACGCGCAGCTCTCATAACATGTCCGCCCAAATTCCTTCATGAGCCATGTCTTCCCAACCTGTCTCGCGCCCCGTATGATCATCGGCTTCCGGTTCTCGTCCTCTTTCCATCGTTTTAATCGTTCAAGCAATCTGCGGTACATATTTTCGCCACCTCTCCTGACTTTCATTCCGGACGATTCTTCATCCGCCCGCTCCCCTTGCAGACGCATCCATAATCCCGTTTGGAACGTTTATACTATACATACCACATTTTATGCCGTTTTTCAATATTTTATACACATTTTTCGGCACGACTTTTTCTTGTTTCAATCACATTTTCGGCACGACTTTTTCTTGCTTCAATCACATTTTAGGCACGTCTTTTTCTTGTTTCAACCACATTTTGGTCACGACTTTTTCTTTTACCGCACACATTGTCTGCACGACTCTTTTAAAATTCATTACATTTTCCGAATGGAGCGTCCCTGGGCAGGCTGCTGATACAGAAAACCTGCAGCCGTACAGTTGGAAAAAATTCACCTCAGCCACCCCAGCGGGAATCCCCACCTGATCACCTTCACCGCCGGCATATACGCCGCCAGGCCGGCAAAAACCGGGCAGACTGCCATCTGAACCAGCAGCATGGTCAGCGTCCATCCCGCAAATGCCGTACTGCTGCGAAACAGCCTGCCCACGGCCAGCACCCAGAAGCTGCAAACCAGAACAAAGACAACCATGCTGGCGATCTCCCTTTCTGCCCCTCTGTGCCCCGGTGACAGAAGGACGAGAATCACTCCCACCGCCGCCGGGATGGTGGCCTCCGCCAGACAGCCCAGATATTGGAACTTCCACCGCCGCCCCCGGTCCAGGGCAGACAGTATGCCGTTTCCATTTCCGCCGAACTTCCTTGCCTGGGCCATCCACAAAACCGCAAAGACAAACAGCCCCGCCATCCCCTGAACCGGCCGTGCTTCCCCGGACACCCCTGGTTTCCCCGGCTTCTGTTCCGACTCTATGATATCCATCTGAAACATTTCGCTGCCCTGCAGGTAGCCCCGCCTTTTTTCCAAAAGCGCTTCCGTCAGGCTTTCATCGCTTCTGCCGTAAATCTTCGTCTCGCTGTCGATCAGGATTTTTTCACTGTATCCTTCAAAAAATGCCGCATAAAATGTCTCCTGGACCACCATCCCCTTTGCGGAAAAGGGCGTGCAGATATATGTTACGGAGTCCTTGATACGCCCCTCCTGAACCAGTTCCTGAAAGTTTTCTGAAAAAATAAACCCGCATTCGATCCTGCCCGCCACCAAATCCTGACGCATGGCCGTTTCCTGCGGATATTCGATAAAATCAAACATGCTGTCCCCGGCCCTGAGACGCTCCAAAACCCTGCCCGCGTATTCGTCCGGCGCGCTGCAGACGCCGACCCTTGTATTTTCCGCGTCAGGCAGTTGAACCTGCGCGGTCAGAACCACCAGCAGGATCATGCCCAGAACCTGCATCCACGACGTTTTCCGCCTTACCCATGCCTTGAACTGCAATGTATACCATATGATGTATTGTTTCATAAGAAAATATCCCTGTATCTTGTATCCTTACCTTTAACTAAAAAACACCGGAAATATCTGCAGACCCAGCAGCAGTCTTTCCTTCACTGCACACGCCCGAAAAACAATTCCGCACAATATCTGTGCAGAAAATTCAGCGGCAGATACTGTCCAAGCCGCGCAGCCCATTCCGGCAGGTACGCCGAGGGAATGACCACGCCGGAGCACAGCACCATCAGCACATTTGCCGAGAGCAGGAACACCGCCCCCTGCATCCCTTTCCCAAATATGGAATATACTCCGTGAAAATACACCGCAGCCCCGATGCTCACCGGAATCAGCCAGAGCAGCACCGGCCCGTGAAACCACAGAAAATAGAGCCTTCCGAACTTGGAAAACAGGCAGCCCAGGAGATACGCAGCCGACACCAGAAACCAGGACGCATTCGCCATGACCAGAATCTTGACTGCAGAAACCTTGACCGCACCCATCCCCATCACGCGCAGCTTCTGTTCCACCGCCCTGCTGTTTCCCTGATATAAAAAGCTGTAATTCAGCCCGCTCATCAGCAGGAGCACAGAAACGGCCGCGGCAAAATAATAGGGGTACAGCTCCATTTGCCCCAGGGGGGAATGCACATATTTGTCAAACATTTTACTCCGTTCCAGGGCACACCTGATATAAGCGTAGGAGATATAGTTTGCCGCTTCATAGGGCTTCATTTTTGAAAATCCCTCCTCTGCCATGTCGCTGGATGCCAGCGCCCCCGCCTCTGCCGTCATGAGCAGAGAGAGCCCGTCCGACAGAAGTTCCCGGAAAACCTGCACACGAAAGGGCGGATTTTCCGGCAGATACACAAAAATCCGGCCCTTTTGTCCGCTGTACATGTCCTCATAAAGGCTTTCAGGCAGTACAATGACTGCCTGAACCTCTCCTTCATAAAGCTTTTCCATCGCCTCATCCCGCGGGAAATACTGAAAATTACAGACGGACTCCACGCTCTCCATGGCAGAGAGGAAACGCACCACCGCCTTTGTCTCCTTCTCTCCCTCCGGGACGGCCACTCCCACGTCGATGGCCTGAAACATCCGCGCGCTGAAAAATACATGGCTTAACACGACGGCCCCCGCCAGGAGCAGAACCGCCATGAAAAGCAGGCTTGCCGCGGATTTCAGCAATACCTTTACGCTCTTTTTATATTCGAGAATGAAATATACAACACATGTTTTCATAGCTCATTCAGTTCCATGAACAAAGACTGTATATCTTCGATGGACGCCTCCCCCAGGTCAAACTCATTTCCGTCAAATTCTTGAAAGGAAGCTCCTTTTTTGATGGTCATGCCAAAGGTCATATCCGCAAACTGGCCGTCCAGCATGATTTTGTCCAGAGTTGCCTCAAAACTGTCTTTATCCAGAAATACATTTCCTGAAATGACCGTCCTTCCGCCGTCGGCGCTGATATCCAAATCCCCTGTTTTTCGGTTATATTCCAGCCTGGCCGTCTCTTCCCCTTCCGAAAATACCTTCTTCACTTCCGTGGAATCCACGATATCTCCCTCAATCCTGAGCATTTCCTCCCCGTCGATCATAAACTGCATATTCTGCATCCGTGTGTCTCCGCCGTGGAACCGAAGTTCTGCCTCTTCCTCCTGGATCTCCGCGCGGATACATGCCAGCTTCTTTTTATAGATAAAAAATGTCAGATCCACATCTTCCATCTCCGAAATGCTTTCTTCCATGTCGTCGAAATAGTACTCCATATAGCCGTAATATCCATAACCGCTCTCCATGATGCTGTCCATCACGGAGTCCTCAAATTCATCAAATATCTTCTGCAGGCTTTCACGGGTCACAGTCGTGGAAATCGCCGTACATTTTCTCTTTTCCTGATCCACCTCAAATTCTTCGGAGTCTGTTTTCTCAAATTCCAGCTTACCGCACTCCTCCGCGATCGTCTTTGCCAGATCCAGATCCGGCTCTGCCTGGCTCCCGGACGAATACAGGGCTTCCAGCAGTTCGTCGATGTCGTCCAGGCTGTCTCCATAGTAGTCCTTCAGATAACCGTTTTTGGGTTCTTTATAATGGTAGGTAAAAATATAATCCGTTACCGAAGGAACCTGAACCATTAGCTGTTTCTCTGTCAGCTCCGCCTGGAAATCCACGTCCATATAACCGGACACGTCCAGGCTGCCCAGCATCTGCTTCCGCGGTTTTCCGTACAGGAACTGCAGTTCCATGTCAAAATCCTGGGAATCGCTGTGAAACGCAACCGTGGACTCGTTCGCCAGCAGGATATCTCCAAACTTAAAAGCCCCTGCCAGATAATCCATGTCGCTGACCGTGTTTGTAAACGCCTCTATGACTTTTGCGGAATTGCTGGAAAAAATCCCGCTTTTCATGGCCCACACTGCCGCGCCCGCCGCCAGCACCAGCAAAATGGCCAGAACGGCAAATATAACGCCTCTTTTCTTCTTTTTCGGCTGTCCTGCATCCCCGGACTGCTGATAAAAATACGCCTGCTGAGACTGTCCGGGATCGCCTGTCCCCTGGGCGGCTGCCGAGGACGCAGCCTGTTCCTGCTGTGCCGCGCCGTCCTCCTGAATCCGTTCTCCTGTTACCGGGTCAAATTTCATGTCCATCTTTTTCTCCTCCCTTTTGTAACCAATTTGCACAGCAAATTGATTGCCTTCATGCCAGCATTTCTTTTATAAAATCTATATTCATTTCTTCCTTTGACAGCTCGCAGAGCTTCCCTTCCTTCATCAACAGGCATCTGTCGCAGGACAGGATTTCTTTCTCGTCGTGGGTCGCCATCACAACGATGCCGTTCATCCCGCAATACGTTTTTATCCAGTTCCCGATGCTTTCCTTATAATATAAATCCAGGGCGGTGCTGGGTTCGTCCATGAACAATATTGCCGGCCATTCGGCCAGCGCGCACGCGATACTGAGCCTGCGCTTCATTCCGCCTGAGAGCTTCGCAACCGTGACCCGCATCAGCTCTTCCAACTGAAACTCACGGATCAGCTCCTGATCCTCTTTCCTTGTGCCCACTCCCCACAGCCTCAGATTATCCTTCACGGATAGTTCCTCCATCAGCGGAAGCTCCTGGGGCACATAACCGCACAGCTTATGAAAATACTTCTTCTTACTCAGAGGGTCCTTCCCAAAATAGCGCAGTTCCCCTTCATTGGGCCGGATAACGCCTGCCAGGATCTGCATCAGCGTCGTCTTTCCGCATCCGTTCCTGCCCACGATCGCCACGCACTCTCCGCTTTCCGCATGAAAGCTGATATGCTCCAGCACGGTTTTTCTTCCATAGCTTTTTTTAATGTTCGATACTTCCAGCATGATCTGCCTCCGATTCCTACACACTGCATTTGCCAGATGCAGGCTATTTTATGACAGTTCCTTACAGGACTTCTATTTTGCAGAAATGTTCTTTCGTTTCTTTTCAAACCTTTTCTTAAATTATACAGGAATACGCTTTTTACTTCAAGAGAAAAGAAATTCCAATCGCCTTGCCTTTTTATAAAAAAACTGAAATAATTGTAACCAAACTCCTTTGGAACGTGTCTAACAGGTATAACCGGTTATCACCGAAACACATTTCGGAAGCAATACGGGCGGCCGAGGCCGGGACAGCGTGCCTTCCGAAACCGTTCAAACAGAGTACTCTCGGAAAATCAGCCACAAAGATGGGTGCAAGGGAGTTTCCGAGAGTGCTCAAACACAGAGAGAGGTGGTTTTACGTGGACAAAAACGATGCAGCTATAAAACTTGCCAGAAAGGCGATCCGTGGAAACGCCGATGCTTACGGGGAACTGATCCGCCAGAATCAGGAATATCTCTACAAGATGGCTTTCATCTATACGGAAAATCAGCAGGATGCCCTGGATGTCGTCGGGACGGCCATCCTGAAAGGCTACCAGCATATCCGGTCGCTGAAAAATCCCCAGTGGTTCCGAACCTGGATCACCCGTATCCTGATCCGGTGCGCACAGGATGCCAATAAAAAAATTGTTTATTTCAACAGCATTGACGAGGTGGAGATCCCCGAACGCTACGAAGGAATTTCCCTGGAAGAGACCTGGGATCTTAGAAATGCCATCGAGCTTCTTCCTGAAAAATATCGGAGCGTAATCATTCTGAAATATTTCTGTGAGCTGTCCGTGCAGGAGATCGCCTACGTCCTGGAAATCCCGGCAGGAAGTGTAAAAGCCTACTTAAGCCGGGGACGAGATGAATTGAAAAAATATCTGAAGGAGGATTATATGTATGCAGAATCTGTTTGAAGAGATCAAAGTTCCCCAGGAGGAACTGGAAAATATGGTAAATGAAAAGCTGGACATGATCCGAAAAGACTCCCGCAAAATGAAACGGACGAAGTTTTTCTGCGAGATCGGAAGAGCGTCGTGTAGCCTGCATAACCGCCCTGGCTGTATTCTCTGTTTCCAATCCCGTACTGGCGGCACAGCTTCCGCTGATCGGGCATTTGTTCAGACAGGTGGAGGATAAGCAGCCCTACTACCGGGATATAGACGAAAAGACGGTGCAGACCATGCCTGAAACTGAGGAAACCGCAAATGTAGCTGACGGCCTGAAGATCTCCCTGTCCGAAATATACTGCAATACCGAGGCTCTGTATCTGTCGGTCATCATCGAATCCGAGGATGCGTTTCCTGATTATCTCCTGGATAATCAGCTTATGCACGACATGGACTTTTTCTTACTGGATGCCGTAGAAAATTTTGACTTTGTAGACCAGCCGCTGGTATTTCCTCTGCAGGTAAATGGGGAATATATGGATGACCATACCTTTGTCGGAAGTACCCGGGTTGATTTTACTTTCGGCTATGGCGGCTTAGATGAAAACGGCGAAGAAATCGACTTTGTATTTCCTGGCACGATTCCGGAATCCTTCCGCTGGAATATGGATGTCAAAAAAATTTACACGTACTATGGAAATTCCTCGGATTCCCAGGAAACCTTCACCAAAAACGGCCCCTGGTCATTTGATGCGGACGTAACAGCAAAGCAGACGGAACGGATCGTCCGGGAAGTCAATGATTACGCCCCCAACGGCATGGGAATCACCACGGCAGAAAAGCGGGAATTTGAAATTCTGCTCAATTACGGCTACGATGAAAGCTATGCGGAATATGAGGTAGACTCCATCCAGAGTGTCATTTTGGATGCCGATGGAAACTATATGCTGAATAAAGCCGGTATGCTGCCCATCGGGGATTTCAACGTTTCCAAAATCGACGTATACTACTTCCCGATTACTTCAGAGGAGGACTGGATGGCGATTCAGGAGAAGCTGGCCGAAGGCGAGCCTGCGGACTTTATCAAGGAAATTGCCGTGCATCATACGGAGATTGTTTTTTGATCCTGATGTGGGGCTGTTATAGATGATATTTAAGGTGGTGTTTAAGATGCCGTGCACTTTGCTGCACGGCATCCGCCTTCTTACTTCTTTTCCTCTGATTGCTCTAAAAGGAGTTTGATACCCTCCCGGTATGCTTCGCCCCTTGAAATGCCCATGGCCTCGCAGTATGCTCTGAGCCTGCGCTCCGTTTCTTCATCTGTCCGAATACTGTACTTGATCTCTTTTGGCTTTTCTGCTTTGGGCCTGCCCATTTTCTTCAACTGTATCAACTCCTCTGTCCTTGCCATTTTTAATCTCTCATGGTATAATAAATATACCTTTGTGGAGAGCAGTGGCAAGTACCGCTCCCCCATAGGTTTGGTTTCTGTTGGGCTCTGCCTATTTAATAAGCAGGGCTTTTACAGTTTCTTTGGCATCCTCAAGGTCTTCAGCTTCATTGAGGATGTCAATAATTTTTCGAGTCTGATTTTCCTCAGCCTTCTGTACTAAAAGCTCAGCTACACTCATTTCTTCATCCATCATGTTATCCTTTCCGGCACCTGCCGCCTTACTCACCGGATTTCTCCGGCTGTAAATCCATTGTAGTTTATGTGTGGCGAAAAGTCAATTCATTCTTTATATATACTCATCCATTTTTCCACATATATCCCTGCCCGTACACCGTCTGAATGCAGCTCCCGTGCGTCCCCTCATCCTCCAGCTTCGCCCGCAGCCGTCTGACCGTCACAGACAATGCGTTTTCATCCACATATTCCCCGTCTCCCCAGATCCGGTCCACCAGCACTTCCCGGGTCAGAATCCGGCCGGGATTGTCCACCAGCAGACGGAGCAGGCGCTGTTCATTGACGCTCAGAAAAATTTCCTGCCCGTTTGCGAAAAATTTCAGCTTTTCAAAATCAAATGAGAAACCATCCCCGGCATAGGCGTTCTTATTATTCTCTCCCAGCCGCCGGCGCAGCGCCTGAATCCTGGCCCTTAACACGGCAATGCTGAATGGCTTGGTCATGTAGTCGTCGGCTCCCAGGGACAGGCCCGTCACCTCGTCTATCTCCATATCATTGGCGGTCAGCATGAGCACCGGAATCCCGGAACGCGCCCGCACCCATTCCAGATACTCGTACCCGCTGCCGTCCGGCAGATTCACGTCCAGGATCATCAGCTCCGGCTTTTCCTGCTCAAAGGTCTGTTTCGCCTGCCTGATATTTGTATTCTGGATAAAAGTAAGTTCCGGCTCCCGCAGCGCCAGGCGGACACCGTCGCTCAAAGCCCGGTCATCCTCTACAATCTGAATCAGCATATTTTCCTCCGTTTTTACTCTCTGCAAAGCCGGTTGCTCAATTCCGCAAATTCCTCCAGCGTCAGCGTTTCCCCTCTGACCGAAGCCCCCTTTCCCAGCTTCTCAATGGCCGCCTCGATCTCTTCCTTCGCAAAATCCAGCTCCGCCGAGTTTTTCAGCCCGTTTGCCAGGGTTTTCCTCCTCTGGTTGAAGGACGCCCGGATGATCGAGAAGAGCAGCTTTTCGTTCTTCACCTCCACAGGCGGGGTCTCATAACGTTCCAGCCGGATCACCGCAGATCCGATCCGGGGCCGGGGCATAAAGCAGTTCTGCGGGACATTTGCCGCAATATACGGTTTCGCATAGTACTGAACCGCCAGGGAAAGCGCACCGTAATCCTTGCTGCCCGGCGCCGCCTGCATCCGGTCCGCCACTTCCTTCTGCACCATCACCGTAATGCTCTTTAGCGGCACATCCCCCTCGAACAGGCCCATGATGATCGGCGTCGTAATATAATAAGGAAGGTTTGCCACCACCTTGATGGGGCGTCCCCCGTTTTCCTCTTCCACAAGCTTCGGCAGGTCTATTTTCAAAATATCGCCGTTGATCACACGCACATTGTCATAGCCCTCCAGCGTATCCTCCAGGATCGGGATCAGCGCCCGGTCGATCTCCACCGCGATCACCTTCCCCGCGGCGCAGGCCAGATACTGGGTCATGGTTCCGATTCCCGGGCCGATCTCCAGCACCATATCGTCCCGTGAAATCTCTGCAGAGCGTATGATCTTATCCAGCACATGGGTATCGATCAGAAAATTCTGCCCGAATTTTTTCTGAAATGTAAACTGATGTTTTTGGAGAACCGCAATCGTGTTCTGCGGATTTCCAAGGGTTGGTTCTTTCATATCGCAGTATCCTTTCTAACCGGTATCCTGTAAAATGTCCGCGCATTTTCCTCTGTTGCCCGGATCACTTCCTCCTCCGTCACACCCTTTAGCTCCCCGATCGCCCGGGCTACATAGGGCAGGTTCAGCGAGGAGTTGCGTTTCCCCCGGTAAGGCTCGGGCGCAAGGTAGGGACAGTCCGTCTCCAATACAATATGGGAAAGCGGCACAGCCTGTACCGCTTCCTTGAGCTTCTTCGCGTTTTTGAATGTAACCACGCCGCCGACCCCGACGAAATACCCCATCTTCACATATTCCTCCGCCATCTCCCGGGAATAGGAATAACAGTGTACAATCACATCCATTCCCTGTCCATGCTCCTTGAGAAGCTCCATCGTATCCGCCGCGGCCTCCCGGCTGTGGACGTTCACCGGAAGCTGCAGTTTTCGTGCAAGCTCAAGCTGCCGGAGAAAACAATGCTTCTGCAGGTCATGCTTTTCCTTGTCCCAGTAATAGTCCAGCCCGATTTCACCCACTGCCACGATCTTTTCTTCCTTTAATAAATGCTCCATCCTGGCAAATGTTTTCTCGTCCAGATCTCCCACCTCGTCCGGATGCACCCCGATCATCCCGTACAGAAACGGATACTTCCGGGTCAGCTCCAGAACCCGGTCCCAGGATTCCACCGAAGCGCTGGCATTCACGATGGTTCCGATCCCGCCGGCCTCCATCTGCCCCAGAAGCGTCTCCCGGTCCGGATCGAACTGGTGATCATCATAATGTGCATGTGTATCAAAAATCATGTTTTCCTCCATTCCGACAGGCTTTGGCTGTGAGCCGCAGCCATTACAGCACGATATCGTCGATTTTCTTAAATGTCTTCATGTCGTAGGATTCCACCGTATTGCCTGCCGCCAGGTACAGCCTGCTGCCGGAATACATGGCGCGTGCGTTCCACGCATAGCCGCTCAGTTCCCGCTCGAAAATGCATTCAAATCCGTCTTTCTCGTCATAGGAGTATACGACATAGCGCATCGTGTCACCGTCCACCCGGAAGCCGATCAGGTTCTTCTCTACATCCACAAGCGCAGCTTTATAATCATAAAATACATCCGAGGAGTAAGTGTTTTCCAGTACACACTTCTGCGTCTCCGTGACATTTTCCGGATCTGAGATGTCGAACATAGAAAGCTTCACGCCTCCCGTCGTAGTCCCGGTCTCGTCCACGTCCATGCCGATTCCCAGAAGCTTCCCTTCCCCGTAAGGATGAAGGTATTCTGAGAAGCCCGGGATCTTCAGTTCTCCCAGGATCTCCGGTTTCTCAGGGTCTGACAGATCCACAGAGAACAGCGGGTCCATCTGCCGGAATGTGACAAAATATCCGATATCGCCCATAAATCTCGCGGAATACACGATCTCGTCCTCAGCCAGCCCTTCGATCCGGGACAGCTCTTCCAGCTTTTCATCCAGGATATAAAGAGAATTGCTCTCTTTGCGTTCCGGCTCCGACTCTGCTTCATCCGTCGGCCCGAACAGCCTCGGCTGGATGCCATTGTTGGAGTAAAGCGGGGTCACCGTCACGACCAGACGCAGATTTCCCTCATATTCATCGATGCTGAACGAATCGTTGAGCGTTCCGTCCACCTCCGTCTGTCCCACGGCCTTCAGCTTTCCGTTTTTATAAGAAATCTTCCGGATGCTGGTCCGGGCCACATCCTGGGCGGAACCGCTGCCGCCCTGCCCCGCCAGGGGCATGATGCCGTAATCACCGTAATCGCTCTCGCAGATGTAAATATTTTCCCTGCTTACATAGCACATTCCCGCGCTTCCGAAGACGGCCTTGGTATCCACCTTTTTCTCCGGATCCTTGATGGAAAATGCGGAGATGATCGTGTATTTGGTCGCCCGGGAGCCCATGGGCATCAGGATGTCTCCGCTTGCAATCCGTTTTCCCTGAACCGTCGGGATATAGCCGTCCAGTTCCGATTTTGCCCCATAGATCTCCGTATAAAAATCGCTGAACAGGTACACATAATCCCCGGACACCCGCATGGTATTGTAATTTCCGCTCTGGGAAACCTTACCCAATGACTTTGGTTTCCTGGGGCTGCTGATATCAAATGTTTCCGCAACGGCATACTGCAGGTAGATCCCGCCGTATTCTCCCGTGGACACATCGCCCTGGTCCCGGTATTCCGACTGGCTGTACATCACAATGAGCCGGTCGCCCTTTACAAAAATCTCATACACGCTGGATTCCGGCTCCGAGTCCAGGCGGATCGTGCTCAGGTGCTCCATCTCCTCCTGCTCGATGCCCACGATCTGAATCTGCCGGCCGTTCACGATATACAGGCGTTTCCCGTCTGTCTTCACGATATCCGCTTCCCCCACGCCTTCCTCACGGATATTGGTATCCGAATAATCCGAAACGCCGCTCTCCTGCTTGGCGGTATCCGCCGACGCACTTTCCTTCAACGCGCTTTCCGTTCTTGCGCTTCCGCCGCTCATTCCGGTATCCGCCGCGTCGTCCATGACGGCATAACTTTCCTCTGCGTTTTTCTGCATTTCCTGCAGCCTTTTGTTTTCCGCTTCAATATATGCATAAACCTCATCATAATTCTCCGCGGTTTTGATCTCCGTCACCTCAAAAGGCTGAGCGGCGCCGGAAGCTTGATTCTCCTGCGTCTTTTCTTCGGAGACTGCTCCGCTTTCGGCTGCGGTCTGATATTCTATGCTATCCGACTTTGCTCCTGTATCAAGTCCCAGCCCGTTTGCCCCGACTGCGGCAACGCCGATGACCAGCAGGCCGCAGGCCGCGGCTGCCATAAGCTTTCCATAATACTGCTTCTTTTTCTTCTTTCCCCTGGATTCCAGCAGGTGCTCAATCTGCTCCGGCTGCAAGGAATCCGGGATTTGTATATCTTCGCTCTGCTCCCTGGCAAGCTTTGTCAAATCTTTCTCATCCATACTCATATTCTGTGTCCCCTTTCTAAAATAATCATGCCAGAATCCGGCGGAGCCTGTCTATGGCGCGTGCCTTCCGCGAACGTACCGTGGCCGGGTTCATCCCCAGCATCCTGCCGATCTCCGCGCTGGCATAACCCTCCAGCACAGAACAGGCCACGATGATTCTGTCCTCCTCATCCAGCTTCATAAACGCCTTCCGAACGTCGCAGCTTTCCGCGTGATCCTGCTCCGCAGCCGCCAGGCTTTCCGGCAGTTCTTCCATCTTTTGTACGGTTTTTATTTTTCTCCTGCACCGGTTTGCCAGAATCGTAAATATCCAGCTCCGGAAGGATTCCTCCTTTTTCAGCTTATGGATATTCTCATACGCCGCGATGACCGTCTCACTGACCGCGTCCTCCGCGTCCTGTGGATGCTTCATCGTATACAGCGCAAACCGGTAGAGCTCCCGGTAGATCCGCGCGTACAGCTCTGAAAATGCTTTCACATCCCCGCGCTGCGCCTTTCGGATCAAAACCAGCTCCGAACTGTCATTGTAATCATACATCCGCTCCCCCTCCTTCTAATCCGGCATGCCTTGACAAACAAAAATCTGTCCCCTTTGCAGGGACATATATCATAGGATACCCTGCTTGCTTGAAAAAACACATATATGTGTGCAGACTGCCCGTCTGCTGTCTCACCAAATGTCGGTGATATAAATAAGAGTATGAAACATGAGAAACTGTTGCAGTGATTTTTAAATTTGTATGACTTTTTGCGGATATCCGTCATCTGCATTTTCCGGTATCCTCCAAAATGGTATATTGCCGCCGGCACATATGCCAATAGATGAAGTATAACACAAAATGCCCTTCTTGAATACCTTAATACAGGGAAGGCTCCCAATTTTTGCCGCTGTCTGCGCCCTCACCTGCGCAGGCTCCGTCTTATTCCTGAATATAAACCAGTAATAATTTATAATAATCCATGAAGTTTTATGAAAGTATTGAAAATCCATTGACTCTCGTGTTATACTAAATCCAAAGGGAATAAAATCGAAGAGAGCCAGAGAACACTTCCCATACTTAACTAACGAAAGGATGTACATTATGCGTAAAAGTATCAAAACAAACGTCGGAATCCGGGTGATTGCGGCACTCGCTTCCGTAATACTGTTCAGCGGCGTTATGTCCGTGAACATTTTCCGCATAAAAAATATGCAGGCCGATAACGCAGATGTCAACTCATTGCTGCACACCGTGCAGAACGCTGAGACAGCTCATTACAAATGGTCCAGCAATCTGAGTAACGCTCTCTACGCTGACACTGAATTTACCGGCAGTACGGACCCGACCACCTGTGTCCTCGGACAGTGGATCTACGGTGAGACGGACACAGAGGATGCCGAAATCCTGGCCCTGAGAGACCAGATCGAGCCTCTTCACAAAGAGCTCCACGAGTCTGCCATCCAGGTACTGGATCAGATGAAGTCCAGTAAGACCCAGGCCCAGTCCTATTATCAGAACACCATCCTCGCCAACCTCTCCACACTGGTTGGTCTGTTGGATCAGATCGTTGAGGACTGTACCCTGAAAAGCCAGGCAAGCACCACAGAGATGCGGCAGATGATTCTGACCATGAATGTTTTATGCGCCGTTTGTCTGACCCTTGCTCTGGTATGTCTGCTCAGCCTGGTTATGTATGTTCTGAAGCACATTGTAAAACCGATCATACACATTACCAGCCAGAGCCGTCCTCTCCAGGATGGGGATCTGAATTTTGAGCTGGATTACCATGCGGAAAATGAACTTGGCGACCTGGCAGAGACCCTGAGGAAGTCTATGGGCCTGATCCATGATTATGTGGAGGACCTGAACCGTATCATGGAACAGCTCTCCCGGGGCAACTTTGACGTAGCTACGACGGCTCCTTTCATTGGAGATTTCCGCTCCATTGAGATGTCGCTGAACAGCCTGACCTCCACATTGTCCGGAACCATGTCCAATATCCTCCGGGCGGAGCAGATGGTATCCGGCAATGCCGAACAGTTATCCAGCAGTTCCCAGACGCTGTCCCAGGGTGCTACCCAGCAGGCCAGTGCCGTGGAAGAGCTCTATGCTACTCTGGAAGAGCTTTCCCGCAACGCGGACCGCAATGTGGGCGTAGCACAGGAAGCACAGGAAAATGCCCGTCTCACCGGCGAGCAGGTATCCGTCAGCAGCCAGCAGATGGAGCAGATGGTTCAGGCAATGGAAGATATCAGCGCTTCCTCACAGCAGATCGGCAATATTATTGCTACCATTGAAAATATCGCATTCCAGACCAACATCCTTGCCCTGAATGCCGCAGTGGAAGCAGCCCGCGCAGGAGAAGCCGGCAAGGGATTCGCCGTAGTATCCGATGAAGTCCGCAATCTGGCGGCAAAATCCGATGAAGCGGCAAAAGCTACCAAGGATCTGATTGAAAATTCCGTACAGACTACGGCACGCGGAACCGAGATTGTAGGAAAGGTTTCCGCATCACTGAAAAAGACGCTGGAGCTGGTAGAACAGTCCAACGAAGCAATACATACGATTGCAGACGCCATCCAGGGCGAAGCGGATTCCATTTCACAGGTAACCGAAGGGATCGGACAGATTTCCACTGTTGTCCAGTCCAATTCTGCCAGCAGTGAAGAGTCCGCGGCTGTCAGCGCAGAACTTTTTGAACAGGTTCACAGGCTGGAGCAGCAGACAGAGAAGTTTAAATTAAAGCGCTCTTAAGAAAAACACCAGGGGACGGTCAGATT
>OFFF01000788.1_pt1 | contig 22410 bp, 16 predicted proteins | sample 1521301 | NCBI WGS metagenome assembly OFFF01 (sample SAMEA3504101, study PRJEB24116) | mouse gut metagenome | biome: mouse gut; feature: mouse-associated habitat; material: faeces | place: Denmark | collected 2011
CGATGCGCTCCCCCTGGTATACCGCGAACCGGTCAATGTCCAGGACTTTCTGTTCTCCGAAGCTTAAGGCGATATGTTCCGCCTGCATCAATAATTTCTGCTGCATAAAAAAATCCCTCCTGTCCTTCAGAGGGATTATCCTAATCTATGTCCTGCATTTCGCTTGACGGCCTGTTGTCCGCAACAGGGCGGCCGACCTTTCTTGGCATTTCCGGGGCCAATCCGCGGTCGGCTTTCCGATGTCCAAACGGCGGCCGAACTTCCAGCTATCCGTCCAGTCTCCAACTGGCTGCCGAACCTCAAATTATCCGTCCAGCCTCCCATCGCCTTTCAGCCTGCCCCTGTCTCCCTGCCAGTGCATAGCAGGCAGCCCGCACTTACCGTTCCGGAAAAATGATTCTATAAGCGTAAGCAAAATGATTATTAGTGATAATCCCCGAATCTCAGCATCCAAAAGAAAGAGGCTTCCCTCTCCCTTTCTCCGTTTCCCTTGCCTGATTGAGTCCTTATCGAGTAATAATAATCATTCCGTACGCCCTTTCTGTATTTTAAAAACTTTTCTTCATTATAGACGACATCCCCCTGCCCTGTCAATCACAATTTGCAATTTCACAGAACCTATTACAGCCGGGATATTCCATCCTCATAAAGCATCCCCGGCACTTCCACACAGCCATTCTCTATTGTATAAACCATTCTGTTCAGACCAAACGGGTCAGCACCTGCACAGCCCGGTTTCATGCCTCCCTGCTGACCATGTACAGCGAATAGAAATACCGTCTCTGTTCCATCAGCTCCTGGAACGTCCCCTGCTCTGTTATCCGCCCGTTCTTCATCACCACGATTCCGTCGAACCTGCTCAGGGTCTTCTCGTCCAGCCTGTGGGTCACCACCAGCCTGGTCAGGCCCTGGATGTTCAGGATAGAGTCAGTGACACTGTCCGCCGTCTCCGCGTCCAGGGCGGAAGTGGCTTCGTCCACCAGGAGCACCGGGGAGTTCCGCAGAAGGCTCCTGGCGATGGCGATGCGCTGCCTCTCCCCGCCGGACAGGCAGGCGCCGCCCTCCCCGCAGACGTACTCCTCCCCCTTCTCATCCATGAGCCCGGACAGGCCCGCTCCGTTTACCGCCCAGTCTACCTGCTCCCTGTCAAATTCCCGGAACATACATATATTCCGTGCAATCGTATCATCGAAAATGAACACGTTCTGCTGAATCACGGAAATCACATCGAATATGCTGTCCGGCTGAAGACGGCTGATTTCCTTTCCGCCCACCGTGACACTCCCCCTGTACCCCGGACAGCTCCCCATAATCAGGTTCAGCAGGGTGGACTTGCCCGAGCCTGAGCCGCCTACGATGGCATAGCTCTTGCCGGACTCGAACCGGACGCTCACGTCCTTCAATGCATCGGCTCCCTCCGCGTAGGCAAAGTCCACATGCTCAAAGCGGATGCCATCCCCTACAGTCTCCAGCTTCTCCAGGTTCGCCCCGGAGGATATGTCCTTCCCGTAGACCGCCATCTTCTCTATCAGCCCTACGGCTGCCTTTCTGTTGGCCAGAAGCCCCGGCAGCTGCTGGATTGGACTGATGATATAGTTCATCATCTGGACGAAGGCAATCACCACCCCCGGCGTAATCCTTCCCTGGATGCTCAGATAGGCCCCATAGCAGAACACGCCCATCTGCACGGTAAAGCTGCCGATGAACGAAACGATATTCACCGTCTCCGCCGCTTTCCTGCGCCGGCATTTGGTCTGCTCCAGCTTCCCGTTCCTGTCATAATACAGCGCTGCCGCCTCTTCCTGGGCCTGGAAGCTTTTGATGACTCCCAGCCCGCTGAGCAGATCCTTCACCATGGAAAGGAAACCGGCGTTTTTCTCGCTGACTTTCCTCTCCTGTTCCGCGATCCGGTTCCCGAACGGCAAAGAGGCCGCAATGAGCAGAACGCCCAGAGCCATCACTGTCAGAGTCAACGGCCAGCTGTACCACAGCATCAGTCCCACAGAGGCAACAGCCTGCAGCGTAAGTGTAAGGAAAGTGAAATTGGCCGTCAGATAGTTTGCCTCTATGGAGTTCACATCATTAGTCAGGGCAGAGATGTAGCTGCTGGTATTCTCCTTTCCAAAGGACGCGATTCCTTTGGAGGTGATAGCATCGAAGGCCTTGTTCCGGTAGGCCTCCACCGCCTTTCGGATGAAATTGTGCCGGAACCGTCTGTCCAGCAGCCATATCCCCACCGTCAGCAGCAGGAAGGCCACAGCCGTCCTCACAAGCCCTGCCAGCGTCCCCAGGTCTCCGCTCATGGACACATCCGTCAGCTCTTTGAGCAGATATGCGATTCCCACCTGCATCCCGCTGGACAGTGTGGCGGCTATGACAGCCAGCGTGAGGTTCGCCCTGTTGTTCCGGTAGAATTCACGGATATATTCCTTTGCCTTCTGTTTCTGCGTACTTTTGTCCATATGGATGTCCACCCTTTCCCGCGGCCTGACACCGCAATCCGTAGCGCAACCCGGAGATTTATGTACTGCCCTGGGCGGATTGATTCACAGTCCATGCTTCACAACTTGTGCTTCACACTCCTTCTTGCCCTACCGGCCCTTCTCACCCGGCCTTTCCTTCCGTGCCGTCCCCGGCTGCGCTTTCCGGCTATAGCTACAGTATACAGGGGTTTCTCCTGCTGTAAATATGGTCTGCGCAACAGGTGTTTTTTCGGGTGCAAGAGGTCGTATTTCCTTACGCTTTTTGTCACGCTTGCTGGGACGCTGGGTGAAATAGATGAAAATAGTATTCATCCGCCACGGCGAACCAGACAAAGCGGAAGTAGATAGCAGAGGTTTCATCGGGCAGGGAAGAGATATGGCGCCCCTGGGTATAGACAGTCTGCGACGGAAACTCTTTTCTGATTTGCAGATTATGGTAATTTGTCGTCGGGATTCAGGATTCTTGGCAAAATACCCATAAAAGGGGCTGCCTTTTTAATCAGGCAGCCCTGTGTTTTGTTTATGGAACTATCCTTTTTTTCGGTAATATACGAAACAAATCATCGCCCAAATTCCCGCACACCCGTCAGCTCTCCTGCCTTTCCAGCTCCCAGATATGCCTGTTCCGCCGGAAATAAAGGCACACCCCGATTCCGGCAAAGGCAAGCACGAAGAAGAGGAAAGCCGCCCCGGAGCCTTTCCCGCTGCCGAAGAGCCGCGTCAGCGCGCTCCCCGGTCCCTGGGCCGCCATGATGGGCTCGAACACCCTATCCACCAGGAACCCTCCCAGGAAATAACCGATGGGAATCGTGAAGAACTGCAGGGAATTCCTCACGGAGTACACCCTTCCCTGCATATGCTCCGGCACGTGCAGCCGCATGATGGCATCCAGATTGGCGCTCATCAGCGGTATGGCAATCCAGCCCAGGACCCCGCCGATGCACCACACAAGCGGCGTCCTGCCCAGCGCCAGGAAGAAATTCTCGGAGCTCATGGAGAACAGCAGGCAGTTGCAGATGACCCGCACCCGGCTCCTTGGCGCTTTCACGAAAGAGGCGAAGATGCTCCCCGCGAGCGTGGCCATGCCGATCACCGCGTTCACCAGGCCCAGCGCTCTCTCGCTTCCGCCCTCCCTGGAGAGCATCATGGCCGGAAAGGCCGCTTGGTAGACGGACGCCACCAGGTTGATGGATGCCAGGAACAGGATCAGCCCCAGTATCCCCTTCTGCTGCCGCAGATAAGACAGGCCTTTCTTTGTGGAATGCCACAGCTTCTCCTTCCCCTGCTCCCGCGCCGCCTCCCTGTCCTCAGGAATGCGGATCCCAAGCGCGAGCGTCAGGAAAGCGATGCCGAAAGTGGACAAATCAAAAGCCACCACAGCCTCCATCCCCCAAAGGCCCAGAATGGCCGTGGCGATGATGGGCGTCATGATGGAATTCACAGAACTGGAGAAATACCGCAGGCCTCCCACCCTCTGATAATATTTCTTCGGCAGCACCTTTGTCACCGCCACCTCGGAAGCCGGCTGCTGGACTGTGTTCATGACCCCATTGATCCCATTGAGCAGATACAGATGCCATATCTGCAGCCTGCCTGTCTGTAGCAGAATCAGCATGGCCACCGTAGTAGCCGCAGCCAAAGTGTCGCAAATCAGCATGGTGGCTTTCTTGTTCCACCTGTCGCTGAGAGCGCCCGCGAAAATGCTGAGCAGCACATAGGGCGCGTAAGAGCTCACCATCAAAAGCGCCGTCATCAGGGCGGAGCCTTTCTGGGTGTAAGACCAGATTACCAGCGCATAGCTGGTCATGGCGCTCCCCAGGCCGGAGAAGGACTGGGTCAGCCAAAGCAGCAGGAATGTCCGCATCTCCCGGAGGGTGCTCCCGATGCTGCCGCCGTCGTTTTCTTTTATGTTCCTATCGTTATTCATAGACTTTGCTCCTTGTCAGATTTCGTTTTCTTTCTCTCTCAGAATCGAAACAAGCAAAGTCCCAGAGCAGTCATTCTACTCCATGCAATCCTGCCCTAAAAGACTTTGCACGGAGCCGACACAATAGCCAACAACATAATCTCACCTCCTTCAAAATGACAGCTTTCTGCCCTCCCTCAAGCCCGGAATAGGGATTGCGGGCCTGTTACCCTTCAATCCTATCCGCGGGGCAGGATGCTTTCTTTACACTGCCCCTCAGGAATTGCTCAACAGCAGCTTCGTGTAATCCTCCCTGGGATGGCTGAAGACTTCCTCCGTCTCCCCGATTTCAATAATCCGGCCCTCCTGCATGATCATGATGCGGTCGCACATCCGATAGACCACATTGATGTCGTGGGAGATGAACAGATAGGCCAGGTGCAGCTCCTGCTGCAGCCTCTGCAGCAGCTCCATGATCTGGGCCTGTATGGTGACATCCAGGGCCGACACAGGCTCGTCCGCCACCAGGAAGCCCGGGCTCGTGATCAGCGCCTGGCCGATGCTCACCCGCTGGCGCTGGCCGCCGGAGAGCTGGGATGGCCTGCGGCTAAAATAGCTCTCCTCCAGCCCCACCTTGCGCAGCATATCGTAGGCGGCGGCCACCATGTCCCCTTTGGTCATGGCTCTGGATTTGTCCAGGGCTCCCGCCGCCCTTAAGGGCTCCTGGAGGAGCCATCCGATGGTCTTCGTGGGGTTCAGGCTGCTGTAGGGATCCTGGAATATCATCTGGGGGCGTATGCTATGGTGCCGGATTTCCCCCTGGATATGGCAGTTCATGCCTAAGATTGCCTTGGACAGGGAGGTCTTGCCGCAGCCGCTCTCCCCCACCAGCCCTAAGCTCTCCCCGGGATAAATCTCGAAATCCGCCCCGGACACCACCCATTCCTTCTTCGTCCCGGACAGCCGCTCCCTCAGGGAAAGCCGCTCTCCCTGCCAGTTCTTCCTGTCTCCGGAAAGAAAGCTCACGTTCCCGTCCTGATAGTACACGGACAGATTCCTGACCTCCAGGACAGGAGCGGCAGACTGCGCAGATTCCTGAGACGTTCTCTCCTCTGCCCCGGAAACTGCCACTTTTCTTTTCGTATATTCCTCTTTTGTATTTCGGAAGTCCCCTTTGACTGGCTCCTGAAACACCTCTCGGATATCTTTCCTGCGTTCCATCCTGGAGGGAACGGCTTCTATGAGCCTTCTCGTGTATTCCTCCTTCGGATTTCGGAAAATCTCCTCCACAGGCCCCTGTTCCACCACCCGGCCGTCCTTCATCACCGCTACCCTGTGGCACAGCCGCCTGGCCAGGTTCAGGTCATGGGTGATGAAAAGCATGGCGTTCTTCTGGGTTTCGTTGATTTTACGCAGCAGCTCTATAATCTGGTTCTGTATGGTCACGTCCAGGGCCGTGGTGGGCTCGTCCGCCACGATCAGCTCCGGCTCCAGAATCACCGCCATGGCGATCATCACCCGCTGGCGCATGCCGCCGGAGAGCTGGTGGGGATAGCTTGCGTACACCTTCTCAGGCTCCCGCAGCCCTACCGCCCGGAAAGCCTCCAGCACCTTTTCCCTCCTCTCCGCAGCCGCCAGCCCGGTGTGGAGCCGCAGCATCTCCTCCACCTGCCGCCCTGCCCTCTGGGTAGGGTTCAGGGAAGTCATAGGCTCCTGGAACACCATGGACATCCTGGCTCCCTGGTAGCTGCGGTAAAGCCTTTTATCACAGGGGCTGCCCGCTTCCCGCAACGTCACGCCGTCAAAAAGTATTCGGCCTGTAGTGACACGCGCCGTATCCGCCGCCAGCCCCATGAGGGTCAGGGCCGTGACGGACTTGCCGGAGCCGGATTCCCCCACCACGCCCAGGATCTCTCCTTCCACCAAGTCCAGATTCACATGTCTCACCGCTTCCGTCTCGCCGAAGGCAACGGACAAATCCTCTATCTTAATCAAAACGCTGTGCCTCCTTTCGGGCTGTCAGGCTTCTGGAGAGTTCCTCATTCTCTCGTTCCCGAATCCCCGTAGCTTCCCTTCCGGGTTTCCTCACTGTCTCCGGAGAGTAAAGCCGCCCACCAGGCCTTTCAGCACCGCTGCCTGATTGGAGAGTTCCTCGCTGGTGGCCGCGCTCTCCTGGGCCGTGGCGGAATTGGACTGCACCACTTCGGAAATCTGGCCCACGGCCATGCTGACCTGGTCGATGGCACCGGTCTGGCGCTCCACGGCCTTTGCCATCACTTCCATCTGCTCCGCCGCCTGCCCTGCCAGCACCACCACGTCGGACACGGATACGGTGACATTGGACACGGCCTGGCTGCCGCTGCCCACGGCCTGGATGGAGCGGCGAATCATCTCCATGGTGGCCTTGGTGGCCTCGTCGGACTTATTGGCCAGCTCCCGGACTTCATTGGCCACCACCGCAAAGCCCTTGCCCGCTTCCCCGGCCCTGGCGGCCTCCACGGAGGCGTTCAGGGCCAAAATGTTGGTCTGGAGGGCGATGTCCTCGATAGTGTCTATGATGCGCTTGATTTCGTTGGAGGAGGCAGTGATGGACTCCATGGCTTCGTTCAGATCCTGAATCTGGCTGCTGCTTTCCTGGAGCTTTTCCTCCGCGCCCCGGACCGCTGTCCTGGTCTCTTCCGCCAGCCGGGCCGTCTCTTTCGCGTCCCTGTCCATATCCTCCAGGGTGGCGGAAAGCTCCTCCACGGCGCTGGCCTGCTCCGTAGCCCCCTGGGACAGGGCCATTCCCGAGGATGCCACCTGGGCGGAACCGCTGGATACCCGGGCCGTGGCCGCCGCTATACCTCCCAGGGTCTGATTCAGCTTATCGCCGATGGTCTCCAAATCCTTCTGCAGTTCCTGAAAGTCTCCGGGGTACCGGGCGCTGTCGCTCTCTTTGGTCAAATCGCCCTCGGCAATGCTGCCCAGCACCGCGCCGATCTCCGCCAGGATGCCCCTGAAAGTCTCCACCAGCTGGGCGGTGGAATCCGCCAGCACCCTGGTCTCGTCCCTGCCTTTCACCTCAGGAAGAGGACTCTTCAGGTCTCCCTGGGAAAGAGCCCGCAGACGCGTGGCGCACTTCACGATGGGGCCCGTGATGGTGCGGCATACGAATGCCGAAATCAATATCACCAGCAGACAGAGAGCCAGGCTGACTGCTATCTGTATGTTATTGCCCGCATAGGCGGAACGCATGAATTCATCCTCGCTAATCGTCACGCCCACGCTCCAGCCGTCCGTGCCCGGGATAGGGGCGTAGCCCTGGATATAGTCGCTGCCGTCCTCATAGGTATAGGTTCCCACGCCGCTTTCCCCTGCAACCATCTTTGCCTCGATGGCGCCCAGTTCCTGGACAAAGTTGTCGCCCGGATTCTCCGCCATCTCCCGCAGAAGGTTCTCCTGGCTCAGCACCTCCTCCACCTCCACGGCGGCGATGGTGGTGCCCTCCTTATCCAGTATGTAGGCATCCGCGTCCTCGCCTATCTGTATGCCCTCTACGATGGACTGCAGGATATTGGTGTCACAATAAAAATAGACCACGCCCTGCACGCTGCCCTCGCTCGTCACCGGCGCAGATACTACCAGGTACATGTCGTCGCCGTCCATATAGGGGATGGACATATAGGCATTCCCTGCAAGAGCCGCCTGGAAGAACGGCTCCCCCGAGACGTCCGCATCATGGATTGCGTCGTAGCCGGAGACATCCGCCATGCCCCCGAACCGCATGTAATAAGCGTCCACCTTGGACTGGAGGAACGCCTGTCTCTCCTCGGCCGTGGACTCCGGATCCGAGAGCACGGGATAAGAGGCCACTTCCGCGATGGTGAGGGTATAGGTGGATATCATGTTCTCGGCTGAAAGAGCCGCCAGCTTCGCCGTCTCGCCCACAGTCTTCTCCAGAGCCGTCACGGTGGAGTTGCGGGTAATCACCGTACCCAGCAGCACATTCACCAAAGAGACTCCCAATGTGGCAAGTACAACCAAAATCATGATTTTCGTCTGAATCTTCTTCATTTTACATTTGCCGACTCCTGTGCGCTACCGTGCCAGGCTGCGGCTCAACCTCCTGTCTTTGAAAATTTTTCTCCCTTTTCGGAAAAGCGTTCCCTTGCGCCCCCCAATCATTCTCCAAACATAAATTTGCTCTAACCTTCCCTTATATTCTCTTGCGAAACCAAAACGATAATTTTTGATAGCCCAAATGTTCATAAAACTCGTGAGCACCTGTCCGTTGGAAACCTGATGCAAGTCCAATAAGTGAGATGTTTCGCTCACCTGCCAGCTTCTCAACACGTTCCATCAGCATTTTTCCTATACCGCAGCGCTGAAATTCAGGCAAAACGGCAAGTCCGTTCACTTTAATGTATCCGTTTGGCGGATCGATTGCTAAAGTTTCAACGGCGGTAACGAGACCGACAACATTGTCGTTCACATCGGCAACAAATGTGCAGTAGCGGCTATCGCCTTTCATCTTCTCGCAAGTTTTGGCAACCGTTTCATCAGTTACCGAAGAAAAGCCAAGCACATCATGCCAGATTGCTGCTATGGATATGTAATCTTTACTTTCAATTTCTCTTATAACAATGTCCATATAAATCATTGCCCCCTCTGTATGAATAACCGGACTATATAACGCCAACCATATCCGTTTAACCAATGCAGTATGGTAAATTCTGGCGTTATGTAGTATATCAGCCTTGCTGCGCGATGGGAGTGGGCAGAATCCTGCACTCCACTCCCCCCGCTTCAAGGGTGGCCTGGAACCGGATAGCTTCAGGCCGGGTCAGGCCGGACAGAGGCTCCAGTTCATAATCCCTTGAAACAGGCTTGGCGGTCCGAAGGGATTCTTTTACCTGCTCTGGCGTCATTCCCCGCAGCTCGGCCAACAGTTTGGGCAGAAAAGGATTCTTATCCGGCTTCCCCGCGACCCAGATGGCAAACCGCGTGGTGAGCATGGCCCGCTTGGGCCGGCCAGCCTCGTCCATCCAGATCCGGACCCAGAGACGGAAAAGCTCTATCTCAATACTGCCATCCTCCAGCTGCCGAACCTGGTCAGGATAATAGCGGAAATACTGCTCCAAAGTGCAGCTGTGGAGGAAGAAATTGGGAAGAAACGGGGCCACGTCAAAGGCATATTGTTCCATTTCCCTGTCCACCCAGCCCGCATTGGTCAGATGAAGCTCTTCCCAGTGGTTCGCCAGATATTCCACCTCCACCCCCTGGATGTTCAGCATCCGGGGAAGACGGTTCTCCAGCTGCTCCACGAACGCCTGCTTGCGGCCAGGGCCCTTCCAGTAGTCTTTAAGGGCCGCGTTGTAGTTGGAGACCAGCTCGGCGGACGGCGGGAAAATGAACGGGATTTCCGGGTGGTCGGGGCAGCTGAAGTTGGGCATGATCCGATGCACCTCCAGTTTCCGGCCGCCCGGCAGGGGAATCTCCCACAGGCAGCAATCCCCATGGACAATATCAACCAGTTCCGTCTCCTTGTGGCATACGGGGCATATGCCGCGATCCCCGTCGAACCAGAGACTCACAGTGTAGGTTCCCGGCTCCCGGTCATAGCCCTCCCGCAGCGAAGCATAGGTATGGAACTGGTATCTGCCGCCCATATATCCGGCGAAGCTCTCCAGGGTGACTTCCTGGGGCACAGGCCGGGCCGGAGCCTGCTTCTCCTGAAAGGCCCTGATGTACCTGGGCGGGAACCGGTAGTCCTCCGCCCCCAGCAGCCTTGCCCACTCCTCCAGATACCAGGCCCAGTATTTCATCTCCCGCACCGCCCGCTTGCCCGGATCGCCCCCGGAACCTGCGTCCCGCCAGGCCATGGCGGCGTTTTTCGCGGCGTCCCAGTCGTAGGGATCCAGATCGGCGTCAGTGGCATCGGCACACCAGGGTTCCAGCAGGGACTCGTCCTCCAGAGCCACTACCAGGGCATCCCAGGCGGCCAGAGCCGCAGCGGTGGCACTGTCGCCCTCATCCTCCACGATGATCATGAAGTCATCAATGACATCGCTCTCAGCGCTAAGGGCTTCCGCGGAAATTTTTCCGTCCAGGTAGGCCCGGGTCTGCTTCATCAGATGCTGGGGCCGCTTGTCTTCCCCATCAAAGGCGCACCAGATGCGGGACACCTTTTTGGCACAAGCCAGCGCCAGCTCCGCCCGTTTCTTCAGCGGTCCAGTGAGAGAACGGGGCGTGCCGGAATCCTGCTCCCTGGGTTCCAGCGGCCCCATGGCCTCCCACAACCTCCGGCGGCCCGGAAAGCTGAGCGCTCCGGTCTCTGCAATCTCCTTCTCCGCCAGCTCCAAAGCAGATTTTTCTGTATTTTCCATCAAAACATCTCCTTTGCCAAACCTATTCACACTTTCCTCTGCGTATCCCCTCACTGAACAGGGAGAATCCCAGCACCACCCAGACGATGGACAGGCCAACGGACAGGGCGTACCAGGGCGCTGCCTGGAGGTAGCCCTGGGCGTCCGAGAGCATGTTGCCCAGGCTGGCCTCCGGGGGCTGTACGCCTATCCCCAGATAGCTCATGCCGGACTCCGCCAGGATGGCGTTGTTGAAGCCTATCATGACAGATACCCAGAACACGGAGAAGATATTGGGCAGGATGTGGACAAAGAGGATGCGGACATCCTTAACGCCCAGCAGCCTTGCCCGCCTGATATAGTCCGCGTCCCGCAGCTTCAGGTATTCGCTCCGCACGATGCGCACGTAGCTTGGCACGAACACTATCCCTAAGGAGATGATCACATTCTGCCTGCCGCTGCCCAGGAGACTGATGATGACCAAGGTCAGGAGGATGCTGGGGAACCCGTTGACGGCATCCGTGACCCGCATTACGATTTCATCCGCCAGGCCGCCGAAATACCCTGTCAGCGCCCCCAGGAGGATGCCCGCAGAACCGGAAAAGAGCACTACCAGGCCGCTGATGCCGATGGTGGTGCCCAGTCCTTTCATGACCCTGGAGAAAATGTCCCGGCCGAAATTGTCCGTGCCGAAGATGTGGAGCAGGGACGGCGGATCGAACTTTTCCGATGCCGACATGGCCGTAGTGCTGTAGGGCGTCCAGAACAGCCCCAGGATGCCCAGTGCCAGGGCAAGGCCTGTCATGACCAGCCCTGCCAGAAAATACTTATTCCATGGAATCCTGTCCTTCCACGAAACCCTTTCTTCCTGTGGAGCTCTTTCCATTTCCCGGAACGTCCTGCCCATAAATGCCTCCTTACCGTCATTTCCCGCTGATCCGCAGGGCAACCGCCGCCCCCCACCCGTCTCATGCCATTTGATGACCCGGCAGTCACTTCCCGCTGATCCGCGGATCGATCACCCGGTACAGAATATCTACCAGGAAATACACAAAAATCACCACAAAAGTGATATACAAAATCAAAATCTGCACCACCGGGAAATCCCTGGTGGAGATGGCGCTGATCAGCAGCCTCCCGATGCCAGGAAGGCTGAACACCTGTTCGATTACAATGCTGCCCGCCACGATCTCCGCCACAATCATGCCCAGAAAGGTGACCACAGGCATCATGGCGTTGCGCAGCACATGGACATACATGACCCGCCGCTTGGTGCAGCCCTTGCTGTAGGCCGTGCGCACATAGTCCGTGCCCACTTCCGTCAGCATAGAGTTACGAAGAAATCTGGCCGTCATGGCAATCTTCGGCAGCGCGATGGACAGCGCCGGGAACAGCAGGTATCCCAGGAAACCAGAGAAATCCTCCTGATAGCTGATATAGCCGCCGGGAGCGAAAAATTTCAGTATGATGCCGAACACGAATGTCACCAGGATGCCCAGAAAGAATGAGGGCACCGCCATGGTGGCCTGGGTGATGACCCCCAGCACCGCATCCAGCAGACGGCTGCCGCTCCTGGCCCAGAGCACCCCCAGCGGGATGGACACCAGCACGATCATGACCATGGCCAAAGCCGCCAGCCAAAGCGTCACAGGCAGTTTATCCCCGATGAGTTCCGCCACAGGCATCATCTCATTCATGTTCTTGGAGTAGCGATAGCTGACTCCCAAATCGCCCTTCAGCACCCCCGTCATCCAGTTCAGGTACCGGACTGCCGGCGGGTCGTTGAATCCCAGCTCTTCCCGAAGCTGCTCCTCCCTCTCGGGAGTGGCTTCCGTCCCCAGGATGGACATGACCACGTCCCCGGGGATGATCTGGAACGCAAGAAAAGCGGCAACGGAAACAAGGAACAATGTCATAATGAGAGTGATGGTTTTCTTACCCAGATATTTCACGCTGCCGCCTCCTTTTCATTCCCGGGACAGGCGGGCTCCCCAAATCGGCAGATGCCACGACTGCGGATGCCCCAATTGGGGTTGCCTCTATCGAGGCTACCCCGCCCGTCCCTTTTTTTACAAATTGTCGCCTGCGGCAGTAGCGCCGCAGCCCCAAAGCCCACACACTATTCCGTGATGTACACCGTGCTCATATCCTGCACGTACACGGGGTAAAACTTATAGCCCTCCAGTTTGCTGCTGATGGCCGTCTGGTTGGCCGGAGCCTGGATGAACACGCTGCCCGCCTGGTCACAGAGAATCTTCTGCAGCTCCTTGTAGTATCCGGCTTTCTCGTCCGGATCCAGAGCGGCCTGGGCCTTCGCGTAGATTTCATCGTATTCCGCGCTCTGGAAATTGATGAAGTTCTTGCTGGAGTCGGTCTGGAACCGGTTCATCAGGTACCCCGGCGTCATGTCGCAGGTCAGGGCGGTGATGGTGGCGTCGAACTGCCGTCCGTTGTACACCTCGTCCAGCCAGCTGCTGTTCTCCATGCCCTTGATGGTGGCGTTGATGCCGATCTCCTTAAGCTGCTCCACGATCACCTCGCCGGTCTGCATATGGAATTCATAGGTGGAGACAATGGCGATCTCCATGTCGAATCCGTCCGCGTAGCCCGCGTCCGCCATAAGCTCTTTGGCTTTCTCCACATTGGCCGTGGTGCCGTAGGTGTCGTTCAGGTCCACATAATACTCCTTCAGTGTAGGCAGCATGGCCGAGCTGAGCAGGGTGCCGTTGCCGCCGCCCACGAAGTCATTGATGGACTCTTTGTCCAGGGCATAAGAAATCGCCTGGCGCACCCGCACGTCGTTCAGGGGCTCCACCGCATTGTTCAGGAACAGCGCCTGCACCATATTGGTGGGGGACGAGATCACCTGGTGGCTGCCCTGCAGGGCCTGGGCCTGGGAATCCGTCAGGTAGGCATAGAAGTCGATGGTGCCGCCCTGGAGCTCCAACAGGGCCGTGTCGGCGCTGTTGATGATCTTGAACTCCACCTGATCCAGATAGGGCAGCCCCTCCTGCCAGTAGTCCGGGTTCTTCGCCAGGACGATTCCCTGCTGAGGCTTATAGGAGACAAAAGAAAACGGCCCGGTACCGATGGGGTCCGCCGTCTCGTCCTCTCCGCTGCCCGCGGGGATGATGGCCGCCACGAAGCTGTAAATCAGCTCCGTATTCGCGTTCTCCACTGTCACCTGAACCGTCTTTTCGTCAAGTATGTCTACGGATTTGATCGTGCTCAGCGTGGAAATCAGGGGAGTGCCATCCAGCAGTCCCGATACCCTCTCCAGAGAGTATTTCACGTCCTCAGCCGTCACGACATTGCCATTGTGGAACTTCACGTTGTCCCTCAAGGTGAACGTATAGACCAATCCATCCTCGGAGACCTGATAGTCACTGGCTACCGCATTAATCAGATTGCCATTCTCGTCGGGCTTCACCAAGCCTTCGAAAATGTTGAAGATAATTTCTTTCGTTCCTGCCGCCGTCGCTTTGTGAGGGTCAAGACTGTCGATATCCTGTTGTACTCCTACAACGATGGAGCCGCCGTACCTATCCCCGGTTTCCTGTCCGGACGCGGCGTCTTCTGCCGAACCGGATTCGCTGCCCTCCGGCTCTGTGCTCTCTCCGGAAGCGTCAGCTCCCGTGGATTCGCCGGATTCCGCAGAGTCAGTCTGCGTGGATTCTACTGTGGACTCCTTTGAGGAATTATCCTCCGAAGACTCTCCTGTGCCGTCTGCGCATCCGCCCAGTACAGCCATTGCCAGAAGCGCCGTAACCAGAAAGCCGCAAAGGCTCTTCTTTCCATGAAAACTTCTTTTCATTACGCTCTTCTCCTCTTCGTCGCAATGGAACGCTTTTATGTATGCTTTCCATTGGCATGATGATAAACCTCTCATTATTCGATTGTCACCCTCATTTTACCATAGAACAGGGGAAAAGCAAGTATTTTCTAAAATACAAAGGGATTTCTTTCATCAATCCGGGGCAATCCGCAGACCTGCCACAGGCCGGAAGCGGAACCTCCACCGTTTACGCATACCACTTGGCCTGTTCCCGCCAGATCCTGGCGTATTCACCCTGTTTTTCCAGCAGCTCCTCGTGCCGTCCGCACTCAGCCATTTTTCCGTCTTTCATGACGATAATCTTGTCTGCGCTGCGGCAGATTCCCACCCGGTGGGAGATGATCACCGAGGTCTTGTCCTGAATCATTTCCACGAATTTCGACAGAATATCGTACTCCACCAGCGGATCCAGGGCGCTGGTGGGCTCATCCAGGATAATGATGTCACTGTCTTTCCAAAGGCCTCTGGCGATGGCGATTTTCTGCCACTCCCCGCCGGACAGCTCCTCGCCGCCGAATTCCCTGCCTATCTGGACATCCAGTCCGCCTATCTTCTGCAGGAAATCCTTGCCCGCCACACGGCTCACCAGCTCTTCCATGGTCATTCTGTCTGTCCCGGCTTTCTTCTCTGCCATAGCCTTCCCGCCCACACTGGCTTTCTCTTCTGCCCTGGCCTTCTTGCCTCCTCTGGCTTTCTCTTCTGCCCTGGCCTTCTTGCCTCCTCCGGCTTTCTCTTCTGCCCTGGCCTTCTCGCCTCCTCCGGCTTTCTCTTCTGCCCTGGCCTTCTCGCCTGCACCGGCTTTCTCTTTTGCCCTGGCCTTCTTGCCTCCTCCGGCTTTCTCTTCTGCCCTGGCCTTCTCGCCTGCACCGGCCCTCTCTTCTATGGCCATCCCCTCTTCCATGCGTCTCAGGCAGCTGATGCCGATGTTTTCCCGCAGCGTGAACTGGTAATGCACAAAATCCTGAAGCACTACGGAAATGTGTTCATAAAGGCTTCTGCGCCGCAGTTCCTCCGTCTTCTGCCCATCGTAAGCCACATACCCCGCCGAGGGCAGGTAAGCCCCTGTGAGAATCTTGGCAAAAGTCGTCTTGCCGGAGCCGTTCTCCCCCACAATCACCACATGCTCTCCCTTCTGAATCCGGCAGGTCAGGCCTTTCAACGCATCCCTGTCACTGCCGCTGTAGCGGAAATGCACGTCCTCCGCCGAGACGGCATCCTGAAAGGGCCGGTACTCCCGGCTGCCGTCCTCTTCCGTGGGAATAGCAAAATAATCATAGTAATCCTCCACCACATGGTAGGTGGCCACGGCCTTGAACAGCATGGCGGTAAAGATCTGAAGACTGCTGTCATAGGATGTGAACGCAGACAGACAGGCCGCAAAAGCTCCCGGGGAAACCCGCCCCTCCACCATCAGATAAAAGGCCATCCCGATGTTAAAAGCATAGCAGCAGTTGCTTATGATGATTCCCCACACCTGCTTTTTGCGGACATCCCGATTGATTCTGCGGAAACCCTCCACCTTTTCCGCGTTCGCCCGCTTCCACTTGTCCGTCACATGCCCCTCGAACCCCATGACCCGCATCTCCTTGACTACCTCCCTGTCGGAGAACAGACTCCGCAGATAGTCGCAGCGCCGCAGGATACTGCTCTGGCCCCGCCGGAAAGCGGTCATCCTTTTCTCGTAATAGACCTTTGTCAGCACCGCGGGAAGCAAGGTGACCAATCCGGTCAATATCAGCACCGGCGAATATCTTCCCACCACGGCCACCATTCCGATGCTGGTGACAGCGCTTTTCAGGGTCAGATTGACCTGTTCGAAAAAATCGATCTGCACATTCTCCCCCGCGTTCGCCCTCTGGAATTTGTCCAGAGTCTCCGGATTCTCCAATTCCTCCAGCCGGATTTTCTCTGCAAAAGCAATCCGTTTTCCGCCGAAATAACGTTCGCCCAGCACACGGGCCTTTTTGGACGCGGTACGGAAGATTACATCCCCTATAGGCGTACAGGCCAGGCTGAAGCCATACAGCATGATTGCCCCTACAAGCGCCTTGCCGCCGTCATTTCTTTCCCCTCCCGCCAGTTCCAGAATCCGTGCCAGAAGCATCGGCGCCGCCACCGCAGAGAGCACCCCCAGGGAATCCACCACATAATTTACCACAAAAAATTCCGGAAACGCTTTATAGCAGTCTGTGAAAATATATTTTAGATAACGAATTGTTTTCCTCATCCCGCCTCCTCTTCCGGCCCTCTGTCCTGATAGAAAGAACTCTGGGCCAGAAACATCGTCCGATACAGCCCCTCACGGGCCATCAGCTCCTCATGGCTTCCCGTCTGAACGATTCTGCCTCCGTCCAGCACCAGGATTCTGTCCGCCATTCTGGCGCTGGCCAGCCTGTGGGAAATCAGGACTGTCCCCCGCTCCCTGAAAATCCTGGAGAAATTCTCGTACATCCGGCTCTCCGCCAGGGGATCCAGCGAAGCCGTGGGCTCATCCAATATCACGTACTTCGCGTCCGATACAAAAGCCCTGGCCATGGCAACCCGCTGCCATTGCCCCCTGGACAGATCCTGGCCGTCCTTCTCCAGCCTGCCCAGATTCCTGTCCAGCCCCCTGGCATCCATCCCTTTCGTGTCCGACCCTTTCGTATCCATTCCTTCTGTATCCGCCCCTTTCCCATGGGACTCCGCAAGCTCCCCCGCGTCCGCCAGTTCCAGCGCATGCAGAAGCTTTTCGTCATCCCAGAGGGCTTCCGGGTTTCCGAAAGCCACATTCTCCCGCAAAGTCATCTGATAGGACTGAAAATTCTGAAATACCACCGAAAGCAGCCGGGTGCGAAGTCCGGGAGAGATTTCCCTCACCGGCACCCCGCCGATTGTCACATTCCCTGTAGTCGGCTCATACAATCCGCAGAGCAGCTTAATGATCGTGGACTTTCCGGCGCCGTTCTCCCCCACAAAGGCGATCCGTTCCCCCTCTTTCGCATAGAAAGTGACGTTTTTCAGAATGTCCCGCTCTGTTCCGGGATACCGGAAACTTACGTTCTCAAAAGCGATATCATAGTAGGACAGATGTTCCACCGTCCCCAGATCTTTCCTGGTTTCCAGGTTCAGAAAATCCGTGTAATAGCGTATTCCCATGGCATTTGCGAACAGCCAGACCACATGGCGGCTTCCGTCATTCAGGCCTTTCCCGATTCCCGCCACGCCGTTCAGCACCGCGGTAAACTGTCCCAGCGTCAGGCTTCCCCCCAGCAGCCCGGCAGCCGACAGGAAGACCACGAACACCAGATAAATGAGGTTCAGAAGACGGCTGCAGAAATCCAGCTTCATCACCTCCCGGTTCTCTCTCATGGCCATGTCCGCGTACTTTGTGCTGTAATGATCCCACTTTTCCGCAAACAGCTGTGCCGCGTCGAACAGCTTCATCTCGAACATGGCGTGCTTGTTGGTAAGCAGATTCTTCAGATCAGCCGTTCTCCGGCGGGCATCCGCCCCTCCCTCCCTCACGGCCATGCTGTGGCCCGCGGCGTAATACCCCAGAACCATCATCGGAATCCCGATGATGACAATCCCCAGTCCCATCCAGGGCGAAATGGTGAATATCACTGCCATGGAAAAGACAAGGTTGATAGTCCTCTGTATGACATGCATGGTGCTCAGACAGCAGTCGAAGATTCCCGTTTCCGGGCTCCCGGACATTTTCTGGAAAAGCTCCTGGGTGTGCTGCTGTTCAAAGGAAGCGTATTCCAGCTCTGTCAGCCGCCTGGCGATGTCCGGGGCCATCCGCTCCATGAGCTTCATATTGGCCAGATCCATCTGGTAGGTGCCGATTCGCTGCATGGAGGTGTCCAGAGTCAGGAGCGCCACCAGGCAGATGCCCCACACCACCATGGCTTCCATGGTCTCTGTTCCCCCGCCCACATTCCCGCCGCCCACATATGCGAGGGCATTGTCCACGATCCGCTGCAGCAGAAGCACCTGGAACCCGGCGAAGGTAGCGGGTACGAACAGACAGACCATCGCTGCCATCGTATGGAACGGAACATAACGGAAAACCGTCTTCAGACAAAACAGGCAGTTCCCTGGAATGCTATTCTTCATGGATTTTTCCCTCCAACTATCAGCTTTCTTTCCACAGGGTTCAGTCCACCCTGGCATAATACTGTTCCTGCATCTTGAATAACGCCGCGCATCCCCCGACCCCGGCCATCAATTCCTCGCGGGTACCATACTCTGCCACCTGGTCGCGGTCGATACAATGGAAATGGCGGCATATTTTTCAGCAATACCAGGACTGCCATCACTCCCGCCAGCGACATATGGTTCTCTCCGGCTACCCTGAATAAATGTCTCACAACCTTAAAGTGCTCCCACTTTTTCTTCATAGCATCCCCTCCTGCCAATTCCCCGGTTCTGATTCTGTTATCTCGTATTATAACAAAAGAGCCTTGCTAACTATCAGGATCGTAAGATTCAGCAACTTTTTTGTCACTTTCAGCACTTTCTATGCTTTCTGCAGCAGCGCCCTCTTTGGAATCATATTTTGCATCCGTGGCCTGCTCTTTACAGGCGAACCCATTCCCTTTGCGGCAGCAAAGAGCTATACTGAAGCGCTTTCATGGCAAGTTTTCGTGATTGTCAGTATATATTGAGATGTCGGCGATGTTGGGTATTATCAGAAACATAGACGAGAATTTGATTATGATGCATTCGGTCGCAGAATTTACAGGACGATATTCCGCGGGAGATGCCGTACACATGTCATCTTATAACCGTCCGCGGCAATCGCACCACTGCCGTGAACCGGCTTTCCGTGCGCTCCACCGCCAGTTCTCCGTCACAGGCATGGACGATGCGCTCCATGCTGCGCAGCCCCAGCCCGTGCCCTACCTGATTGCGCCTGTCGGTCTTGGGGCTCGGCAGTTTATCGGAGCTCTGTGCCTGTAGCTTATCGGCCCCCTGTGCCTGCATCGCTTTCCTATCAGCACTCCCGTTGCCAGCAACCGCATTCTGCACTTTGATATAATAAAAATCCATTCTTTCCCTACACTCCACTGAAAGGAACTTCCCCTCCTGCACCTGTCTGTTGGCCTCCAGGGCATTGTCCAGCAGATTTCCCAGCAGACTGCAGATTTCGTCCGACTTCAGCGCAAGCTCCGTCAGATCACAGAGGGCAAGTTCCACCTGAACGCCCTCCTTTTTCGCCTTTGCCGCCTTATCCGCAAGCAGCGCGTCCACCACCAGGTTGCCGCTTTTCACCGGGAGCGTCAGGCTGTCCACGTCGTCTCCGAATATTCGTAGATAATCTGCCATTTCTCCGTACTTTTCTTCCTGTAGAAGCAGGCTTAAAAGGCTGATATGATTCTTCAGGTCATGCCAGAGCTCCCTTGTCCGCTGATACTGTTCCTCCACATTCCTCAGGTACAGGTTGGCCTCGTCCCTTTGCTGCTCAATTGCCGCTTTCCGCTCCCTGTCGTCCATTTTTTTCCGATAAAACGAGACAGAGACATAGTAGGCCGCCAAAAGAAGCAGCAGAAAGAGCAGCCGCAGCGCCACCGCGAACTCATCCCTGCCGGCTCCCATGCACTCCAGCGCCAGCATCACGGAAAAGACCGCTATCCCTGCCGTCAGGCCATCCAGATACTGCCAGCCTCCGCTACCGCCGCATGCCTTTTGCCTGTCCGGCCGCGCTTCGAATCCGTCCGCCATATTTCCGGCAAAATCCCGCCTTATGACCGTCCATGCTGTCAGGCCAATCGCTATGACGCTTTTGGATATGAGCATCCCCATCAGCTGGAACGCCATTCCGGAATCTGCCCCAACCAGGTAATGGCCGGGAGCTACATTTCGCATGATCAGATAGAAGATGCTGTCCAGATAAAAGGCAATGGAAAAAAAGCCCATGCCCAAAACGGTGGACTTTATATTGCCGTATTCTTTTTGTCTATATACCGCATATATGGTCAACAGCCCTGTCACGCACAAATCGAATATCCGCATCATCTCTCCCCAGGCTCCGCCACGCTGCCCGCCACTTGCTGCCCGCCTCATCCTCACACGCAGCCGTCACTTCATCTCCAGCATCAGCCTCTGCCTCACTGCTTTCCCATAGGAGCGGCTGACCGGAATCGGGACATCTCCCTCCAGCACAATCTCGCTGCTCGAATATCTCCGAATCCGGTCTATGTTCACCAGGAAACTCCTGTGGCAGCGCAGAAACGATTCCCCCAGCTCCTGCTGCGCGTGGTCCAGGCTGTCATAGAAGCTGTACTCCCTTTCCGCAGTCACCAGCCGCAGAATCCTAATCCGGCTCTCCAGATACAGGATGTCGCGTTTATCCACCCGCAGGGACTCTCCGCCGGCCTGGAACAGATAGGAGCTGCCGGAAAGCTCCTGCCTGATGTCCCCAAGCACTTTCGGCAGGCCTTCGGCAATCTGGCTTTTCAGCAGATACCGGAACGCCTTCACCTCATACCCTATCTGAACATAGTCGATAAAACCCGTGATATAGACAATCAGCCCGTCCTCACCACGCCTGCGCAGCGCCCGGCCCAACCGGATGCCCTCATCGCCGCCCTCCATCTGGATATCCAGGAAAAACACATCGGCAGAATATCCTCTTTCCATCGCCGCCAGAAGCTCGGCGCCGCTTGCATACTCCGAAATCTCCGCCTCGTAATCGTGGCAGATGCTGTCCTGCAGCAGCTTCTCATGTATCATCCGCCTGTATCGGAGTTCGTCATCACATATGGCTATCCTCATTTCTTTCCCTCCGCCGAAAGCCTGCCAGGAGCGAAAATACCTCTTCCGAATCCTATTCCCCCATGCCCCTCACGCAGTTGGCCATCAGCATGGCAATGGTCATAGGGCCTACGCCGCCGGGAACAGGCGTAATGTACGAGGTCTTCGGCGCCACGCTGTCGAAGTCCACATCCCCGCAGAGCTTGTTGTCCTCGTTTCTGTGAATTCCCACGTCTATGACCACAGCTCCGTCTTTCACATAGCTTTCATCCACCATCTTAGGCCTGCCCACGGCCACCACCAGGATGTCCGCACGCTTGGTGACTTCCCTCAGATTCTCCGTCCGGGAATGACACACCGTCACCGTGCCGTTCTCCCGCAGCAGCAGCATGGCCATGGGCTTGCCCACGATGTTGCTGCGCCCCAGCACCACGCACTCCTTCCCCTCTATGGAAATGCCGGAGCGCTTCAGCAGCTGGATCACACCAGCAGGAGTGCAGGACACGTATCCCGGCCTGCCGATGCTCAGGTTCCCCACACTCACGGGATGGAACCCGTCCACGTCCTTCTCCGGCGCGATGGCCAGCAGCACCCTGTCCTCGTGGATATGCGCCGGAAGCGGAAGCTGCACCAATATCCCGTCCACATCCTTACGTTTATTCAATTCCCCGATGACCCGGAGCAGCTCTTCCTCCGTGGTCTCCTCCGGCAGCTCATAGGCCAGAGATGCAATCCCCACATATTCGCAGGCCTTCTTCTTGTTCCTGACATATACAGAAGACGCGGGGTCCGCCCCCACCTGTATCACGGCCAGGCAGCGATGGATGCCCTGCTCCTTCATGGCCGCGGCCTTCTCCCGCAGCTCGTCCTTAATCTCCTGGGAAATCTTTTTCCCGTCTATCACCTGATACATTTGATGCTCCTTTCCGCACAAAGCTTATGTCTGCAACATCTCAGGAATTGCCGAAAAACCGATACCGTTTGTTTCGGGGAAAAAGCCCGAAAGGACAATGGAAATTGCCATGAACCCGTATCCGTTATCTGTAGACAGTTCCTTAGGAATTGTCGGAAAATAACTGCTGCAATTGCTTCAGGCAAAAG
>OFFF01000789.1_pt1 | contig 22379 bp, 25 predicted proteins | sample 1521301 | NCBI WGS metagenome assembly OFFF01 (sample SAMEA3504101, study PRJEB24116) | mouse gut metagenome | biome: mouse gut; feature: mouse-associated habitat; material: faeces | place: Denmark | collected 2011
ACCCGACCGCACCCGACCGCACCCGACCGCACCCGACCGCCACGTACCGCACGCATCGGCATGCAAGGCAGCCGCATGATGCACAGACAGCCCGTCGGCACACCATGCCGTGCAGGTCGCACCGGGCCGCAGCCTCCGGCAGGCTTTCACCGCCGCGGGCACGGCCCCTCTCCCCGCCTGCGCAACGAAACGGACGCCCCTCACATCCCTTACGCCCCGATCCGCGTATCCGCCCCTTGAATTTCGAAAACCGGGGAAACCGAAACCTTCCCCGGGCGGTTATATTCGCCGTTTCGAACCGGCAGCGGGGTATTCCCGCCGCACAAAACCCACGCACATGAACAGATTCCTATTGCTCTACGCCCTCTGCGCGACGGCGCTGCTCGTCGCGTACGCCCGCGACAGCCGCCGCGAAATCCGACGCCTCACCGAGAATCAGGCCGTCCTCGGCTCCGAGGCGGCGGCCTACCGCACGCAGCTGGGCGAAGCCGCGGCCTCGGCACAGGTGCTCCGGCTGCGCTGCGCCGAATTCGAACGGCTGCGTGCCGAGGATGCCGAGCGCATCCGCCGCCTCGGCATCCGCCTGCGCCGCACCGAGGCCGCGGCACGCAGCGCGACACAGACCCGGCTCGCACTGGAAGCCCCGCTGCGCGACACGGTGTTCCTCCGCGACACGATCCGCGACACCGTGCGCACGTTCCGCTGGCACGACCCCTGGGTCGCCGTCGAGGGCACGATCGCCCGCGACTCGGTGCACTGCCGCGTGGCGAGCACCGACACCCTGCATCAGATCGTGCACCGCATACCGCGCCGCTTCCTCTTCATCCGCTGGGGCACCAAGGCCCTGCGGCAGGAGATCGTGTCGTCCAACCCCCACACGCGGATCGTGCACACCGAATACGTGAAGATCGAGCGCTGACCCCGCACGCCGCGGCCCGGGCTCCCGTCCGACCCAGGAAGCGCTGCGGCCGTACGGCCCCGCCCCATCCGTCCCCGCCCGCCGCACCGAAAACAATCGCCCGGCATGGAGGCGGTTTCGAATTTTTCATTATCTTTGCTCCCTATGGAACGTACTGCTGTTTTTCCCGGATCGTTCGACCCCTTCACTCGGGGGCACGAGGCCCTGGTAAGCGAGGCCCTCGCGCTCTTCGACCGCGTGGTGATCGCCATCGGACACAACACGGCCAAAGCCGGGCTGCTGCGCGTCGATGACCGCCGCCGCCTGATCGAGGCGGTCTACGCCGGCGAGCCGCGCGTGGCGGTCCGCACCTACACCGGGCTCACGGGCGACCTGGCCCGCGCGGAGGGTGCCTGCGCCATCGTGCGGGGCGTGCGCAACACCGCCGATTTCGAGTACGAGCGCACGATGGAGGCCGCGAACCGCCGCCTGTTCGGCGAGCTGACGACCGTGGTGCTCTTCACCCCGGCCGAAGTGGCCGACATCGCGTCGAGCACCGTGCGCGAGCTGCTCGCATTCGGCCGTGCGGTCGATGAGTTCATGCCCCGCGGCATACGAATCGAAAATTACTTATAACACCGAATAATTATGATGGAATTCACTGCCGAAATGATCGCCGGACTGCTGGAAGGCGAAGTCGTCGGCGACAAAGAGGCCAAGGTGCACACCGTATCCTCCATCGAGGAGGGGCACGAGGGTTCGCTGGCCTACCTGACCAACCTCAAATACGAACCCTACCTCTACACGACCGGCGCTTCGATCGTGCTGACCGACCGCTCGTTCGTCCCCTCGCAGCCCGTGCGCGCCACGCTGGTGAAGGTGGAGAGCGCCGCTGCGGCCGTGCTGAAGCTGCTCGAAATGTACCAGGCGGCCAAGCCCCGCCGCAAGGGCATCGCCCGCCTGGCCTCCGTGTCGCCCGAGGCCCGGCTGGGCGAGGAGTGCTATGCGGGCGACTTCGCGGTGATCGAGGAGGGGGCGCAGATCGGCGACCGCTGCCAGATCTATCCCCAGGCATACGTGGGCCGCGGCGTGCGGATCGGCGACGACACGATTCTCTACCCCGGAGCGAAGGTCTACGAGGGCTGCCGCATCGGCAGCCGCTGCATCGTCCACGCGGGAGCCGTGATCGGCGCCGACGGTTTCGGCTTCGCGCCCAATGCCGAGGGAGGCTTCGACAAAATTCCGCAGCTGGGCAACGTGGTGATCGAGGACGACGTGGAGATCGGAGCCAACACCTGCATCGACCGCGCCAAGACCGACTCGACCGTCATCCGCCGCGGCGTGAAGCTCGACAACCTCATACAGATCGGCCACAACGTGCAGGTGGGCGAAAACACCGTATCGTCGGCCCAGACCGGCATCGCCGGCACCTCGCGCGTCGGCCGCAACTGCTTCCTCGCGGGGCAGGTGGGCATCGCCGACCACGTGACGGTGGGCGACCGCGTACGCATCGGCTCGAAGGCCGGCGTGGACAAGAGCATCCCCGACGGCGAGGTCCGCATGGGCTACCCCGCCCTGCCGGGATTGCAGTTCCACCGCGCCTCGGCCGTATACAAGAACCTGCCCGAGCTGTCGAAGCGCGTGGATGCGCTCGAAAAGCGGATGCGCACGCTGACCGAAGAGTAGGCCGCCGCGCACCGGAAGCCCTCGGACAAGACTCCGGCACGACACGTGCCGGTAAAGATTCATGCCGGCCGGAAGCGGCCGAACGGACAAAACGAAAAACGACATAAGATGAAAAAGATCCTTATCCTGGCCGCAGCAGCCGCATGCTGCATGGGCTGCACATCGAACCGATTCGTCGTACGGGGCGACATCCGCGACTTCGCGGGCACCCTCTATCTCTACGACGCGAACGGCACGAAACTCGACTCGGCGGTCACCGACAACGGCCGCTTCCGCTTCGAAGGGGTTTGCGAGGGCCCCGCGATCCGCTACATAGGCAACGACGCGCCGGACGGCGAGCTGTTCGCACAGATGTTCTTCCTCGAACCGGGCACCATCCGCTTCGAGGGCGACCGCGAGGCATACGCCACGGGCACTCCGGCCAACGACGCGCGACGCGCATTCGCGGAGCGGGGCAGCGAGCTGCTCGAACGCTACCATGCACCGGAAACCACCGATGCGGAGCGCGAGAAGATCGAACACGAATTCGAGAAGATGAGCAAGCAGGAATTAGAAGAGAACCGCGACAACATCTTCGGCCTGGCGCTCCTGGCCCAGATGGCCCCCGCCATGAGCTCGGAGGAGCTGCTGGCCGCGCTCGACGCACTGCCCGAGCAGCTGAAGCGCAACGAGACGGCGACCGCCCTCCGCCGCTTCGCCACGGAGGTGAAGGCCGCGGCGCCCGCACGCCCCGACACTTATCTCGACATCGAGCAGAACACGCCCGAAGGCAAGAGCGTGTCGCTGCGCTCGGTAGTGGAGAATCCGCAGAACAAATACGTCCTGCTCGACTTCTGGGCCTCGTGGTGCAAACCCTGCATGCGCGAGGTGCCCCACCTGAAGGAGGCCTACGACGCCTACCGCACGAAGGGATTCGAGATCTACGCCGTGTCGCTCGACGAGGAGGAGGCGCGCTGGACCGAGGCCATCGCCTCGAACGGCATGTCGTGGATTCATGTCAGCGACCTCGGAGGCTTCGAGAACGGCGCGGCCGCGGTCTACGGCGTGCGGAGCATCCCGAGCAACTACCTCATCGAGACCGCCACGGGACGCATCGTGGCCTCGGACCTGCGCGGCGCGGCGCTCGGGGAGGAGCTCGGCCGGCTGCTGAACTAAAAGCCGCCGTACCGTGTCCGCACCCGACGCATACCGCATTCTGGGCATCGACCCCGGCACCAACTACATGGGTTACGGCGTGCTGGAGGTCGAGGGCCGCACCGTGCGCTCGGTCGTGCTGGGTGACATCGACCTGCACCGGCTCAGCGACCCCTACGAAAAGCTGCGCACCATCTTCGAGCGGGTCGGGGCCCTCATCGACGAATACGGCCCCCGCGAAGCGGCGCTCGAATCGCCCTTCTTCGGCGAGAACGTGCAGAGCATGCTCAAGCTCGGACGCGCACAGGGGGTGGCGATGGCCGCGGCGCTGAGCCGCGGAATGCAGGTGTTCGAATACGCCCCCTCGCGCATCAAGCAGAGCATCACCGGCAGCGGCGCCGCACCCAAGGAGCAGGTGGCCGCAGTGATCGGCCGCATGCTGCGGATCGACCGGCCGCCCCGCAGGCTCGACGCCACGGACGGCATGGCCGTGGCGATGTGCCACTACTTCATGAGCTCGTCGCCCCTAAACGCGGCCCTGGGCGGCGAAAGAAAGAAAGGACTCGGGGGCGGACGCAAGGCCGCATCGAAAGAGGGCAGCTCGTCGTGGGAGCGCTTCCTGCACGACCACCCCGACCGCCTGATCGAACGCTGATATGAAACGCCCCGTTGCCGAACCGTGCGCACCGGCGCACGCGAACAGCATCACCGTATCCGACGAAGACCGGCCCACCGTCGAAGAGATCGCCGCAGGATACGACAACCAAGCGAACCACATGCGTGCTCCGAGGTACGCAGGGTCTTCGGCAAGCCGCACGATTTCCCGGAGGAGCAAGGCATCCGCTGCCGCCTGCACATCGAATGAGGGCGGCAGGCGGTCGTACACCCCGACCCGTGCGAAGCGAGCCCGTAAGGTGACCGCGCGACTCCGTCCGATACGACACAGCACTAATAAACAGGGCACCCCCGCTCAGGTCCCGGCATCCGTCAAATTTCGTCACCGACCGTCCATTTCCCGCTCCGGCACGGCACGCACGCATCCGGACCGTCAGAAAAGAATCCCCATGCACCGTTTTCGCCCCGCACCCCGACTTATCCTCGCCGTCGCCGCACTGCTCTGCGGCTGCGGCGATGTGCGCACCACGCTGACCGGCCGCATCGAAGGCCTCGGCGCCGACTCCGTACGGCTGCTCGCTCCGGGCGACGGTCGGGACACGCTCGCCGTGGCCCCCGTCGCTGCGGACGGCACGTTCCGCATGGAAATCCGCCTTCCGGAGCCCGCGATCGCCGTTGCGACGGCTGACGGTGAGCCGCTCGCACCCGTGCTGCTCGAAAAGGGCGACCTCCGCCTGGAGTACGGCCCCACGGGGCTCTGCCTCGCCGCAGGCACACCGGCCAACGACAGCCTGAGCCGGTTCCGCGAACTCCTCGAACGCGAAACTTCGCCGGAGGGCGCGCGGGCGCTCGCCGGGCGCACCTTGGAGCGCAACACCGGCAACCTCTGCGGCGTCTGGCTCTTCCGAACGTACATCGCCCCCGAGGCATCCGACGCAAGGGCCCTCCTGGAGCGCTTTCCGCGGTCACTGCGCCGCACGCGCCCGCTGCGGGATGCGGAGCGGCGCATCGCCGCCGCCGAACGCACGGCACCGGGCAGCCCCCTCGTCGAGCTGGCGCTCCCCGACTCCGCAGGCCGCACGGCGCTCCTGTCGGAATGCGCCCGGGAACGCACGACGGTCGTCTGCTTCTGGGCCGCCTGGAGCCGCGGATCGCAACGCACGCGCCGTGCGTTGCAGCGCCTCGCAGCGCGCCGTCCCGACCTTGCGGTCTACGCCGTATCGCTCGACAACGACACCGCGGCGTGGCGCCGCGAACTGAGGCTGCATCCTACGGGCTGGACCGAGGTGCTGGGCACCGACCGGGGCCGCAGCGCCGCAGCCGAAGCATACGGCATACACGACGTGCCGTCGCACGTGCTGATCGGTCCCGACGGCCGGATTCTGGGTCGCGACCTCACGCCACAAGCGATCGAAGCGCTGCTGAAAGAACCGCGGTAACCGATACCGGATACAAGGACTCCGATAACGGGTGCCGGCCCCAAAAATCCCGGTAACAGGCACCGCCCAAGAAGCGCAGCAACCTGCTCCTGCCCCGGCACCGATGCAGGGAAGCGGCATCGGCACGGCAACCGGCCACAAATGCAATCAGCGCCGCTCCTGTTACCGGACTGCGATCCGACACCGGCACCGCACCGTGCTCAGCCGCCGCAACCGGACTCCGAACCGATACCGGTACAGCAGCGGGCTCAGCCGCCGAAACGAGGCATGAGATACAAAACCGCCGGAGAGCTGCCCCCTTTCCGCACAAAAATCCGCGCCGGCTTCCGAAAATTCAGCTTCCGCAGGCCCTGCCCGGAAATTCACGGACCGATTTCAGGGCAAATTTCTCCCCCGAAAGAAGTTTTTCGACCGGCCGAAAGGAAACCCATCGAGCGAATTTCGCAATTCGAGTCGAAATTGCGTCTTTTTCCCACCCCCTTCAGAATGCACTCTGAGGCCGATTTTGAAAAAATATGAATTTTTTTCGCAAAAAAATTTGCACGCCCCGAATTTTCGCCATATATTTGCACTCGCAATCAGCAAGGCACCGTAGCTTAATTGAATAGAGCATCTGACTACGGATCAGAAGGTTACAGGTTTGAGTCCTGTCGGTGTCACTAAGAAAGAGAGTTCCAAAGGCTCTCTTTCTTGCGTTTGGAGCGGCCCTGCCGGACAGGCAGGCCGCATCGGGACCGGGGCACTCCCCCGTCCGGATCCTCAGGCAAGGCGCATCCCCCACCCGACGAACGACAGTCCCGTTGCCGAAACGGGACAACGGGAGAACGGACGCCGCAGCCCGGAGAGCCGCACGAAAGGTTTTCAGGCAAACCCGCACCGCCGGGGACTCATGCCGAGGCACCCCGCAAAATATCGGGAAAGAATCCGGCACCGCAGGTGCCGTCGAAAGATCATCGTACCGCAACGACATAAACGCACCACCGGCCCCGGTCGCAATGCACCAGGGGCATACGCACGCCGACCCGCCCCGGCATAGCGGAAGCGGGCAATGCAGCGCTTCGGCTGCGATGATTGCGTCAGGCAGGGATCAGAGCTCCGTAAAGAGGTCGAACTGGTGCAGAAGCGTGCATGCGAAAAATACGCCGATGACGAGGCAGAGCGCCACGAGCAGCGCATTGAGCACGCGCCCCGAAGGCTTCGACGAAGGGCCGGCATTGACCCGGACGTATTCGCGGAAGAAGACGTAGAGCGCCGGCACGGTGCTGCATGCCAGCAGGTAGTCCTCGGGGATGCCGAAAAAGTAGACTTTCGACAGGCCGATGAGCGCCCAATGGCAGAGGAACATCGCCAGCACGATATTGACCCGCTCCGAGAAGGCGAGCATCAGCCCGATGGTGAAGACCGCCACCGAGCAGGGCATGACGGGCATGGTCATCATCGGGAACGTGCGCCCCAGCGCCAGCGAACAGAACGGATAGAGAAGCGGCATGGCCAGCAGCAGCAGCGCGAAGACGTTGTGCTTGTCGGACCTTTCGAGCGAAGTGCGTTTGAATGCCAGGTCGTAGAGCCATATGCCGCCCATGACGGCCCAGAAGAGCGCCAGCATGCCGTGATACTCGCGCGGGCGGCAATAGACCATGTAGTAGGCGCCCGCGATCCAGAAGTTCAGAAAGGCCATAAAAAGCTTCATGGCGACCCGCACGGCGGGCGTCGGACGCAGGTAGAGCAGCACGAGCAGCGCGGCCGCCAAGACCGTGAAAAGAAGCTGTGCGGGCCATGTCGCGGCGTTATAGGCCGCAATCGTGTTCCAGAAAATTTCCATAACAACCTAATTGTTTGAACGTTTTCGGCGCGTCATGGAGAAGGCGCGGCGTTTGAATACGAAGATGGGAAGCGTGGCGCCGACGGCGAGCAGGGCGATGACGCTCAGCGAGACGGTGGCGTTGAGAAAGAACTGCTGCATGTAACGCACCCCCTCGTCGGCCCGGTCGAGCGACTGGAGGAACATGATGAGCGAAAAGACGGTCTTGTAGGCATAGATGCCTGGCACCATGGGCAGCAGCGCCGGGATGTAGAGCACCGTCATGGGGCAGCGGACGCCGCGTCCGAGCCACAGACTGCCCATGCCGATGGCGAATGCGGCGACGAACGACGCCGAGGCGATGTCGAGCCCCGCATGACGCATCAGGGCGAAACGCAGGGCGTGGCCCACGGCCGCGAGCAGCGCGATGCGGGGAAAGGCGCGCAGCGGAGGATCGGAGATCGCACCGAATCCGATGGCTGCCACGGCAGCGAGGAGTGCGTCGAAGAGAATGTCCGTAAAAATCATAGCAACGAATCCTTGATCATCAGCAGCGTGGCCGAAAGTCCCACGGCGATGCAGACGATGAGCAGCATCGCATTGACCAGACGGCTGACGCCGATCAGCACGTGCCCCTCCACGATGTCGATGACCCCGTTGATGAGCGGCACGCCCGGAACCAGAAACAGCGGACTCGTGGCCAGCGCGACCTCGGCCGCGCAGTCGAAACACAGGGCCGCCGAGGCGCAGAGCGAGGCGACGAAGGCCGCACATATGAAAATAAGGAAATGGTTCACGCCGCGGGCCTGCATCCGCTGCTTCACGGCGAAGCCGACAAGCGTCGCCGTGAAGACCACGCCCACGGCGGTCCAGTCGCCGCCGAACAGCCGGCAGAACGAGGCATTGGCCAGCCCGACGACGAGCAGCGTGAAGATCGGGTCCATGCGCGGCTTCTCCACGAGGGCCCGGTAGCGGCGGCGGATCTCGTCGAGCGACAGCCCCTCGTCCAGCGCATCCCAGCCCAGGGCGCTCAGATCCGAATTGCGCTCGAAGCTGATCGGCAGCGCGGGAATCTCCGCCACGCGCGTCACCGCCTCGCCGCTTTCGGGGTCGAGCACCGTCAGGATCGTGCTTTTCTGGAAACTCGACAACTGCACGTCCACGCCCAGCGCCTCGCCGATGCGGCGCGAATTGCGTATCGACCGCGAGGTATGCACGCCCGAGCCCAGCTGGTAGGCGGCGTATTCGGCGACGAAGCCGAGGATCTCCGCCAGTTCCTGTTGCGTTTTCATGGCTTATCGAATTGCTTTTCAAGTTTTATCGTTCCGCTCACGGGGTCGAAGCCGACCACCGCGCTGCCGAAAAGACGCTCGATGTGTCCGCTGCGCACCATCTCCTCCGTGGGCAGGTGATGCAGGTGCGGCGGGTCGATCAGCGCCACCGAGTCGCAGAGCGCCAGCGCGATGTCGAGTTCGTGCGTGGAGAAGAGGATGCATTTGCCCTCGTCGCGCGCCAGGTGCCGGAGCAGCGTGCAGAGTTCGTAGCGGTTGGGCAGGTCGAGGAACGAAGTGGGCTCGTCCAGCAGGATGATCGGCGTCTGCTGGGCCAGCGCACGGGCGATCATCACCCGCTGGCACTCGCCGTCGGACATCGTGTCCATCGTGCGGCCGGCATAGCCGTCCATGCCCACGGCCGCGAGCGTGCGGGCCACGACGGCGGCATCTTCCGCCTGCATGCGGCCGATCCAGTTGGTATAGGGGGCGCGCCCCAGCGCCACCACGTCGCGGCACCGCAGGTTGGCGATGCGCACCCGCTCGGTGGTGACGAAGGCCACCGTGGCGGCCAGCTGCGGCGGTGCAATGCGGTCGAGGTCGCGGCCGTCGAGCAGCACGCGGCCGCCGCGGCGCCCGTCCAGCCCCGCCAGGGCCCGCAGGAGGGTCGATTTGCCCGTGCCGTTGCGCCCCAGCAATGCCGTGAGCGTCCCGGCGGGGATTGCGGCAGAAACCCCGTCGAGGAGGATGCGGCCGCCGTAACCGAGGGTGAGGTGTTCGATGCGGATCATGTCAGGCGATGGATTTGTTGCGTACGACGACCCACACCACGACCGGAATGCCCAAGAGGGCCGTGATCGTATTCACGGGCAGCGTCAGCTGTTTCGATACGATGTCGCAGGCGAGCAGCACGACCGCGCCGGCCAGCGCCGACGCAGGCATCAGCACGCGGTGGTCGGCATCGCGGAAGAGCATGCGCGCCACGTGGGGCACGGCGAGCCCCACGAAGCCGATCGGGCCGCAGAAAGCCGTCACGGTGCCCGCGAGCAGGATCGTGGAGAGAAAGAGCAGCAGCCGCGCGCGGCGCACGTCGAGGCCCATCGTGCGGGCGTACTGCTCGCCGAGCAGCAGCAGGTTGAGCGGCTTGATGGCCGCCACCGACAGCCCCAGGCCGAGCGCGACCGCCGGCAGCAGCAGCGCCAGCTGCCCCGCCGTCACGTCGCCCAGCGACCCCATGGTCCATATCACGAACGACTTGAGCGCCTCCTCGCGGCTCAGGTACTGAAGAATCTGCACCACGGCGCCCACGCCCGAAGAGAACATCATGCCGAGGATCAGTATGACCATAATGTCGCGGATCCTGCGGCTCACGGCCGCGATGACCAAGAGGATCGACGCCGACCCGACCCACGCGGCCCCCGCCATGCCGAGCGACGCCATCGGCCCGCCCCCGCCGGCTGCGGCGCCGAAAAGCGGCGCGCCGAGTATGAAGAGCGCCACGCCGAGCGAAGCGCCCGAGCTGATGCCCAGCACGTAGGGTCCGGCAAGGGGGTTGCGGAAAAGCGTCTGCATCTGCAATCCGCTCACGGATAGCGCCATGCCGGCGGCCACCGCCACCACGGCCTTCACGAGCCGGATGTCGCGCACGATCTTCGCGGTCGCAGGCGCCGCGTCGCCGCCCGCGAGCGCCGCCCACACGTCGCCCAGCGGAATGGGAACGGCCCCCGTGGCAAGATCGACGACGAAGAGCGCGAGTGCCACGAACGACAGCACGATGAAAAGTAAAACGACACGGGATTCCATGCCGCAAAGATAGGTCTTTTTTCGATTCCGTGTCCTCTGAATCCACACCGGCGCGCACGAAACGCACCGAAAAAAAGGGGCGGAAAATTCGTTTTTCCGAAAATTGTTTGTAATTTTGCGAACAACAAACACGATACCGACATGCAGCACATGCACCATACGCCTGACACCGAGCGGCTCGCGCGCTTCGCCAAAGCCCTGGGGCACCCCACGCGGATCGCCATTCTGCGCTTCCTGGCCGAACGGAGCGAGTGCTATTTCGGCGACATCCACGAGGAGCTGCCGATCGCGAAGGCTACGGTATCGCAGCACCTCGCCGAACTGAAGGAGGCGGGGCTGATACAGGGCACCATCGAACCGCCCAAAGTCAAATACTGCATCAACCGCGAAAACTGGAAGATCGCCGGAGCGCTCTTCGCCGGAATGTTCGCAGGCTGCCGCACCGAAAACCGCACCGGCTGCTGCGACGATTGAAAAATCGGCCCTCATTGTTCGTTATTCGCCGAAAAACTAACAATATAAAAAACGTAACAGGAATCATGAAAATCGCGATCTGTCTCCTACTGGCCGTCTGCCTGCAAGCGTGCGGCAGCGGCGCACGCACTCCGGCATCCGCGCGACGGGTGGCCGACGACTGTGTGGAAGTGCTCTATTTCCACGGCAAACAACGCTGCAAGACCTGCACGGCGATCGAGAGGGTCGCCCGTGAAACGATCGCGGAGGCATTCGCCGACGAGGCGGACGAAGGCAAGGTGGTCTTGCGCGTGATCGACACCTCCGCCCCGGAGGGCGAGGCGCTGGCGGATCAGTACGGCGTCACATGGGCGTCGCTGTTCGTGAACCGCTGGGAGCGAGGCGAGGAGCGGCGCCACGACCTGACCGCGGAGGCATTCGCCAAGGTTCCGAGCGACCGGGAGGCCTTCCGAAAGAGACTCACAGAAACAATCGCAAAGGAGCTGGAGTGATGGAATGGCTGCATGACCTGCTCGACAACGGCACCACGCCGGTGCTGACCGCCTTCCTGCTCGGATTGCTCACGGCGGTATCGCCCTGCCCCCTGGCCGCGAACATTACGGCCATCGGATTCATCGGCAAAAACATCGGGAGCCGCAGGCAGCTGTTCGCGAAGGGCGTGCTCTACACCTTGGGGCGCATCGCGGCTTACACCGTGCTGGGCATCGTGCTGATCTGCATATTGCGACAGGGTGCGAGCGTGCTCGGCATCCGCAAGGCCATCGCCGCATGGAGCGAGGTGCTGTTCGGACCGCTGCTTCTGCTCATCGGCCTGTTCATGCTCTTCGGCAGCAGGCTGAAGCTCCCGCAGGGAAGCCCCGGCGCCCGGAGCGAGGCATTCGCCGGAAAGGGAGGATGGGGCGCATTTCTCCTCGGAGCGCTCTTCGCGCTGTCGTTCTGCCCCACGAGCGGCGTGTTCTACTTCGGCATGCTGGTTCCGATGGCGGCGACGACGGACCACGGATGGCTTCTGCCGGCCGTATTCGCCGCGGCCACGGCGCTGCCCGTGCTGGCCGTAGCCTGGATTCTGGCGTTCGGCATCCGTCATCTGGGGGCTTTCTACGGCAGAATGAAGGCCTTGCAGACGCGGCTCAACACGATCGTAGGCGTGCTGTTTCTTGCGGTCGGAATCTATTACTGCATCGCGCTGGCGGCATGACGCTGCGGCCGCATGCGCACCGCGAAGCATCGAACCAATAACCGGATAAACACAATATCATGGAGATCAAAGTTCTGGGAACGGGCTGCGCCGGATGCAAGGCCCTGTTCGAAACGGTTTGCGAAGCCGTGAATCAGCTCGGCATCGAAGCGACGGTCGTAAAGGAGGAGGACCTCCTGAAAATCATGAAGTACGACGTGATGTCGCTCCCGGCGCTGGTCATCGACGGCGCCGTCGTGTCGAAAGGCAAGCGCCCGAGTGTCGAACAAGTAAAGGAGCTGCTGCGATGATCCGACGTTTCGCGGACTGGCTCGTCTTCTCGGTGTTCGGACTCACGCCGGGCACACCCCTGGGCGAAGCCCTCGATTTCTTCGTCTACGACACGCTGAAGATCACGCTGCTGCTCTTCCTGATCTCGACGGTCATGGGCACGATCAACGCCTACTTCCCGATCGAACGCCTGCGGCGCTATCTTTCGAGCCGCCGGCTCTACGGCATCGAGTACTTCCTCGCCGCGGTGTTCGGTGCCGTCACGCCGTTTTGCTCGTGTTCGTCCATCCCCCTGTTCATCGGGTTCGTAAAGGGAGGCATTCCGCTCGGCGTGACGTTCTCGTTTCTGATCGCCTCGCCCCTAATCAACGAAGTCGCGGTCGCCATGTTCGCCGGCTCCTTCGGATGGCGCGTCACGGTCCTGTACATCGCCTCCGGCATCGCGATGGGCATGCTCGGCGGATGGCTTCTCGGGAAAATGCGCCTCGAAAAGCTGCTCACTCCCTGGGTAAGGCAGATACAGGCGCAGTCCGAGGCGGAGAGCACCCGCTGGCAAGCCGAGGGGCTGCCGTTCGCCGTACGGCTCCCGACCATCCTGCGCGACGCCCGCGACATCGTCCGGGGCGTATTCCTCTACATCGTGGTCGGCATCGCCATCGGTGCGGGAATCCACGGTTACGTGCCCGACGAATTCTTCGCACGATGGATGGGACACGACAACCCGTATGCCGTGCCGCTGTCGGTGCTGCTGGCCGTACCGATGTACGCCAACGCCGCAGGCATCGTGCCGGTGGTGCAGGTATTCGTCGCCAAGGGCATACCGCTGGGAACCGCACTCGCATTCATGATGGCGGTCGTAGGACTCTCGCTCCCCGAGGCCACCCTGCTCAAGAAGGTCATGACCTGGAAGCTGATCGGAATATTCTTCGGCACGACCGCCGTCATCATCATCCTCTCGGGCTATCTGTTCAATCGGATCCTTTAGAGGCGCCGCCCGCGCCGCCGGGGAGTACGACTCCGGCCGGCGGCATGACGTCCGGGGCCGCGGCACATTGCGTGTCGCGGCCCCGACTGCGTGCGGCATCAAACTTCAGGATTCAAAGCCTCTTTTTTCCGATCCACAGCAATAACCCCAGGCATGAACCCGGTCAGACGTATTTCTCGAACGGGAGAACATATTTCCGATACATTATATCGCACCGTCGCTTCGCACTGGCCACGAACATCCGCAAATAAGCCTTTGCCCAATCCTCCAGATCCCCGGTGAAAGTCTGGTCCATATCCGAAACATGAAATTGAATCTGCATGGCCGACGCCCAATTTATATACAACGAATCCGGCCGAGCCTTGAAAAGATTCCCGTAATGCGCCGCAACGCATTTCAGAATCTTATCCTCATTTCTCCAATCAATCTCCACGTAGTTGATGCTCACATTTCGAAAATCCCCGTTGTCCAAAAGAATCGCACACATCTGGGCAACCTTGTAAGCCGAAATAATATTCGGCGCCATTGCCGATTTCGCAACATTCCGAGTTTTCACATCCAACAACTCGAAATACCCTTCTTTCTGATAGAGAATATCCGCCGTATCATTCTGTTTCTCCTCGAATATATTCTGCGGATTCCAATTCTTGGTCGCACCGTCGCCGCGACTCAGAAGAAACAATGCGACCGGAGAGTGAAAGAGCGCCATTCTGTCTTTCACAGTAATACATTGAGGATTATTTCGATACAAATCATTCAAGTACTCGTATTGTTTGAATACATTCTCCGGATACATACCCTTAAGATGACGGTATACCAACTTCTCGAACGGTTCTCCGGCCGCATGTCCGGACAAGGTTCCGCTATCCGCAGCATTGGGTCGGGCAACCTCTTTATGCAGCACCCAATCCAGCAGTTCCGTGTAATCAATCCTGTTCATAAAACAATTTTTCGAGGTTTTTTTCGATGATGGGAAGCAAAGCAGCATCCGCCGTCCTAACATATTGCTGCGTAGCTTGTACTATGCGATCGTGCAACTCTACCTCTCGTGCATTCTCCCAGACAATGGGTCGGTAAGGTATGCTCGCAACAGGCGATTCCGAAAACTCTACGACTTCACCTTTCACAACACCGTTGTGTTTGAGCCATTCGAATACCCTTGAACTATTCAAGTATGCCAACAAATAATAAATACTCTCCCGACAGTTACTTTTCTTGAGAATCCCCGTAACATCTTGCAAAGGAAACGTCTCAGGATCCGCTATGGCAAAACGGAAATGATTCTTGTTCGAAATCCGCTCTTTACAAGGCACAAAAATGCGATATTCCGGCCGACGAAACAACGCTTCATTGCGAGGAAAAGCGAATTCCCACATTTTCAATTCTTTCCCATAGCTATATCTCTTCGAAAGCTCATCCCTGTACGGAATGAGTCGAGAATATACATTCGGATATCTGTTTGCGAACGTCTCCTCGTCTATATCCTCTTTCACAAAGAAATAATAGCTATCCGACACATTGCGGAAGCATCGCAGATCTTTCGCCTTATATACATGGATCAGAGCATCCCTTTCTCGCTCGTTGAGCAAGGAAACGTCCTCGATGCGAAACGCTTTATCCAAACCCGACACCATGCCGTTGCCGATATCGCAGAAATCCCCGATCCGATAATAATCCCCCGACGATGCAACGGGCAAGCATCGCTTGCGACAGCTCCGTTCGAAAGAAATCATGGATAAACGCTCCTCCGAAGTCGCAAAAATCCATCGCTCACCGGGCTCGAACTGCGGGACAGTCGTCAGAACGAAACTCGATGCCTTTTGCAATCCTTCCGTTGTCGGTCTTTTTTTTCCTGCATATCTCCACACGTTCATTGACGCCACCGCAACACTTTTCACATACCGGAAAATCACGAAAGAAGACGCTACGCCCTCAAACAGAGGAACTTCTTTAAAATGATATATATCAGTGAGGGAACCGTGAGCGACCATATAATCGCGTAAACTTTCGGAATGCGTCGTATTCATCCAATATTCGGGACAAATGAAAATCAGTTCTCCGGCATCGTTCAGCTGCTCTATGCTTTTAAGTATGAAAATAAAAAAATAGTCACACATGCTGTTGAAGTACAGCGACCAAAGCCGCGACTGAGCCAACTCCGCCTTCAAGTGTTCCTCAAGATTACGCCATCTTATGTAAGGAGGATTTCCGATAATGACATCGAAGTTTTCATCCTCGGGAGAGGATACGAAACTTCGGTAGTCCACATATTCATAAGGATTATCTAACGTCGGATCAATTTCATATGCCGTAATATTTCCGAATCCGTGCTTTTCCAGCATGCCGAGAAAAACCCCCTCTCCGCACGACGGCTCCAAAACCTTTGCGGATACGTCGTGAGTTATCAACGTTACCATATATTCCGCTATAGAAGCGGAAGTAAAATATTGCCCGTATTTATTCTTGGTTTTTGCCATCATCCTGTCATCCGCACCGGACGGAATTTACAAAAAAAGCGAGAACCTTTCGATTCTCGCTTCGTACCCCCCCAGGGGCTCGAACCCTGGACCCCAACATTAAGAGTGTCGTGCTCTACCAACTGAGCTAGAGAGGCATCAATCATCATCTGATTGCGAGTGCAAAGATATGCACGATTTTTAATTCTGCAAAATTTTTCGAAGATTTTTTTCACAAAATTTACGCCGAATTTTCTTTCATGCCCTCGAACACACACAATAAAGCACTAACAAACAACATATTACACCTAAAAATACCCTATGCAAAATAATCGAGAAAAAATCGTCCTTCGCATCCGCATTCCGGCACGCAATATGCCCCATCGACCGAAAAGCGGCACGTTCCGCGCCGCCGCAATGCATGTTCCACTAAAAAAAGAGACAATGAAAAAGTACAAATGCACCGTCTGCAACTGGGTTTACGACCCTGCGATCGGCGATCCCGACCACGGCATCGCACCCGGCACCCCGTTCGAGGAGCTGCCCGACGACTGGACCTGCCCCGAGTGCGGCGTAGGCAAGGAGATGTTCGAACCCGAGGAGTAGCGGCCGCGGAGCGCGGAGTCCGCCCCCGACCGGACGGGCTCCGCAGCATCCGACCGGCCCGCACGGCAAAACTCCGGCCCTCCCCCGCACGGCAAATGATCCGGCATGCCGCGGCCGCCCGAACCGCAGTGCGTTCCACAACCCTCGAACCGCAGTGCATTCCACAACCCTCGAACCGCAGTCCGTTCCGCCCCCACGACCGGCACCCGCCCGGCCGGCGCCCCTCCGCGAACGGGGCAAATGACGTTTTTCCCGACGCAAATTCCGCAAACCCCGCACGCGCTGCGCCCGCGACTTGTAAAAATGCGGCGATTTTCCTATCTTTGGGTGACAGAAAGCACCTTGCCATGAAAAGAGACCTTCGCGACATCGCCGCACGTTTCGCATTCGACGCTCCCGTCGCGGGCATCGAATCGCTGGGCGCCGGGTTCATCAACGACACCTTCCGCATCCGCACCGCGGGCGCGGGCCCCGACTACATCCTGCAACGCAAGAACCGAGAGATTTTCCGCGACGTTCCGGCCATGATGGAGAACATCCGCAAGGTCACCGAGCACATCCGCCGCCGCGTGGAGGCTGCCGGCGGCGACCCCGAGCGCGAAGCGATGCGCATCGTGCCGACCCGCGAGGGCGCCCTCTGCCACACGGACGACGGAGGCGAATACTGGACGGCAGCGCAGTTCATCGAGGGCGCAAAGTCCTACGACCGGGCCGACACCCCCGCCCTCGCCCGCAAGGGCGGCGAGGGCATCGGCCGCTTCCAGTCGCAGCTCTCCGACTTCACCGAGCCGCTGACCCCGACCATTCCGGGCTTCCACGACATCCGCCACCGCTTCGCGCAGTGGGACGCCGCGCTGGCGCGCGACGCCGCAGGCCGCTGCGGCCGCGTACGCGCCGAGATCGACCGCATCGAAGCCCGCCGCGACGAAATGCTGCGCTACCACCGACTGACCGAAACGGGTGAAATTCCGGTCCGCGTGACGCACAACGACACGAAGATCAGCAACATCCTCTTCGACGACGCAGGCGAGGTGCTCTGCGTGATCGACCTCGACACGGTGATGAACAGCCCGGCGCTCAACGACTTCGGCGACGCCATCCGCTCCTATGCCAACACCGGTGCCGAGGACGACCCGCACACCGGGCGCGTGGGGCTGTCGCCCGAGATGTTCGCCGCCTATGCCGAGGGCTACCTCTCGGTGCGGGCACGCGAGCTCACCCAGGCTGAGATCGACCGTCTGGCTTTCTCGGCGCGCTACATCACCTGCGAGCAGGTGCTCCGCTTCCTGATGGACTACATCGACGGCGACCGCTACTACAAGACGGCCTACGACGAACACAACCTCGTGCGCGCACGCGCGCAATATGCACTGTTGTGCGACATGGAGCGGCGCTACGACGACATGTGCGCGACGATCGACCGCATCGCACGCCGCTACCGCGAACGATAATCCGAGCCAATGACCATGAATACCAAATACTCACTGCCGAAGGACGGCGGACTGATCGGCGCCTCGGCGCCGCGCGACATCATCCACCGTTACGAGAAAATCCGCACGCAGGTCTACGAAAACGAGTACCTCGGCGTGCAGCACGTGGCCGACACGATCGTGAAGATGATCCGCCGCTACGAAGAGACGCACTACACCAACCGCATCTACGAGGAGACACAGCCCTTCGTACTGGGCCTCACCACGGGGCGCACGCCCGTGGGCCTCTACCGCGAGCTGGCCGAACGCCACCGCCGGGGCGAGGTGTCGTTCGCCAACGTGGCCGTATACAGCCTCGACGAATTCTACCCCATACGCTCCACGGAGCAGCAGAGCCGCAACTACCGCATACACGAGGAGTTCCTGAACCACATCGACATCCTGCCCGAGAACATCCACATACCCGACGGCACGGTGCCCGAGGACCGCATTTCGGAGTACTGCGCCTCGTACGACCACGCCATCCGCAAGATCGACCTGATGGTCCTCGGCGTGGGCGAGGACGGGCAGATCGGCTTCAACGAACCCGGCTCCTACGGCCGGTCGCGCACGCGCCTCGTGCAGCTCACCTACAACACGCGCAAGATACAGTCCGAAGCCTTCTTCGGGCTCGACAACACGCCCAAGATGGCCATCACGATGGGCATCGACACCATCCTGCGGGCCGAACGCATCGTGCTCATGGCCTGGGGCGAGGAGAAAGCCCGCATCGTGCAGCGCGTCGTCGAGGGCCAGATCACCGACCAGGTGCCGGCCTCGCACCTCCAGGCCCACCCCGACATCGAGGTGGTGATCGACGAGAACGCCGCCGGCCTGCTCACGCGCGAGCAGACGCCGTGGCTCGTGGGTCCGTGCGAGTGGACGCCCAAGTTCACGCGCAAGGCCGTGGTGTGGCTCTGCCGCAGGGCGAAGAAACCCATCCTGAAACTCACCTACCGCGACTATCTGGAGAATTCGCTGGGCGAGCTGCTCGAACAGGGCCGCTCCTACGACCAGATCAACATCGACGTATTCAACGACCTGCAACACACCATCACCGGCTGGCCGGGCGGAAAACCCGCGGCCGACGACTCGACGCGCCCCGTCGCCTCGCACCCCTACCCCAAGCGTGCGGTGATCTTCTCGCCGCACCCCGACGACGACGTGATCTCGATGGGCGGCACGTTCATCCGCCTCGTGCAGCAGCACCACGACGTGCACGTGGCCTACCAGACCTCGGGCAACGTGGCCGTGCGCGACGACGTGGTGTTGCAGAACATCGACACGGCACGCGAAATGGGCTTCGGCAGCCGCATCGACCACGTGCGGTCGCTCATCGCCGGCAAACGCAAGGGCGAACCCGAGCCGCGCGAACTGCTCGACCTGAAGGCCGCGATCCGCCGTGCCGAGGCGCGGGCCGCCGTGCGGTCGTTCGGTCTCGATCCCGACACGAACGCCCACTTCCTCGACCTTCCCTTCTACGAGACGGGCGGCATCAAGAAAGGCCAGCTCTCCGACGGGGACATCGCCCCCATCGCCGCGCTGCTGCGCGAAATCCGCCCCCACCAGATCTACGCCGCGGGCGACCTCTCCGACCCCCACGGCACGCACCGCACCTGCATGGAGGCCGTGCTGGCCGCCATCGAGGTCGTGCGCGGCGACGACTGGCTGCGCGACTGCCACATGTGGCTCTACCGCGGCGCCTGGCAGGAGTGGGACCTCGGCATGGTGGACATGGCCGTGCCCCTCTCGCCCGACGAGCAGCTCATGAAGCGCCACGCCATCTACCGCCACCTCTCGCAGAAGGACATCGTGCCTTTCCCGGGCAGCGACTCGCGCGAATTCTGGCAGCGGGCCGAGGAGCGCACGCAGCACACGGCACGTCTCTACGACGAGCTGGGCATGGCCGAATATCAGGCCATCGAGGTCTTCGTGAAGATGTTCTAACCCCGCGCCCGGCCGCGCTGCGGCCGGGGACTCGCGCGCGGACATTATTCAAAGACGCAAGGTCGTGCGGAGCAATGCCCGCCGCGACCCTGCCGAAAACGCAACACAACCCAAAAACGACAGCATATGAGACTGATCATCGAGAGCACCCCGGAGCGGGTCGCACGCTGGACCGCACGTTACATCGTGGAGCAGATCAGACAGAAGGAGAAATACACCGCCTCGCCCTTCGTGCTGGGGCTGCCCACGGGCTCGACCCCGCTCGAAACCTACCGGGAGCTGATCCGGCTCCACCGTGCCGGCGAGGTGTCGTTCTCCAACGTCGTGACGTTCAACATGGACGAATACGTCGGCCTGCCCGAGGAGCACCCCCAGAGCTACCACACCTTCATGCGCGAGAACTTCTTCGCGCACGTGGACATCCGTCCCGAAAACACGCACCTGCTCGACGGCAATGCCGAAGACCTGGCGAAAGAGTGCGCCGACTACGAGGCGCGCATCGCCGAATGCGGCGGCATCGACCTCTTCCTGGGAGGCGTGGGCGAGGACGGACACATCGCATTCAACGAACCTTTCTCGTCGCTCTCGTCGCGCACGCGCATCAAGACGCTGACGCAGGATACCGTGGCGGCCAACGCCCGCTTCTTCGGCGGCGACGAGTCGCTCGTGCCGCGCACGGCCCTGACCGTGGGCGTAGGCACGGTGCTCGCGGCCCGCAAGGTGGTCATCCTGGCCACGGGGCACCGCAAGGCGCGCGCCGTGCGCCACGGCGTCGAAGGCCCCTACAACCACCAGTGGACCGTATCGGCACTTCAGGTGCACCCCAACGGCATCTTGGTCTGCGACGACGCGGCGGCCGACGAGTTGCGCGTGGCCACCTATCGCTATTTCAAAGACATAGAACGCAACAACCTGCTCGACTGATCCGGCGGACGGGGGGGGGCTGTGCCCCCCGACACGGACGGTCAGGGGGAGAGAGGCAGACGGTGCCCGATCCCCGACACGGACAATCAGGAGGAGAGAGGCAGACGGTGCCCGATCCCCGACACGGACGGTCAGGGGGCTCTTTGGATCGCGCAGGGCCGGCAATCGGTAGCGATGCGCGATCCGGGACGGATGGCCTGCGGCTCTTTCAAAACCGCGCGGGGGCATGACGGGAATAGCCGGGTATCGGTCCTGCGGAAAATTTGCGGCTCGTGACGAGCCGTGCGGGCCGCAGCCTCGGGGCAGCGGAGGCCCGGTTTTTCAGCCCTTTCTCCGCACGCCGGCTGCGCCTCAGGCGCTCCCGCCCGGAAAATGCGAGCAAACTTGCTTTTACCCTTGCTTATCGCTATCTTTGCAGCGTCGAACGAAAAACGACGAAAATGATGAAACACGCATACGTATTCCCCGGTCAGGGAGCCCAGTCGGTAGGCATGGGCAAAGACCTCTACGAAAACGTGCCCGAGGCCAAGGCGCTCTTCGAGCAGGCCAACGAAATCCTCGGATTCCGCATCACCGACATCATGTTCGCGGGTACGGACGAAGAACTCAAACAGACGAAGGTCACCCAGCCCGCCGTCTTCCTCCACTCGGTCATCCTGGCCAAGGCCCTGGGCGTGAAACCCGACGCCGTGGCCGGACACTCGCTGGGCGAATTCTCGGCTCTCGTCGTTGCGGGCGCCCTCTCCTTCGAGGACGGTCTGCGCCTGGTGTCGAAGCGCGCACTGGCCATGCAGGCCGCCTGCGAGCAGCAGCCCGGAACGATGGCCGCAGTGCTCGGACTGGAAGATGCCGTCGTGGAGCGGATCTGCGACGAGACCGAAGGCACGGTCGTAGCCGCCAACTACAACTGCCCGGGGCAGCTCGTGATTTCGGGCGCCGTGGAGGCCGTGGAGGCCGCCTGCGTCAAGGCCAAGGAGGCCGGAGCCAAACGTGCGCTGCGTCTGCCCGTGGGCGGCGCGTTCCACTCGCCCCTCATGGAGCCCGCAAAAGTAGAACTGGCCAAAGCCATCGCCGAAGCACCTTTCCGCACGCCCGCATGCCCCATCTACCAGAATGTAGATGCCAAAGCCTATACCGATCCCGAACAGATCAAGGCCAACCTGATCGCCCAGCTCACGGCTCCCGTGCGCTGGACCTACATCGTGAAGAACATGCTGGCCGACGGCGTGGACGAATTCACCGAACTGGGTCCCGGCACGGTACTCCAGGGCCTCGTGAAGAAAGTCAGCACCGAAGTCGCCGTAGAGTCGAAAGCAACGCTCTGACCCCCTGCGCACACACCGTGCGCCGATCGCATTTCCCCGCCGTCGCGACGGCGGGGAAATGGCGTTTCTACGGAAGCA
>OFFF01000799.1_pt1 | contig 22274 bp, 15 predicted proteins | sample 1521301 | NCBI WGS metagenome assembly OFFF01 (sample SAMEA3504101, study PRJEB24116) | mouse gut metagenome | biome: mouse gut; feature: mouse-associated habitat; material: faeces | place: Denmark | collected 2011
GCTTTAAAAGATGCCCAACTGAAACCATTAAATATGAGCATAAATCCACTAACCCAGAAATAGGCAATTCTTTAGATGATTTGAATATTGGAGATGTTGTAAAGGTCAATGGTAATGAGCACACTATTTTGAGTTTACATGCTTATGACAAATGTAATCTTAAAGCAGATTCTGATAAATTGGCTATTTACAATATGCAAGACAGTGAAGAAATCTATAGCATTACTTTTCAAGATATGCTTAAGGCTTATAGCAAAGAAAACATTATTAAAATCATTGATAGAGTAAAAAAACGAATACAAGGGAGTGACGATTGATGAAGTTACCTAATGGCTTTGGCTCCGTCTACAAGCTGTCTGGCAACCGTAGAAAGCCATACAGGGCGATTGTAACGGAACGATGGCAGATAGACACAGAAACAGGCAAATGGAAGCAGAAACGCAAAACCATAGGCTATTATGAGAGCAAAAAAGAAGCCCTGCAAGCACTGGCAGACTATAATAAATCTCCATATGATGTAGATGCTTCTAAGGTCACATTTCAAGAAGTATTTGAGCGTTGGAGTGAAGAACACTTCCCCACCGTATCAGAAAGCAATGCAAAAGGCTACCGGGCAGCTTATTTATTATGTGAACCTATCGCAAATAAACGCATGGTAGATGTGAAACTGGATGATTTACAGTATATTGCCGATACCTCCGGCAAGAATACGCCTACCCTACGCAAATACAAGGTTCTCGTAGGCTTGATGTTCAAATATGCGGTTATCCATGACATAATACCACCCGACATGAACAAAACACAATATATAGACATAAAGAAAGCAGGAAACCCCAACGCATACAACAGAGAGCCATTCAGTAAAGCAGAGATAGAAAAAGTTTGGAAATGGAAAGATACGAACAGTTACTTTAACGTGATTTTAATGCTGATATATTCCGGCTGTAGAATATCTGAATTACTGGATTTAAAGAAAGAACACGTTAATATAAAAGAGCGTTGCTTTGATGTGACTGCTGCCAAAACAGAAGCAGGAATACGGAAAGTGCCAATTTCTGATAAAGTGCTACCGTTCTTTGAATATTGGTACAATCTGAATGATTGCGAATACCTTTTAAGTACACCAGAGGGCAAGCATTTTGAATACAGAAATTACTATGACAGCTACTGGAAACCGTTAATAGAACAGTTAGGAATGAGCCACCGCCCACACGATACAAGGCACACTTGCGTTTCATTACTTGCTGAAGCCGGAGTTGATGATAGACTTGTCAAAAAAATTGTAGGTCACAAAGGGCAGGGGGTAACACAACAGGTATATACCCATTTTGAGATACAAGCCCTTTTCGATGCCATAAACAAAATTTGAGGAAAGGAGTTGATGCAGATTGATTGTAGCAATTAAAAAGGCTCTACAGTACCGCAAATACCATAGAGCCACTACCCAGAAATAAGCCACTACGCAAATTAAAGGGAGTATGTTCATTGTAACATACTTCCCTATCAAAAGAAAGGAAGATTTTACGATGAAGAAAAAGACAAAACAAATCAATGAGCAGTATCGCAAGGAAATCCGCAGACTGATTGACAAGACAGAGGACACACACGCTTTATGTTGTACCTACACCACCATATTAACGCACTTAAAAATTCTTGCAGAGAAAGGCGGTGCCGCTGATGAATAGAAACGACATAGCAAAGGCAATAGCCGAAGATTTACTGGATAACGATGTACTGGACGAAAACAATTTCTCTTATGATACTGCTGCCATTCTTGAATATGTCCAGAATATCATTTTAGAGCATTTAAAGGATTATTCCTTGTTGTCCGGCACGATACTCTAAATATAGGAAATAACCGTTACATAGAACCGTATTAGAGGGTGTCTGTCAAATGCAGATGCCCTTTATCCATAAAAAAACCGCTATCCTCCTACTTGGGATAACGGTCTTTTTTATGTTTAATATTTGTGTGCTACGTGGCAAAATTAAAGGCTACCACCGACAATCCATGTCAACGATAGCCCTTGATTCTATACTATAATTTAGAACTTGCCAGCCTTAGCCGCTTCCTCAATCGAAACTGCAACTGCAACAGTAGCCCCTACCATTGGGTTATTGCCCATTCCGATTAACCCCATCATTTCTACATGGGCTGGAACGGAAGAAGATCCTGCGAACTGCGCGTCTGAGTGCATACGTCCCATTGTGTCCGTCATGCCATAGGAAGCAGGGCCTGCAGCCATGTTATCCGGATGCAGGGTACGTCCTGTGCCGCCGCCGGAAGCAACGGAGAAGTACTTCTTGCCGGCCTCGGTCCGCTCCTTCTTGTATGTACCCGCAACGGGATGCTGGAACCTGGTGGGGTTGGTGGAGTTGCCTGTGATGGACACGTCCACGTTCTCCTTCCACATGATGGCAACGCCTTCAGGCACGCTGTTGGAGCCGTAGCAGTTCACCTTGGAGCGAAGTCCCTCAGAATAGGAAATCCTCTCGATTTCCTTCACTTCGTTGGTATAGGGATCGTACTCGGTCTCTACGAAAGTGAAGCCGTTGATACGGGAGATAATCTTCGCGGCATCCTTTCCAAGACCGTTCAGGATGACGCGCAGAGGTTTCTGGCGGACCTTGTTGGCCTTCTCCGCGATACCGATAGCGCCCTCTGCGGCTGCAAAGGACTCATGTCCTGCCAGGAAGCAGAAGCAGTCCGTGTCCTCCTCCAGAAGCATTTTGCCCAGATTGCCATGGCCCAGGCCTACCTTACGGGTATCGGCAACGGATCCGGGAATGCAGAATGCCTGAAGGCCCTCTCCGATGGCGGCGGCGGCATCCGCGGCCTTGCGGCAGCCCTTCTTGATAGCGATGGCAGCGCCCACCGTATATGCCCAACATGCGTTCTCGAAGCAGATAGGCTGAATCTTCTTCACCTGCTCATATACATCCAGGCCAGCGTCCTTGGTAATCTTCTCTGCCTCTTCGATAGAGGAGATGCCATAGCTGTTCAGTACTTCCGTAATTTTAGCAATACGTCTTTCATATGATTCAAATAAAGCCATTTTTTCCTGTCCTCCTTATTTTTCTAGAGACTTCCATTATTCTTTTCTGGGATCGATTACTTTCACGGCATCGGCGACACGGCCATACTGTCCCTTGGCCTTCTCGTACGCGGTGTTGGGGTCGTCGCCCTTCTTGATGAAATCGGTCATCTTTCCAAGGCTTACGAACTCATAGCCGATGATCTCGTCATTCTTGTCCAAAGCGATGCCGGTCACATAACCTTCCGCCATCTCCAGATAACGGGGGCCTTTCTTCAAAGTACCGTACATAGTACCGACCTGGCTCCTCAGGCCCTTGCCCAGATCCTCAAGTCCGGCACCAATGGGCAGGCCTTCCTCGGAGAACGCGCTCTGGGTACGTCCATAGACGATCTGCAGGAACAGCTCCCGCATGGCGGTGTTGATAGCGTCGCACACAAGGTCGGTGTTCAGCGCTTCCATGACGGTCAGGCCGGGAAGGATTTCAGATGCCATGGCTGCGGAGTGAGTCATTCCGGAACAGCCGATGGTCTCTACCAGCGCTTCCTGAATGATGCCTTCCTTTACGTTCAGGGTCAGCTTGCAGGCACCCTGCTGAGGAGCGCACCAACCCACGCCATGTGTCAGGCCGGAAATGTCTTCTACCTTTTTCGCCTGAACCCACTTTGCTTCTTCGGGAATCGGCGCACAACCATGATGCACACCCTGAGCGACTGTGCACATTTCTTCAACTTCCTTTGAATAAATCATGTGAAATCTCCTTTCGATTATGTGAATTATTATGCATGACAATAGAAAGGCCAAAACGGCGCTTTCCATTGTGTAATAATATCTTCTTCCATTTTCTCACATTTACGGGAAAAAAGCTAGTATTTTTTGTAAAAAAATGTACTTCTCACTTCTTCTCTGCAATCTCCGTGGCTTTCTTGTAAATGCAGCCTTCCGGCACGACGCCCCGCACCATGGACGTGGGATAGATGATGGTATTCCTGCCGACGACGGTCCCGGGATTCAGGACACTGTTGCAGCCTACCTCCACGTAGTCGCCGAGCATGGCCCCCATCTTCTTCAGGCCGGTCTCAATGGAGATGGAACCTTCCGTGGAAGCCCCTTCGCCTTTTACCACTACCAGCGTCTTGTCGCTTTTTACGTTGGAGGTGATGGAGCCTGCCCCCATATGGGCTTTGAAACCCAGGATGCTGTCCCCCACATAATTGTAATGGGGCACCTGCACCTTATTGAACAGGACTACGTTTTTCAGCTCCGTGGAATTCCCCACCACGGCACCCTTCCCCACAATGGCATTGCCTCTCACAAAAGCACAATGGCGGATTTCAGCCTCCTCGTCCACGATCAGCGGTCCGTTCAGACAGGCTGTTGGCGCTACTTTGGCAGATTTCGCCACCCATATGTGCTCTCCCCGCTCCTCGTAGATGTCCTTTGGAAGCGTCTCCCCAAGGCTGATGATAAAGTCATGAATCTTCGGCAATGCCTCCCAGGGATATGTAATCCCCTCAAACAATTTCGCCGCTATCGTCTGGTCCAAATCATACAATCCGGAAACTGAAATCTCTCTCTGCATATCCACATCACTCCGTTCTTCTTAAACTTGCGCCGACTCCTTCCGCGCAACAGTCCGGCCCCTGCCTTTCTGCGCGGAAGAACCTCAGCGGGATTTATAGTTCACTGCAGCCGCCTGGAACCGGTCATACAGGCTCCGCTGGTTACGGAGCTGCTTGACATGCTCCGTCCTTCGGCCCACGAAACCGTTCAGCTTGTCCATGTATTCCTTCGACGTGATATTGCCGTCCGCCACCAAAGTCAGCCCTTTTTCCCAGCTGGCCGTGAGCGCCGGATCCAGAAGCGCCTTGATGGAGCTTTCCACCACATCATATATCATTTCCCCCATCAGCGTGGGGGTCAATGTCTGGGTCTTCTTGTTCAGGGCCAGGTACTCGATGTTCACCAGCTTCTTCAGGATTTCCGCCCTGGTGGCGCTGGTGCCTATGCCGCTCCCCTTGATCTGGGCGCGCAGTTCCTCGTCCTCGATGAACTGCCCGGCATTCTCCATAGTCAGGATGATGCTTCCGGAGGTGTAGCGCTTCGGCGGAGAGGTCTCCCCCTCCTTGACTTCATAGGAGTCCACCGACAGTTTATCGCCTTTTTTCAGCATGCCCAGCAGTTTCATGAACTCTCCGTCGCACTTTATCTCCGTCTCCTCGTTCTCGCCGTCCTTCCGGCCCTCTTCCCGGGGAGCGTCCTTGCCGCCCGCTGAGACGTTCCCCGAGGCATTCCCGCCTGAAGTGCCGTTGGTTACGGCATTTCTGCCAGCCGCCCCGGGGCTGCCGCCGTTTTCGCCGCCCTGGGCAGACATGCCGCCGGCCCCATTCCCTATAGCGTCCTGCGGCCCCGCAGACCTGCCATCAGAGCCGTTGTTCCCCGGCGCATTTCCTTTTCCTACAGGCCTGCCGTCAGAGCCGTTCCCCGGAGCGCCTTCCCGGGCGGCGGCCATGGATGTTCCGGCACCGTCTTTCCTTCCCGCCACTTTCAGGTAGCCCTCCTCCGACAGCACCTTGAAATTGGCGAAAAACCGTTCTTCTTTTACCCGGATGCACAGAGCGAACTTCAGATATACCGCAGGGGGATAGAAAATGCTCAAGAACCTCCTGACAATCACATCATACACTTTCCCGGCGAGGGGAGCCAGTCCCTTTAAATTGTTCAGCCCCTGGCCGGTCGGAATGATTGCGTAATGGTCCGTGATCTGCTTGTCGTTCACGTACCTGGTCTTGGCGATTCCCTTGTGGCTTCCCTTGTTCAATATCTCCCCGGCAAAGGCGGCAGCCGGCCCATAGCCCTGCAGCCCTCCGATATTCTTATGTATCTCCTTGGCCACTGCCGTGGACAGCACCCTGGCATCCGTCCTGGGGTAAGTGACCATCTTCTTCTCATACAGTTCCTGCACGATTCGAAGGGTCTCGTCCGGGCTGATTTTGAAAAATTTGGAACAATCGTTCTGCAGCTCCGCCAGATTGTAGAGCAGAGGCGGATTCTTGTTCTCCTTCTTCCGGCTGATGCTCTCCAGCACAATGTCCCCCACCGGCTCCTCCTCCAGATGGGCGATCAGCTTCCTGGCATCCTCCTCATTCTTGAAGCCGTTCTCTTTGTAAAGCTTCGGCGAGGCATACCAGGCGGAGCCTTCCACGGCCTTCCATTCACCCTGGAAGACTTTGTCCCGGAGCCGGAAATTCCCCAGCACCCGGTAAAAAGGCGTCTTCACAAAGGACCGGATCTCCCGTTCCCTGTTCACCACGATTCCCAGCACGCAGGTCATGACCCGCCCCACCGAAATCACGGCCTTATCGCGCTTCAGATAATCTTTTACCGTATTTCCGTACTTCAGGGTAAGCGCCCGGGAGAAATTGATTCCCATCAGGTAATCCTCTTTCGCCCGCAGGTATGCCGCGTCGCTTAGGTTGTCGTACTCCTTCAGGTCCTTGGCCTCCCGGATGCCCCGCAGGATTTCCTCCTCCGTCTGGGAATCGATCCACACCCGCTTGCGCTCCTTGCCCCTGACGCCGGACATCTGCTCCACCAGCCGGTAGATGTACTCTCCCTCCCGCCCGGAGTCCGTGCACACGTAAATCGTAGTCACATCCGGACGCTTCATCAGGGAGCTTACAATAGTATATTGCTTCTTGGAGCTTTCGATGACTTCATATTTATATTCTTCCGGAAGGAAGGGAATCGTGTCGAAACTCCATCTCTTCAGTTTTTCGTCGTAGGCATCCGGATAGCTCATGGTGACCAGATGCCCCACGCACCATGTGACGATGGTGTCCGCCGATTCCAGATAGCCGTCCCTGGAAGCCGCATTCACTTTCAACGCATTCGCGAACTCCCTGGCAACGCTGGGCTTCTCCGCAATAAATAAATTCTTTCCCACTCTGTTTTCCTTATTTGTTCCATCATACATAATTTATACTGGCGATTGCTAAAACCTGCCAGGCAACCCGACTCACGGGCGAAAGTTGCCGGGCGGCAAAATGTCCTGGCAGGACGCCAACCTATTGATCTGTTACTTCTTTTCGATATATCCTCGGGCTTTCAGCAGCTCCGCGCAGAGCACAGCGCCGCCCGCCGCTCCCCTGACCGTATTGTGCGACAGGCCGATAAATTTGTAATCATATACCGTATCCTCGCGGAGTCTTCCCACGCTGATGCCCATGCCGTTTTCAAAATCTACATCCATCGTCACTTGGGGCCTGTTGTCCTCCTCCAGGTACTGGATGAACTGCCTGGGCGCACTGGGCAGCTGGAGCTTCTGAGGCTCGCCGCTGAAATTCACCAGTTTTTCAATCAGCTGCTCCCTGGTAGGTTTCTTCGCGAACTTCACGAAGACGGCTGCGGTATGTCCGTTCAGCACGGGCACTCTGATGCACTGGCAGGTGATGACAGGGCTCTGGGCGGGTACAATGGCTCCGTCCTCCACCTTACCCCAGATGCGCAGAGGCTCTTTCTCGCTCTTCTCCTCCTCGCCGCCGATGTAAGGGATGATATTGCCCACCATCTCCGGCCAGTCCTGAAATGTCTTGCCCGCGCCGGAAATTGCCTGGTACGTGGTGGCTACCACCTCCACCGGCTCGAACTCTTTCCACGCAGTCAGCACAGGGGCATAGCTCTGGATAGAGCAGTTGGGCTTTACGGCCACGAAGCCTCTCTTTGTGCCCAGGCGCTTCTTCTGGGCTTCGATTACCTCCACATGCTCCGGATTGATCTCCGGCACCATCATGGGCACATCCGGGGTCCATCTGTGGGCGCTGTTGTTGGAGACCACGGGTGTCTCCGTCCTGGCGTAATCCTCTTCTATCTTTTTGATTTCATCCTTTGACATGTCCACGGCACTGAACACGAAGTCCACCTGAGAAGCCACGGCCTCCACTTCGTTGACATTCATCACCACCAGTTTCTTCACCGCTTCGGGCATGGGGGTGTCCATCTTCCATCTGCCGCCCACTGCCTCCTCATAGGTCTTGCCCGCCGAGCGGGGGCTTGCCGCTATGGTGGTCACCTCAAACCAGGGATGGTCCTCCAGCAAAGCGATGAACCGCTGCCCCACCATGCCTGTGCCGCCCAAAATACCTACCTTTAACTTATCGCTCATTCTCTTTTCCTCCTTACTGTTCCTATATCCTCTCGGAATCTCCGGACCGCATATCACGCTGCTTTTCGAAATTTCCTCGGGCTGGTTCCCGCTTTTCCGGTTGCCGTTCAGCCCCAATGCCTGATTCTGCTTCCTGAAATGCCGAGAGCCTATTGCTATGTAAAGTCCTTCTCACGTCTATTGCCCACAGCCGGATTCCGAACCGCAGCTTTCCGCAAGGCGCCCGCTCCGGTAATCCTCCATGGATTCTTCCGCAAGATAGGCCTTGTGCTTCTCTATGACCGCTTTCATGGCTTCCGGGCCAGGCCCGCCGATGGTCAGGCGCTTTTCCACACAGGTCTCAAGAGAGACGGCCGCATAGATGTCCGCCTCGAATTTATCACTGATCCCTTTCAGTTCCTCCAGGGACAGTTTGTCAATGGAAGAGCCTTTCTCCACACAGTACAGCACCAGCCTGCCGATAATGCCATGGGCATCCCGGAAAGGCACGCCCTTCCCCACCAGATAGTCCGCTGCGTCGGTGGCATTGGTGAATCCGTTCATGGCGCTCTCCGCCATGCGCTCCTGCCGGAACTTCATGGTGCGCAGCATGCCCGTGAACAAGGTCAGACAGTCCTCCACCGTATCCATGGCATCAAAGGAAAGTTCCTTGTCCTCCTGCATGTCCTTATTATAGGCCAGGGGAATGCCCTTCATCGTGGTCAGCAAAGACAGCAGCGCGCCGTAGACCCGCCCGGTCTTCCCCCGCACCAGCTCCGCGATGTCCGGGTTCTTCTTCTGGGGCATGATGCTGCTCCCGGTGGAATAGGCGTCGTCTATCTCCACGAACTGGTACTCATTGGAATTCCAGATGATGATCTCCTCGCTGAAACGGCTCAGATGCATCATCACCATGGACAGCGCCGCCAGGAACTCTATCAGATAATCCCTGTCCGACACGGAATCCATGCTGTTCAGCGTAGGTCCCGCGAAACCCAGCAGAGAGGCCGTGTACTCCCTGTCCAGGGGATATGTGGTGCCGGCCAGGGCCCCGGCCCCCAGGGGACAGTAGTTCATCCTCTCATAGATGTCCGCCATGCGCTGCCTGTCCCGCCGGAACATCTCGAAGTAAGCGCCGTAATGATGGGCAAGGGTGGTGGGCTGCGCCTTCTGGAGATGGGTGAAGCCGGGCATATAAGTCCCCGTATTTTCTTCCATCACATCCAGGATTACCTGCAGAAGTTCCTTCAGCAGCGCGTCCGTCCTGGCCACATGCTTCCTGGTATACAGCCGCATGTCCAGGGCCACCTGGTCGTTGCGGCTCCTGCCGGTGTGCAGCTTCTTGCCGGTGTCTCCGATGCGGCCAATCAGTTCCGCCTCCACAAAGCTGTGGATGTCCTCGCATGTCTCATCGATTTCCAGCTTCCCGCCGTCAACTTCTTCACGGATCTCCGAAAGCCCTTTCCATATCTTGTCCCGTTCGCCCTCCGTAAGGATTCCCTGCTTCGCTAACATGGCCACATGGGCAACGCTGCCTTCGATATCCTCGTGGAAAAGACGCTTGTCAAAACCTATGGACGCGTTGAACTCATAGACCATTTGGTCCGTCTCTTTCGTAAAGCGCCCGCCCCATAGCTGTGCCATCTTTCCTCCCCCTCTTCTCTTTTCGCTGTAATTGCCGTTTTTCTATTCTATCATGCATATTTGATTATATCAAGTTGCCATTTTCACAATTTCATCCCGCTAATTCTCCCATGTCCTCTACATAATCCCTTTTCCGCAAAAAGGAACCCCTTCCCGCTGATTTTCATACAATAGGATAAAAGGAATAAGGAAAGTCCCTGGTATCACGGACTTAAGGAATGGCAGCCATGCAGAATATCCTGGAACTGAAAAACATCGGCTATTCCTACCACAATCTCCACGGGGAGACAAAAGCGCTGCAGGACATCTCCTTCGGCGTCCGGGAAGGGGAGTTCATCGCCATCGTGGGCCCCAGCGGCTGCGGGAAGTCCACATTATTGTCCATCATCGCAGGCCTCCTGTCCCCGGAGGAAGGGACCATCGCGGTGAACAATCCTGACGGCTCCCTGCACTATCCGAAGATAGGCTACATGCTCCAGCGAGACCATCTCTTCGAATGGCGCACCGTCTACCGAAACGTGACTTTAGGGCTGGAGCTGAACCATAAAATGACGCCGGAGCGTCTGGAAGCGGTGGACCGGCTCCTGAAGGATTACGGTCTCGACAAATTTAAGGATAAGCGCCCAGACGAGCTGTCAGGCGGCATGAAGCAGCGGGCGGCGCTGATCCGCACCCTGGCCCTGGAGCCCCAGCTGCTCTTGCTGGATGAGCCCTTCAGCGCCCTGGACTATCAGACAAGGCTCTTCGTGTCCGCGGACATCTGCCGCCTCATCCGTGCCGCAGGCAAGACCATGATCATCATCACCCACGACCTGTCGGAGGCCGTCAGCCTGGCAGACCGCATCATCATCCTGTCCGGCCGCCCGGCCGTGGTCAAAAAGCAGGTCGACGTGCACCTGACGCTGGCAGACGATTCGCCTCTGGCTGCAAGGAATGCTCCCGAATTCCAGCAGTATTTCAACATGCTATGGGAGGAACTGACACATGAAAACTGAAATGAAAACGGATTCCGCAAAAAGGAAAAAAGCCTCCGGGGAACTGTCCAGGCAGGAGGAATTCATCCGGAAACACAGGCGGCATCACCATGAAATCGCTTCCTGGCGGACGATCATCTTCGTCCTTTTTTTAGTCCTGTGGGAAGTCAGCGCCAATCTGAAATGGATCGACAGCTTCTTCTTCTCCAGCCCCAGCCGCGTGGCGCGCTGCTTCGTGGATCAGATCAGGAACAATTCCATGCTGGCCCACATCGGCGTGACGCTGCTCGAGACCCTGCTCAGCTTCCTGCTGGTGATACTTTTCAGCCTGCTGGTGTCCACGCTGCTGTGGCACTCCAGGAAGCTGTCGGAGATACTGGAGCCCTATCTGGTGGTGCTCAACAGCCTGCCGAAATCGGCTCTGGCGCCGCTGTTCATCGTATGGCTGGGCACCGGCACCCGAACCATCATCGTGGCCGGCATGTCAGTGGCGGTGTTCGGCTCCATCATCAGTTTCTATACGGGATTCCAACAGGTGGATCCGGAGAAGATTACGCTGATTCACACGCTGGGCGGCAGCAGGCGGGACGCTTTCTGCAAAGTAGTGCTCCCCGGCTCCGTGCCGATACTGCTCAGCACCGCGAAAGTGAATATCGGCCTGGCCCTGGTGGGCGTCATCATCGGTGAATTTCTCGCCGCCAGAAGAGGCCTGGGGTACCTGATCATCTATGGATCCCAGGTGTTCCAGCTGGATATGGTGATCACCAGCATCATCGTGCTGTGCGTCATCGCGCTGGTCTTCTATAAGTCCATACAGATCATCGAGCATCAGATCAAGATACGATTCAAGATGTAATCTCTCAAGGCCAAAAAAGCGTATGCTTTCCGGCCTTACATAGCCTTCGCTCAGGCGAACCGGCGGATCTTATCGCCGTGCTTCATGAGAACATTCTTCATGACAGCAATGTCCGCCTGCATGGAGTCAAGCTGCCCGATGCCTTTCTTATGCCTCTCGCAGGCAGGGACATAACCGTCCTCTATGTTCCGCAGACGGGGCAGAATATGGTTTTCATTCTGTAGTTTCCAACTTTACATCCAACAGCTGGGATATGGCCAGCAAATCTTCACTTGTCAATGCCGTATGAACACTCCTCTTCCTCTCTCTGAGAACCTGGCGCAATGGTAAAATAGAGAATAAGCTCGAACATTGAATCACTGAATACAAAGAAAATAGAAATATCTGTCGGTAAATACTAAAAATAAAGCTTCTGACGGGACTCGAACCCGTGATCTATTGATTACGAATCAATCGCTCTACCAACTGAGCCACAGAAGCTTACCCAAATCCTGGACAAATCCAGACGGCCAAACATTTGCTTTGGTTGTCTCACGACCCCTTTCGCATGACCGAATTTCATTATACAGGCTTTCGAGATATTTTGCAACTACTTTTTTAAAATTTCTAAAAAATATTGCGCGTCCCTGCCCGTATTATTGTTTCTCCCCTTCCCGGACGAAACAAGCCCCGTCCAGGTGCACGTCCAGCTGGTCATATGCTATCTCAATGCCATTCTCGTCCAGTTTCAGCTTGCACGCCTCCGTGACGCGCCATTTCCCCTTCCAGAAATCCTCCTGGCGGAACCAGCACCTGACGCCCAGCTGTACGCTGGAACTGCCAAGCTCCGACACGAACACCAGCCGCTCTCTGTCCTTCAGCACAGCCTCGTCCGTCTCCAGTATCCCCAGCAGCACCTCCTTCGCATTCAACAGATCGGCATGGTAGGAAATTCCCACCGTGACATCCATCCGCCGCACTTCCTGCATGGTGATGTTCACAAGGCTGTTGTTGGCCAGATTGCCGTTGGGCAGAATGACGGTCTGGTTGTCCGGTGTCAGGAGCTTGGTATAGAAAATCTGGATTTCCGTGACGGTGCCCTCCTGGCCGGAATAGCTCTCCTTGATGTAATCCCCTACCTTGAAAGGCTTCAGCGCCAGTATCAGCACGCCTCCGGCCAGATTGGACAGGCTGCCCTGGACGGCAAGGCCCAGGGCCACGCCGGCAGACCCCAGCACCGCCACCACGCTGGCGGCATCCAGCCCGAAGGAGGACGCCAGCCCCATGACCAGCACGGCGTACAGCGTGGCCTTCACAAAAGAATCCACGAACTGTATCACGCCCAGTTCCGCATTGGCCCGCTCCATGGACCTTCTGATGATTTTCCGCAATAATTTTATCAGCCTGGCGCCTATCAGGAAGAAGATTGCCGCCAGGAAGATGCGCAGCCCCAGGTTCAGAGCCTTCTCCGGAAGGGTGCTCAGGAATTTCTGAATCGTCCCGGTCTGCACTTTCGCTTCCACTTCTTCTATGATGTCCCCGATGGGGCCAGCCGCCGTCAATACGTATCCTGACACTATTTTTCATCCTTTCTTAATTACATGTTCTTTTCTATGCTCCATATCCAGAATGGAATCTGAAAATTCCTGAGAGCTTCCCCATTGACTGGCGCCCCCGGCGTCGACCGCTTGGGTCAATCCCTTATCCCTTACCCTTTGCGCGCTTGGTCTGCCTTTTCGCTGCACCTGAAGCACTCGCTGTTTTTGCTGTACCTACAGCGGTCTTGGCCGCCTTTTTCGGCTTGGCCGTCTCGGCAGGCTTCTCCTTCAGCGCTTCAACCGCAGGCTTTGCCGCGGCCTTTTCCGCACTCTCTTCTGTCTCTGGCGCTTTTTCTGAGACATCCGTCTTCACCGGCGCTTCCTCCGGGGCATTCTTTTCTACGGCCGCTTTCCCTTCCGCCATTTCAGCGTCCCTCTTTTTCTCGGTTTTCGCTTCCTCCGTCTTCTCCGCGGACTTCTTTCCGGCCTTCGCTTCCTCCGTCTTCTCCGCGGATTTCTTTCCGGCCTTCGCTTCCGCAGGCTTCTTCTCCACATCCTTCTTCGCCTGCGCCTTCTGGTACGCCGCCGCCCGTTTTGCAGCTTCCTCGTAGACCGCAGCAGCCTCCATGGCCAGCCTGTCCGCCTCCGCCTTCTCCATGGCAGCCTTCTCCATGGCTTCCTTCGCCAGCTCCTCCTCCGTCAGCGGGATATATTTCAGGATGCTCAACGACAGCGGTGCCAGCTTCACTGTGACGGAGTAAGGCCTGTCGTCCCATTCCGCCTCCTTCGACCGCTTCACCCGGCTGTTCACGATGCCTGTGCCGCCATACTTCCCATCATCGGTGTTGAATATCTCCTTATATTTACCGTCCAGGGGCACTCCCGTGGTAATCTCCCTCTCCACTCCCGAGAAGTTCGCCGCCACCAGCAGCACCTCATCTTTTCCTGCCCCCTTCCGCAGAAAAGTCAGGAAACAGTCCTCCCAGGAGATCTGGTTCACCCACTCAAAGCCCTCCGGCGCGTCGTCTACAGCATACAGTTCCGGGTTGGAGCGGTACAGATGGTTCAGATCCTTCACCAGATTGGAAATCCCCTTATGCTCCGGCACCTCCATGAGCTCCCATTCCACCTGCCGTCCTTCGTTCCACTCATCGAACTCGCCCAGATCCTGCCCCATGAAAAGCAGCTTCTTGCCCGGATGCGTCATCATATAGGCATAGGTCAGCCGCAGATTCGCGAATTTCTGCTCACGCTCTCCCGGCATCTTTCCAACCATGGAAGCCTTGCCGTGGACCACCTCATCGTGGGAGAACACCAGCATGAACTTCTCGCTGTAGGCATAGACCATGCTGAAAGTCAGCTCCCCGTGATGATGGGCCCGGAAATAGGGGTCGTACTTGATATAGTCCAGATAATCATTCATGAAGCCCATGTTCCACTTCAAGTCAAAGCCAAGCCCGTCTTCTTCCATATCCCCCGTAATTTTCGGAAAAGCCGTGCTCTCCTCCGCGATGGTGAGCACGCCGGGGTTGCGTTTCTTCATGACGGAATTCAGATGCTTGATCATCTCGATGGCTTCCAGGTTCTCCTTGCCGCCATACATATTGGCCACCCATTCGCCGTCCTTTTTCCCGTAATCCAGGTATAGCATGCTGGCCACAGCGTCCATCCGGATGCCGTCCACATGGTACTTCTCCACCCAGAACAGCGCATTGGCTATCAGGTAATTGGAGACCTGAGGACTGCCATAATTGTAAATCAATGTCCCCCAGTGGGGATGGCTTCCCTGTCTCGGGTCAAAATGCTCATACAGGCAAGTGCCGTCAAAATTGGACAGACCGTAAGTATCCCTGGGAAAATGGGCCGGAACCCAGTCCAGAATCACGCCGATCCCCGCCTTGTGCAGCTCATTGACGAAATACATGAAATCTTCCGGGGAGCCGTACCGTGCCGTAGGCGCGTAATAGCCTATCACCTGATACCCCCAGGAACCGTCCAGGGGATGCTCCATCACCGGCATCAGCTCCACATGGGTATAGCCCATCTCCTTGATGTAAGGAATCAGCTTCTCCGCGATCTCCCTGTAGTTGGCATAAGGCACTCCCTCCGCCGGAGCCGCCACGGAGCCCAGGTACATCTCATACACGCTCACCGGCGCGTTCCCTGTCTGGAAGCCGCTGCGCCCTTCCAGGAACTTACCGTCCTCCCAGGAGAAGCCCTCCAGATCCGCCACCACCGAAGCCGTCTCCGGCCGCAGCTGCGCCCTGTTGCCGTAGGGGTCGGCCTTCAGGTAGGTCAGGCCGCCTGTCCTCTTCAGCTCGAATTTATAATTGTCCCCCACCTTCGCGTCCGGCAGGAATATCTCAAAGATGCCGGAATCCCAAAGACGCCGCATCTGATGGACCCGTCCGTCCCAGTTGTTGAAATCGCCCACCACGCTGGCCCGCAGCACGTTCGGCGCCCAAACGGCGAAATAGACGCCCTTGACGCCATCCACCTCCATGGGATGGGCCCCCAGCTTCTCATATATGGTATAATGGATGCCGTTCTTGAATTTCTCTGTGTCGCTCTGGGTAATCTGGGGCGCGAAGCGATAAGCCTCTCCCCGGACATGCTCGCTGCCGTCCTTATCCCGCACCACATAATGATAAATCGGAAGCCCGCCTGCCTTCTGCGCAACCAGTGCCGCGAAGAACCCGTCCTCGTCCGCCAGCTCCATCTCTATCGCCTCACCGGTTTTCTCGAACACCAGTTCCACCTTCTCGGCTCCGGGAAAATAGGCCTGCACCAAGGTCTCCTTCCCTGTTTTGTGCGGCCCCAGCAGTTCGTGGGGATTGTCGCACTCGGAATAGATGATATCCTCAATCTTCGGCCAGTTCATCAGATGATAAAGTTTGTCTGTCATAGTCTGCGTCCTTTCTTATGTCTAAATTTGTCAATTTTCTTCAGAATCCGTCAACACCTGCCAATGTCCTCATTTTCCATTCTTTCTATGCTTAAAATCCAAAAAATCTACCGGCGCCGGGCTCCCACGCTTGCCCTCAGGACAAAGCGTGCAGGAACAGCCCGCTGCGGAGCTTGGGCTCGAACCAGGTGGACTTAGGCGGCATCAGCCTTCCAGCGTCCGCCACCGCGAACAGCTCCCCGATAGAGGTGGGGTACATGGAAAAAGCTACCGCCATGTCCGTATCCACCCGCCGCTCCAGCTCCTTCAGGCCTCTGATGCCGCCCACGAAGTCTATCCGCTTGTCCGTCTTCGGGTCCTCTATCCCCAGAACCGGCCCCAGCAGATGGTCCTGGAGCAGAGACACATCCAGGCCGTCGACGACATCCTCCGACAGGATATGCTCCCTGGCGCTCAGCAGATACCAGGCATTCCCCAGATACATGCCGAACTGCCCTTTCCTGCCAGGGCGGCAGGGCGATTCCGCCGCTTCCTCCACCCGGAAATTCTCGGAAACCTTCTCCAGGAACGCCTCCGGACTGTATCCGTTCAAGTCCCGCACTACACGGTTATAGTCCAGGATGCGCAGCTCCTGGTCCGGGAACAGCACCGAAAGGAAATAGTTGAATTCCTCCCTGCCTGTGTACTCCGGGTGCGCTTCCCTGCGCATCAGCCCTACCTTCACCGCAGACGCACAGCGGTGATGGCCGTCCGCGATATAGACCGCTTCCAAAAGCTCCAGCTGCCTGCGGATATCTTCTATCTTTTCCGCTTCCCTGATGACCCATACCCGATGGCCGATACCGTCTTCGGATACAAAGCCGCAGGCAGGAGCCTCCTCCTTCGCCTCCGCTATCATCCCCCGCAGCGCCCGGTTGGAACGGTAGGCCAGGAAGATGGGTCCTGTCTGCATATCGCACACGTCCACATGGCGGATTCTGTCCTGCTCCTTGTCCGCCCTTGTGTTCTCGTGCTTTTTGATCACCTGGCCGCAATAATCATCGATGGAGGCACAGGCCACGATGCCTGTCTGGCTCCTGCCGTCCATGGTCAGCTCGTACAGATAGTAGCAGGGCCTGTCCTCCTTCACGAACTTCCCTTCCGCTATCCGTTCCCGGAGCAGGTCGGCCGCCCTCCGGTATACCGCCTCCGCGTAAGTGTCCACCTCCGGCCCGAAGCCGGTCTCCGCCCTGTCGATGGCCAGGAAGGAATCCGGATTGCGGGAGACCACCTCGCTGGCCTCCTCCCTGTTGTATACATCGTAGGGTAAAGCCGCGATTCTGCTCTCCATGCCCGGTGCCGGACGATATGCGGGAAATGGTCTGATATCTGCCATGATTGCCTGTCCCTCTCTTCCATGTTTTCTAATGGTTCACTGTCCCGGGAATCCTCCTTCCCTGACGGACATGCCCTGATATACATTTTATCAAAAATATCTGTACTTAACAAGCGTCTGGTGATAAACTATATAGGAAAAGTGAAAGAAATAGCCGTATGCCGCCTGGAGCCGGCAAATGGCATGGATGTGAAAAGCATATAATAACTGAGAAAAAGCGAGGTAATTAACATGACAGAGGAAAACAGAAAACTATTGGAGCGCATCAATGGATATGCCGAAAGCGCCTTGGGGGAAATCGACCCACAGAAGGTGCCGGTGTCCCTCCAGCTGGAGAAGCTGAAGCCTGTGATGGAGGAAATCGCTGCGGAAAAAGGCATGAGCATCGAGGACATATTCATCCTCTACATGGACCTCCAGAGCGAGGCCTCCTGCGCCACGAACGAGAAGCTGAAGGAAAGCCTGCAGGATATCAACAATGGCTTCGATGGCGGCTCGCCTTTGCTGTTTCGGTAGATAGCCCTGCGCATCCAAAAAAGCCGAAAGCGTCAAAATCACTGCTTCCGGCCTGTTCCTGTACAGGACAATCCCAATGAGACGTGGATTGTCCTGTATTTCTTTTGTTAAAAAATCTAAAGATTCATTTACTTGCAGTTATCTTGCAGACTTACGGTTCTTGCCTGCATTTCTGGCACATACGCCGGCTCCCGCAAGGGCGGCAAACGCGATGAGCCAGTACACGTACATCATGTCCTCCTGACCTGTCTTGGGAGACAGCACAGGAGCAGCAGCGTTGGCCGTTGCAATGTCCGCCGTCGTAGTCGTGGTCTCGGGAGTCGTAGCAGCGGGCGGCGTGCTGGTCTCAGCCTTCTTCGACACTGTTACCTCCACCTGCACCGAACCAACTGTGTGGAACATCTCTATCGTATGCTTCCCAACTGACAGCGAATCCATATAGGCCTTCGTAAATGTCAGGATTGTGGAACCTTCCTTCAGAGTATAGTTGGCCTTGTCCACTACCTTTCCGTCAACCCTTACTTCCTTGAATTCTTTCAGAGCGCCGGTAGACTTGATGGTGGCACCGTTTCCGGAACCAATCGTGTAGGAAGTGTCCGTAGCGGCAGTCACCAGTTCAGGCAGCTTGCCCACCTGGTACTTCACGCGGAAATCCTCCCTGTTTTCATCCGTAATATTGTAGTTGCTTTCTTTCTCAACGGTAGCATGTACTGTTACATATCCGCCGGGAACCAGTTCAACTTCCGGATCTTCCCATTTCCATCCAGCCGGGAGTTCTATTCCGCTCAACCCATCAGCTCTTGTGGTAACAGACGCGTCCTCCGCAGTAGGTTTATTGATCGGCACGTCAGACTTTTTAATCTCATACTCTTTTGTTACCGAACCGATATAGTTGCCGATACCAGTCACTGTCAAAGTATAGTTGCCGGCATCAGTATTGGCAGCTCCCTCTACTACGTAATCAGTTCCTACAGCCAGTGTCATCTTCTCATCTGCCACTGCCACTGCCACGGATTTGACTTCCTTCGTCTGGGGCTCGGCGTTGTAGGTAAGCTCTGTATCGTCCAGAACGACTTCAGCACCAACGATGCTCCTTCTCTCGATGACCCACTTCATGGTAGCTGTTTCGCTTCCGTCTACAGTGTAGTTCGGGTTGCTTACAGAAACAATCCTTGCCGTGTATTCACCTGCATTCACGCCCTTGGTATCCAAAGATGAAGCAATATCTACCTTGTCTCCAGGTACCACAGAGCTTTCATCCAATGCCACCGTGACTCCATGCTCTTTTCCGTCATAGGTATATTTGGTATCTCCGCTCCATTTGAAGGCCAGTTTCTTAGGCTCGATAATGAGTGTTTTGCTTCTGGTTGCATCGGATACTGCATAGTTCGCATTGTTCACGTCTGCGACAGCGTTGTACCTTCCGGCAGAGGTTCCTTTGTTGTCGGTGCAGGCAACCTTCACGTCATCGTTGTTCACAATGCTACTCGCATCAGCAATATCAGCTGTAATCACATGCTCTGTACCGTCATAAGTCACCTTGTCTGCACCCTGCCATTTTACATCAATGACACGTTTTGCAACAGTGAGTTTTCCGGGCTTGTAGGTGATTTCGTAGTTGCTGCTGGACAGACCGCTGACTGTCATCTCGTATTCCCCTGCCTTGCTGTAAGTGGCATAGCCGCCGTAGCTGTAGTTCAGGGTACCGCTCAGGGAAGCTTCGCTATCTCCGTTCTTGAATCCGTCATAGGTCACACCGTTGTTGGACGGTGCGTCTCCGTAAGTGATACCATGGTGGTTGACCGTTACAGTCAAAGGTGCTTTCCTTACGTTCACTGTCCCTTCGCAGACCGTGATACTCCGGAAAGTCGTTCCGGAAATCGTTCCGCTGTACTGCACGCGGTACGTCACGCTTCCCGCCTGTCCGATTGCTCCGGATACGTTCAGCGTGAAGTGGGAGGCATCTGTGTCCTGACCGTCCTTGAATTTAGCTACCAGGCCGGAATTGATGGACAGCACCTGCTCCCAGGCATCTCCGTAGACAGGTGACTTCTTCACTGCCACGGTGTTCGCCGCAGTCGCTGCTACATTGTTTATCGTGAATGAGATATTCACGATGGTAAAGCTGATTGTTCCCGCTTCGGGATCTTTGTAATTCTGGCTGTCAGGCTTGAATGTATAGGAAATGGTGCCTGTGGCTCCCTCTCCCAGCTGGCTCAACCTGCTCACCAGTTCCGCATCGCTGTATGATGTACCGTCGTATGTATAGGAGACGGTACCGCTGACTGCGTTTCCGTTTTTGTCCGCGAAAGAAGGGGCTTCAAATTTCCCATCGCCCTTAGCTACGCTCTGGTTCTTATTGGTCTTGTCGCTGAGTGTGGCCTGAGTGACGGTCAGGGTGCCTTTGGCATATGTGATGCTGTAATTCCCTGTCACGTCCTTGCCGTCTCTCGTGATTTTAGCATTATTTACTGTGATATCGTAGGTGCCTACATTCACATAGCTGCCCGCCACGGAAATCTCGGAGCTAGTCAGCTTATCGCTTCCCAGCAGCTTATCCGCACTCGCCTTGGTCACATCCGCAGAAACGGAATCTCCTGATTCAATGGTCTGGTTCACCGCGGTTATAATCAGCGGAGCACTTGTGATTGTCAGTGTCAAAGTGTTAGAACTCTCGCCGGCAGAGTAAGTATTCCCTCCAGCAACTTTAGCCTTGACCTCATAGGTTCCCACATCTATTGGCAGACCATCCGTAAAAGCGCCTGTATTACCGATTCGATAGGAATAGGTGATAACAGGATTAGGATCAAGCGCAGCTCCGCCCTCTAATGTTACTGTAGGAACCAAAATATCTGCCTTAGCACCGCTATAGACAACACTCTGCGTATTCGAAGCAAATGTGACTGTCGGTGTCGGCTTGGGCATATATGCAGTCGGGCTCAGCTCAGGACCATTTACAAAACTCAGACCGGATGAAGAAGCACGATTCTGCATAACATGAGAAGCCTGAAAAGCTTCCCCTTCAATTACTGTCTCGGCCCCAACCAGAAGCCAGTCCCGATTCTCATTGCCGGATATCGCTCCACCACTGCCACCTGTCGGATCGTCCCATGTAACATCCGCAGCATACCATACACCGTCAACTGCTACACTGTTCCACATATGGGCTCCACCACCGCCAAGACCATCCACAAGCACACAAGGAATTTCCTCATTGTCACACAGAACCTTGAACGCACGCGCATAGCCCTCACAGACAGGACCTTCTGTACCCGTACTGCCCTTCAGAGCGCTGAGACACTCCCATGCCATATGATTGGTGGTATCCAAACTCCCATTCGATGAAATGATTGTATTGTATTCATTGTGGCCTGTAAGCCAGTCATTGAAACCCGCGATTTTTTCATACACATTCTGCCCTGAAACAGATGCGCAAATATCCTGAATTTGACTGTCACGGACACTGATGCTGTTAATTATCTGGGATTGGCTCCATCCGCTCTTACGGATTTTGCTGAAATCTACATAGAAAGTCGCCTCACAGATGCTTCCTCCAGTACGATATGAAGCGGCGACCTCACTTATCCCTGTCAGCCAGAACACTTCCGGATAATCCCTGTCAAATGCGTCATAGACAGCCCGCACATAGCTTGCTACTTCGCTAAATGCTTCTTCTCTCTCTTTTTCATTGGCATAATTTTTAGTGAAAAGAACTTTTCTATTATTATTTTGAAATAATTCATCATTTATGAAGACATCGCCCACTCCATCAGCATCGCTTGCTTCTGCCATGAAATTATAGAGTTCCATGACATAATCATAACCAGCAGGAATTGCCAGACGGTCAATCCAACGTACATGCCTTCCAGCGGAAATAGAGATGTTTCCAGCAGCGCGGTTAGAGAAAAGCCCCCAGGATAATGCCGAAGTCTCCGCAGCGTCTATTAATATGCTATCTTCACTGTATTCAACCTTTTCACCTGCATCCAGAGCATCCAGGTTTTTGGCAGCTGCCTCTTTATCAGAAGTCTCTTCGCCCTCTGCTTCATCTTCGCCGTCCTCGTCTTCCACCTCGTCTCCGTCCGACTCTTCAGAATCATCCGCATCCTCGGCATCGCCAGATTCATCGGAACCTTCTCCCTCATCGGTCTCTTCGGAAGAATCTGTTCCATCGGCATCCTCGTCCTCGTCTCCGGCTTCGGAACTTCCGGCTGCATCATCACCGTCAGGCGACTCCTCATTCTCGGTTCCATCGCCGTCCTCAGACGGTGCCTCGTCTCCGGCTTCCTCTCCGTCCTCAGACGGCGCC
>OFFF01000801.1_pt1 | contig 22255 bp, 14 predicted proteins | sample 1521301 | NCBI WGS metagenome assembly OFFF01 (sample SAMEA3504101, study PRJEB24116) | mouse gut metagenome | biome: mouse gut; feature: mouse-associated habitat; material: faeces | place: Denmark | collected 2011
GGAGTTCAGACGTGTGCTCTTCCGATCTGAATGAAAAGCACATTGCCGCGGATCTGGTCCGCCCGGGCGAATTTGTGGTACTGGTCATTCCCATCGACGGTTCCGCTCCAAAAGGACGGCTGATCCTGCCCCAGCAGCAGACCATCCGGGATCTTCTGGAAGCAGGCTGCCCCGTCATCGCGGTAAGGGATACCGAACTGGAGGATGCGCTCGCCCGCCTGGGTACCAGGCCGGCCCTGGTCATCACAGACAGCCAGGCATTCAAAAAGGTGTCCGCCCTTGTCCCACCGGACATTCCCCTGACCTCCTTCTCCATCCTGTTTGCCCGCTATAAAGGGAATCTTGATACGGTGGCAGAAGGCGCCCGGACACTGGATCGGCTGCAGGACGGAGACACCATCCTGATCTCCGAGGGCTGCACCCACCACCGCCAATGCGAGGATATCGGAACCGTAAAGCTGCCCGGATGGATTCGCAAGCATACCGGAAAAGAGCTTAGGTTTGAATTTACGAGCGGCACGGAATTTCCCGATGAACTGGGCAGATATCGCCTGATCATCCACTGCGGCGGCTGTACCCTGAATGAACGTGAAATGAAATACCGCCTGAAATGCGCCTGTGACCAGAATATCCCTATCACAAATTACGGCACGGCAATCGCGCACATGAACGGCATTCTCAGCAGAAGCCTCGCTCCGCTCCGTTCGCAGGCAGGAACCGATCCGTTTACAGGCGAAAGGCTTTAAGACGCCGTTTTCTTTTCCAAAAGCAAGAGGCTGCCGGGAACCATTCAGCGATTTCCCGGCAGCCTGTTTTATTCTCATATATCTTGCATATCTTTATTCTTTGCCGTTAAAGCAATAGGTACACAGCTTGCAGGGGGAGAGCCCGATGGACGCCACCAGATCGTCCAGCCGATGGTACCGCAGAGTGGTAAAGTTCTGCTGCTTCCGGATCTCTTCCAGCATTTCCTCATACCTTGCGGTGCAGGGATCTGAGTACTCTGAAAGCACCTCCGGAGTCACTTCCTCCTCCCGTTCCTGGATCACCCGCCTTGTGATCAGATCCAGATCCGACTTGGACCGTGAGAAATTCAGGTACTTGCAGCCGTACAGAAGGGGCGGGCAAGCCGGACGCACATGTACCTCCTTCGCCCCGCTCCGATACAAAAATTCCGTAGTCTCCCGAAGCTGGGTACCCCGCACGATGGAGTCATCAATCAGAAGCAGCTTCTTCCCTTTGATCAGCTCCTGCACCGGAATCAGCTTCATCCGGGCGATCAGATCCCTCTGGCTCTGGTTCGCAGGCATAAAGGATCTGGGCCAGGTCGGCGTATACTTGATAAACGGCCTTGCATACGGGATTCCCGATTCATTGGCATACCCGATGGCATGGGCGATCCCCGAATCCGGCACGCCCGCGACAATGTCCGGAGAAACGGAATCACTGTCCCGCTTCGCCAGCATACTCCCGCAGGTATAACGCATCTGCTCCACATTCATCCCTTCATAGGAGGATGTGGGGTATCCATAATACACCCACAGGAAGGAGCACATCTTCATCTCCTCCCCCGGAGCGCCGACGGTCTCCACACTCTCCGGCGTGACGAAAACAACCTCCGCTGGTTTCAGTTCTTTATAATGTTCAAATCCAAGATTGATATATGCAAAATTTTCAAACGAAATGCAGTATCCGTCTTCCCGCTTTCCGATCACCACCGGAGTACGCCCATACCGGTCCCTGGCTGCATAGATCCCGTCCTTTGTCATCAGAAGGATGGTCATGGAGCCGTCCACAAGCTCCTGCACATACCGGATTCCGTCTACCAGTGTATCGGATTTGCAGATCAGGGACGCGATCAGTTCCGTGGCATTGATCTGCCCGCCGCTCATCTCCTGAAAATGCGCCCTTCCCGAATGGTACGTTTCTTTCAGCAGTTCATCCAGATTGTTGACCTTTCCTACGGTCGTGATTGCAAAGCTTCCCAGGTGGGACTGGATCAGAAGGGGCTGCGGTTCATAGTCGGAAATACATCCGATCCCCAGATGCCCGTCCAGTTCCTCTGCGTCCTTTTCAAACTTTGTCCGAAACGGAGAATTTTCGATGTTATGGATCGCCCTTTGAAAGCCTCCCTTACCATACATCGCCATCCCGCCGCGCCGTGTGCCCAGGTGGGAATGATAGTCCACCCCGTAAAACAGTTCCAAAGTACAGTTTTTCTTTGAAGCAACGCCAAAAAATCCACCCATATGTCTGTCTCCTTTTTTGTCAGTCGTCTAAAGGTAATGGTCCGGAATGCTTCGATCCCGGAAACCATTCACAGTTTAGCACGAAGTCATTTCAAAGTCAAAGGCAACATCCCGAAATCCCAAAAAACATCTGTACCCCCAGCCGCTACAGCATCAGCCCCCGGTACCGGTTAAAGCAGGCAAAGATCTCCTGCCTTCTGGGCATCGCCAGGCATGCCACATTGGACATACTCTCACACAGCCCGGCCAGTCCGTTTCTGCGGATCTTCTCCTCCAGCCTGTCCACCACATCCTGTACAGGGGTGGTACCTCCGAAGAAATTTTTCTCCGCATACCGCACACAGTATCCCAGGGCTGTCACCTGCTCGCTGTCCGTAATCTGCTCCACATAGCGCAGATCAATGCTTTCCCGGTTGATCTGCACTCCCTCGCGCCCCATAGTCTTCATCTTGATCCGGTCATTCCCCCGGTAGGCCCTGTTCTGCCCCGGGCACCTGTGAAATACCGGCTTGTCCGCAGGCTCCTCCAGCCCGCTCAGCGCCGGAAAGTTCTCCGCTTCTTTCTTTGCCTCCGCCGTGATCTCTCTTGGCACGTACCGATCCATCTGCACAATGATGTCCGCAATGTGGAAATATGCCCCCGAGCTCCCGGCCACGATCACGGTTGAGATCCCATAGCGTTCATACAATTCCCGGATTCTGTCGATAAAAGGCGTGATCGGCTCCATGTCCCTGTGGATCACACGCTGCATCAGCTCGTCCCGGATCATAAAATTGGTGGCGCTGGTATCCTCATCGATCAGCAGCGCTTTGGCCCCTGCCTCCATGGCCTCCACCACATTGGCCGCCTGCGAGGTGCTGCCGCTGGCGTCCTCCGTGTAGAATCCACTGGTATCCTTCCCATTGGGCAGGTCATTGATAAACATGGAAATATCCGTCTTCTTGATGCTCCGGCCGTCCTCTGCACGAATCTTCACTGCGGTTCCGTCCGTGATCACATACTCCCGTCCGTCCCCGGCGATATGGTCATATACCCCCAGCTCCAATGCTTTGAGCAGAGTGGATTTTCCGTGGTAACCGCCTCCCACAATCAGGGTAATGCCCTTGCGGATTCCCATACCGGAAAGGGTTCCCTTATGAGGCAGTTCCATGGTCACTTCCAGTTCTTTCGGGGAGCGGAATGGAACCGCCCCTTTCATGGGACGCGGCGAGATGCCGGATTCCCGCGGCAGGATGGCCCCGTTTGCCACAAAGGCCGTCAGCCCCATCGCTTCCAACTGTCCCCGAATATACTCCTGGTCCTCGGCCAGGTCAATGGCACCGCGCACCCTTTTCTTATCGCAGGTTCTGTAGTAAAGGGACTTTTCCACGCAGTCCGGCAGAAAATCAAACAGGATCTTTTCCAGCTCCCTTGCGTTGATGGTACGCCCGTTGGCCGGAAATCCAATCTCCAGGCGCACCACGATATCCCCGGTTTTGTCGTCCATCCAAAAAGCAGTCCTCTCCAACACCTCCTGCCCGCATCTGCTGATGGAGATCAGGCCGCTCTTGCCCGAACCCTTAGCCTTAAACGCGTAGCTCTCCGCCGCCCGGTGGAATTGCCGGGTCAGATAGTCCTGCAGCGCCCTTCTCTGGCAGTCCCCGCAGTACAATTCCCTGGGAAAGCCTGCCATCTTGCCCTTCATGTGTACGCTCACCTTAGACGGCGACGCGAACGGGTCGCCCTGTACATGGTCGATGGAAAGCACATACCCCTGAAACTGGTATGTGCCTTTTGTATCCTTGTACGCCGGATATCCCTTATGGTCAATCCTGTGCAGTAGGTTCCTTAATTCTGTTGATGTTTCCACGTTTCATTTCCTCCTGAATCCATTTCCTGTGCTGTTTACGCACCATTCATGCGCAAAACATGCTGCTGATCTGCTGCTTTCTGAACGATTCAAAACGCCTGATGCAGCATTTCAGATGATTTCCTGCATTTTCTCCACTTCCTGCCGGTCTTCCGCGCTGAAATTCTTTTCAAACTCTGCTTTCTGTCTTTCTGCTTCTTCCTTCGGCGGCACCCAGCCGGAGACTTTCTCCGCATGGATTCCATACCGTTCAAACACAGGAAACAGACGCTTCATTCTCCCTTCAAATGAGACATATCCCGGCCTCTTCTGCCCGCACCAGCCTGCCTCGGCCGAAGCCGCATACCTGGGCCAGCACATCGTCTCCAGCTTTTCCATATCCCGGATATGTTCCGTCCAGATCAGGCATTCCGTTCCCAGAATCCCCTTTTCCGCCTTTTCCAGTCCTTCCGGGCGCACATCCAGCTCATAGACATCCTGAAGGGATGTAATCCCATACGGATAGTCGCAATAGCAGTTCTTCACAATGGAGATCACGGCGCTTCCGCCCTTCTCCATATGCGCTCCCAGGCGGTTCTCCTTGTCCTCCGTCCAGAGCTGTACGATGGTATCCGGGTCCAGATTTCCTCCGTATGCCGCTTCATTCCATACGATCACGGTCCGCCCCCTGGATTTTAAGTACGCGGTGATCCGGTTTTCCATGTATCCCTGCAGCTCCTGCAGAGTCGAAAGCCCTTCCTCCTCCATCCGTTTCCGGCACAGCGGACAGCTGCTCCAGTACTCCTTGGGCGCCTCGTCCCCGCCGATGTGGAAATATGTTCCGGGAAAAAGCTCCAGAAGGTCATCCAGAAGCCCCTTGATGAACTCAAAGGTTTCTTCCTTTCCCGCGCACAGAATATCCCGGAAAATACCGGCCCTGGTCTCCACCGGAATCTGCTCTCCCCTGCACCCGTACTGGGGGTAAGCAGCCAGCAGGGCGGTCACATGCCCGGGCATGTCCACCTCCGGGATCACTTCCACTCCCAGCTCCTTACAATACGCCACGATCTCCCGCACCTGATCCCTTGTATAGTACCGATCCTCTGTCTCCTCCGAGTCATAATTGCCCATATGGTCCCCTTTTCGTACTGCCCCGACCTCATGCAGCAGAGGATACCTCCTGCACTCGATACGCCAGCCCTGGTCATCAGAAAAATGCCAGTGGAATTTGTTGAATTTAAAATGCGCAGCCATCCGGATCATTTTTTTCAATTCCTCTGCCGGAATAAAATGCCGGGCGCAATCAATATGGAAAGCCCTCCAGGAATACTCCGGGCTGTCCTCCACCGTCAGGCACGGCAAGTCCTCCCCGCACTGCAGCCGGATCTGCTCCAGAGACATCTCCGCGTACAGGCATGCTTTTTCGCTGCCGCCCTCAATCCAGATTCCGTCTGCTTTTAACTGCAGGCGGTACTCTTCCTCCCCGAAAGCAGGATTCAGCTTATTTTCCCGGATCACATGACCCGCGCATCCTTCCCCGCCCGGCAATATTTTTTTAGGCTCCGGTATGATCCCAATCTCCACCATAATCCCTCCAAGCTGTCATAATCCTATTTTTTTAATCCTGTGCAAAAAGGCCGCGCCTGTATGCACATTGACTGCAAAAGCCAGGTATCCTCAGTACCCGGCTTTCCCCTGTCATTTACAAATGCCCGGCTGCTTTTTTTATCTGTGCCGGACAGCATGATTCCATTCTGCAAAATCTCGGGCCTTAAACAGGCCGCATCTGGCGTTTCACGATCTTTCCCGCCACTGCTCCATGCCTCCGTCGGACCATACGACCATGTTCCTGCCGGATTTTTTTGCGGTATACAGCATGGAGTCCGCAATCTTCAGATAAGTCTCATATACATCCCCGCTCTTGGGAATTACGGTGACCCCTCCCACGCTGACCGTGATCCACTGGAATACCGGAGAGTTGTGAGGGATATGCAGGTTCTCAATGGCCTGCCGGATGATTTTGAAAAACTCATAGGAAGACTGGGCGTCGTTGCCGACAAGGATCGCAACAAATTCTTCCCCGCCGTAGCGCCCCACAAAATCCGTCGCCCTGTGCAGGAAGGAGGACGCGGTCTTCGCTACACTTGTCAGAACCTTGTCTCCGGCCGGATGTCCGAAGCTGTCATTATAAATCTTAAACTTGTCTATGTCAAATATACAGACCGAAAACGGAATCCCAAGGCGCAGGGCTTCCCGCCACTTCATACGCCACTCCTCCTCGTAGCGTCTTCTGTTTGCGATCCCGGTCAGTTCATCCACCATAGCCAGCTTTTTATAATGCATCTGCCTGTCAAATGATCTGAGCTGGGCATTGATCCTTGCCTTTAAGATGGCCGGGACAACCGGCTTTGTAATGTAATCTACCGCCCCCAGTGTAAGCCCCTCCTCCTCATGCTGCACATCAGAAAGACTTGTCACAATGATGACCGGAATATACCTGGTCAGAATCATGTCCTGAAGCTTTTTCAGCAGCGTAAATCCGTCCACATCCGGCATGATAATATCCATAAGGATCAAAGAATATTTTCCGGACATGGCATGGTCAAGCCCGCTGTCGGCATCATGGCACAGGGTCACGTCATAGTCTGTTTCCAGGATTGCTTTTAAAGAATCGCCTACTACAATACTATCATCGATTAACAATATCTTGTCCATGAGTACTTCCCTTCTGAGGTAATCTCTCTTACTCTTTGTAGCATATCACAAAACGGGGTGAGAATCAATCCATTCTCACCCTTTCATTATGGGAGGATACGGACTGTTTTTATGCCTCTCCTCTAATCAAAATCGAACTTTTCAAACCTTTTATGCATTGCCTTATACCGGATTCGAACCGCCTCGTTTCCTGAGAGTACCTCCTCTTCCGTCCCTGTAAACTGGCAGCGCAGGCAGTAGTACTCCTCCTTCTCCTTATCATAAAACATATCAATGTCCAGATCCCTCATGAAGCAGGAGGGACACCTGTAATTTAATCTGCCTTTTCCAGATTGAGCCATGTCGCATATACCTCCTTCTCTGAAACCTTTTTCTTATATCCCAGCGTAAACATCGGGGAAAATGCATAGCCTTCCCGGATGTATCCCTCTCCTCCTCCGGTCTGTGTCATGGAAACCTTCGTCTCAATGGCCGGGATCACCGCCAGAACCGCTTCCGCATTCTCCAGGCTTTCCTCTCTGCATTTGTATGCGTAGGTAATCTGCTTCTCTTCGCTGCCTTCACACCGCAGGACGATTCCGCTCATGTCCTCCGGATACTCCGTTGTTCCATAGCATGCAACCATATATTCATTCAGCTCGACCTCTGCCGAAGGATCACTCATCTCCAGGATCGTTCTTTCAATCTTGACGGAGCCGGTTCCTTCCTCAAAATATTCTTTTGTCTGAAGCTGCACTGTCAGGTCTGCGAACTCAATGGTTACCGGATCAAGCGTCAGAATCCGCGTATTCCCCTCCTGGGAAAAATGGGCTTTTGTCCGGCACAGGCACAGATCCACCTCTTCCCCGTTATGGCTGAGCTTGGCGCTCCGGATGGTTCCTTCCCCCGCATAGTGGGTAAAATACCCGGCCCGGTATTTTTCCTGGATCAGAAACGGATAAGAGGCATCCTGCACATGCTTTGTACCAATCCCCACTTCCCATCTCAGCTTGGCCGCATAGGGACGCAGATCAAAAAGCGCGCCGCCCTGGTCCATGTTGATGCCGGCCCGCATATAGGGGTCTGCGTACCAGAACACCTGCTTGTCAGAGCCATAGAGAATGTCCCGCCAGAGCGCGCATTCCGGCTCCGTGTATGTCTTCTTCCGCCGGTAATAATCCGCAAATTCCGACATGGTCATGTCGATGAGCTTCCCTTCCTTCTTTAGGTCCCCATAATATTTACAGCCGTCGGAATAGGATTTGAGCAGCAATTCATAAGGCGCCTCCCAGCGTCCCATCTTATTCATCCAGCCGGGGCCTACGAACATCATATTGTACGCATAGCCGTTGTTGTACTTTTCCTGGGCGCGGTACTGGTCGATCAGGTTGTACAGATACGGATACTCCCATGTTTTGGAATCGTAGATCATGCCCCGCAGCACATTCTGGGGATGGGTTCCGAAATTGGAGCCGTTGCCGTCGTAGCAGGCCAGAAGATCCCTTGACAAATGCGGAATCGCCACGATCCCGCTGTCCTCCTCCTCATTGGCCGCCGGAGCATGGGTATTCTGCTTTGAAGGAATCCAGGGCGCCCAGGGGCCGCCGTCGAACAGCGTATACCAGGAATTATTGCAGGTATGGTACGCCTTCGGCCCTTCCTCCCAGCAGGTGGCTACCGCACATTTGACAGAGGGATACATTTCTTTGATATAGTTGGTCAGATCCGCGTCCATATAATAAGAGCCCGTGGATTCCGGATAAAAACCAAAAATCTCGTGGAATTTGCCGAATACATCGTCCACAATCCGCTTTTTGTCCTCCATGGAAAACATCCAGATGCAGAAATCCTTTGTCTTATACTTTTCACGGAACTCCTCGCAGGGAAGGCCGAGAAGGGAGAGGGCAATCTCATCGCCGTACATTTCGTGGTCATTTTTGGCTATCTCCACAGCCTCCTTGTTAAAGAGCGCCGCATAAGTCATGTGTATCGTGACTTTCAGCCCATTTTCATGGGCAAGCCTTTGCTGGGTCCTGAAGATGTCGAGAGATTCTGTCAAAAGCTTTTTATCCCCGATATCTTCCTCTTTTCCATGGCCAGTAACGGTAGCGGAGTACTCCGGAACCATTTCAGGCCTGTGGATCACGTTAAGAATAAATTCACTCATAGTCTTAAACTCCTGTTTCATTAATTTAAAAGATGTGCATTGGTGCGTTTATGATAAAAAAAGTCCGGCATGCCGTAATACGTGGCAGCAATGCCGGACGAACGTTACTGTCTATTAAGCGGTCAGCAGCAAGTGCTCACACTGCATTTATTTAACAGCTCCTGTGATGCCTTCTGCGAACTGTTTCTGCAATACGAAGAATACGATCATCGTCGGGATGGAGCAGAAGAGTACGCCGCACATCAGCATGCCGTAGTCGGTCACATATCCTGTGATCAGGTTGGCGATGAGCATCGGCATAGTCAGGGAGTTGTTGTCTGTCATGATTACCTTCGGCCACAGATAAGAGTTCCATGCATTCATGAAAGTGATAACTGCCGCAGCCGCATAGGTAGACTTCATAGTCGGGAAGAACATGCGGAAGAATATCTGCACTTCGTTCAGTCCGTCGATGCGGGCCGCCTCAATGATGTCTATCGGGAACGCTCTGGCATTCTGACGGAACATCATGATCATAAAGGGCGTCGATATCATCGGAAGGATGAAACCGAGCGTGCAGTTAAGGAGCCTTGCCTTTGAAAACATCTGGAACAAAGGAACCATGGTCGCCACCTGCGGGATCATCATGGCAAGCAGCAGGATGGAGAATAATTTGTCTTTCCACTTGTCGTGGTAAACCTCGAACCCATAGCCTGCGATAGAGCAGATTAAAAGGCACACGAGAGTTGTCACGATAGCGTACAGGAAAGAGTTCCCCAGCGCGCGCCACAGCGGCTGCTGCGCGGTCAGGTTATTGAAGTTTTCCATAAAATGCCCGCCTGGAAGGATACGCCCTCTGGACACATCCACGGAGGTATTAGTCGCTGCGGATATCATCCAGTACAGCGGGAATACGGAAATAAATGATACAATTATAAGGAAAATATATGTAGGAATCAGCCTGCGCTGAATCATAGAGGAGTTTTTCTTAATCACGCGTATCACCTACTTTCAAGTTGATAAATGCCAGAACCGCAACCATGATGAAGATCAGGAACGCCATCGCAGACGCATAGCCGAAATTCGGTACATTGATGAAACATGTATTGTAAACGTAATGAGACATGGTAATTGTTGCATTTGCAGGCCCGCCCTTTGTCAGGTTGACAGACTCGTCAAAGAGCTGCAGCGTACCGTTGATGGACATGATAAATGTCATGATGATGGTCGGTTTCAGCAGAGGAACCGTAATTCCCCAGAAAGTCTTCCAGCCGTTGGCACCGTCAATCTTTGCCGCCTCATACACAGAATATTCGATATTCTGCAGACCGGACAGATAGAATACCATGTTGTAGCCGGTCCATCTCCACACAAGAGCGATGATGATGACAATCTTCGCGCTGGCTGCGTTCCCCAGGAAGTTATACCCGGACTCTAAGATATGGAGCTTTACTAAAATACTGTTGATCAGCCCTTCCTGTGCAAACAATGACCGGAAGATCAGTGCGTAGGAAACCAGCGAGGTTGCACACGGGAGGAATACGCAGGTACGGAATAATCCTTTAAACTTTAAATCCTTATTGTTTAGCAGCTGTGCAAGCAGGATAGCCAGGATAAGCATGATCGGCACCTGGATAAGAAGATAGAGAAACGTATTGCCGATGGACTTGATAAATACCTTGTCTGCCATCATCCTCTGGTAATTGCTGAATATGGGCTCCGCAAATCTCATGTTGGCTCCGGCTCCTGTCTGGAGCGAGATGAGAAATGCACGGACCATGGGATAAAAACTCATAACAACGATCATCAGTGTCGCCGGTGTCAAAAATGCCCAGCCTGCCGCCTTCTGTTTGGCAACGAGTGTCATTCCTTTTTTGTTGGAATTCACATAAAATCCCCCTTCCTTTCTGATATTTTGCTAAAAAAATAGGGAACCGCAAGCAGTTCCCTATATAAAGCTGCCTTTACTCTGACATCTTGAATTCAAGTGTTTCCTGAGCCTCTTTTAAAGCGTCTTCTTTAGCAGTTCCGTTTGTGATGTTGATGATAGCGGTGTTGACAGCCTCTCTTGCCTCATAGTGGAAAGGAGTCTTTGTAAACTCCGGAATGTGTGAGGAGTACTCTACAAGTGTAGAATAAATCGGCTGTCCGCCGTAGAACTCTACAGGCTCGTTGTAAACTTCAGACTCTCCTGCAGGCAGATAGCAAGCGATACCGGATGTTGCCGGAAGGATTGCATCATAGAACTCTGTGCTGGAGCCAAAGGTCTTTACAAGGAAATCTTTTGCAAGGTCAGGGTTCTTGCAGTTGGAAGTGATATACCAGGAAGAACCGCCGTTGTTTGCATAGTTTGTAGCAGTATCTACACCGTCAACCTTAGGAAGTGTAGTAATCTGCCATTTTCCTGCCTGATCCTCGATACCTGTCAAGGTAGCGTTCATCCAGTTACCGTTGACGATACCTGCAGCCTCGCCGCCTGTAACGGTTGAGATGTACTCATCCCAGTTGTTTACAAGCTTGACAGCATCTTTTTTGATCATATCTGTGTAAAGATCAATACATTTCTCAGCAACGTCATTGCCTACGATGAAAGCCTCGCCGTTCTCATTTACAAAGTTAGCGCCGCAGGACTGGATCATGAGCATGATTACGTCGCCGCCGGTGGACTCGCTTGTGAGAAGGTATTTGCCGGTCTTTTTGTGGACATCTACAGCAATCTCTGTGAATTTGGACCATGTGATATCTGTCAGGTCTTCAATCTTGTATCCGGCCTCGTCCAGGATATCCGTGCGGTAAAAAGCTGCACAAACGCCGTTGTCATATGGAATGCCGTAGTGCTTGTCGTCCGCCATAGAATAAGACTGCTTTAATGATGCGAAATCATCCCAGTTAACGCCGCAGTCCGTAAGGTCTGTGAAAGCATCCGGATAGCTCTTTAAGAACTTCTGGTAGCTGTTGTCCTGCATCAGTACGATGTCAGGCATCGTGCTGTAGTCACCGGAGTTCGCACACGTTGTGAGCTTGGTCTGGCAGTCGTCGGAAGAAGTCTCGATAATTTCAACCTCAAAGCCGTCATGGTCTTTTGCATACAGCTCGCCAGCCATCTGCATAGCCTTAATGTTGAATGTCTGATCCCATGCCCATACTGTTAATTTGTTGCCGCCTTCAGAGCCGCCGCCTTCGGATGAACCACCGTCGTCAGATGTGCCGCTGTTGCCGCAAGCTGCCAGTGATAATACCATAGCGCCTGCGAGAAGTACTGAGAGTAACTTTCTCTTCATACTTTTATCCTCCTTATTCAATCAAATTGTTTTATGGACATATTATAGCAAGACAAAAAGAAACGAAGATTGCATAAACAAGCATAAAGCGTGCATATTCAATCAAAAATGTAGCCGTTGTATAATATACACAAAAATAAGACATGATTTTTGTGTATATTATACAACGGCGGAGTTAAAAGACATTCGATTACAAATATACTTTGTCGGGATACCGTTTTTTTAAGGTATTCAGCATATCCTCGCTTAAATCCAAAAGAAGCTTGATCTTCTGGGAATTTTCCATGATTATCATGGTATAATATGGAGTGTCTTCCTCATAGGAGGTATAGTCATATTTCGGAAGTTTTATGCTGCCGGTATTTTTACGGTAGGCATCGACTGCATGGTGGGCGCTTGGGGCAGTGACGGCCATGCTGTTAAGGTCCAGCACATGAGCGGTCTTTCGGTAGCGCCTGCCAAGGATCACATCTATGGTAAGAGTCTGGTCTTCCATAGTGTATTCATATTCTCTCTGGCTGAAGATATCATAAAAAAAGTAGAGCGCGACCAGGAGAAAGCCCGGCAGCATGAATCCCTGGGAGATCATAATGCCGAGGAGGAGGAAAAACACGGCGAAGATGAGCATGGTTCTCCGAAGAAGACGGGTGGCGGCTTTCGGCTTTCTCTTTACCTGTTCTACGATTTTATAATTGTACATGCGGGGAGGCCTCCTTTTGTTTCGGTTGGTTTTTGAGATACATCATATCAGCTTGCCGGAAGAAACTCAAGACTCAGTTTATCTTTCGGTATTCCAGCGGTGTTATCCCGGTAATCTTGCGGAACATAGCGATAAAATGACTGACGTCCGAGTATCCGCACTTCCCGGCAATCTGCTGCACTTTCAGATGGGGATACATGATCAAAAGTTCCCTTGCGTGGTTGATCCGGCAGGATGTCAGGTATTCATAGACAGAGCAGCTAAGGAAACGTTTGAATAACCGGGATAAGTATTGGGGGCTCACATAGACCATCCGGCTTAATTCCTGCACGGTAAGCTCCGCATCATAATGAGATTCGATTTCTTTTATTACCGGCTCTACATAGCGCAGATAGAGCGGGTCGTCCGAGAGCGCCCGGTTTAAGGCGCTGTCGGTAAAATTCATCAGCATCCGGTAGCAGTAGATGGACTGGGAGAAAGTATCGGTAGAAAGAGTTTCCCATCTTTCCATGATCTCATCTACCAGTTCTTTGATTTTTAATCCTCTTTCCCGGTTAATGAACAGGATGGACTGATATCCGGTGATGGAGAGGATGCTGCTGTCGATGCGCCCGGTAAATGCGGCGAAAAGGGTTGTCCATTCCGGGCTGTCCTTTATGTAGGAGTGGGGAGTGAAGGGAGCCGTAAGCAGGCCTTCCCCTTCATTTAGGACATAGCTTTCCCCGCGCACCTTCACAATTCCGCGGCCATTCTCGGTCTGTAAGTAGTGGTAGAGGGGGTAGCCTTCCCTCCGGTGCACAAAGTCCTGACTCCAGCGGTTGCCGATGGAGTCGAAGAGAAAGGGTTCGTTTGCAGGGGTATTTCTAAAATGGACCGGCATAAAGATCACCTGTTTCAAAATATTATATTTTTTAGTTTAACATATTGTACTTTTACTTGTCTATATGTATTACAATGACGAAAACGACTTAAAGATAGGAGGATAAATGACATGCGTGTGTTTGACTATGAGAATTTGAAGAATCCAGAGTATTTTCGGGATGGGAGGCTCGATGCCCATTCTGATCATAGATATTATGTCTCGACGATGGATATGGAGCTGGGAACGGAGGAGTTTAAGGAGAGCCTTAACGGGCTTTGGAAGTTTCATTATGCCAGAAATCTTAAGGGGATAATACCGGGATTTGAAAAGACGGATTACTGCTGCAGGAGCTGGGACGACATCCATGTGCCGGCGCATATACAGATGGAAGGATATGATGTTCCGCAGTATGCCAATGTGCAGTATCCGTGGGAGGGCCATGATGAGATCCGGCCGGGGGAGATCCCGGAGCATTTTAATCCGGTGGCAAGCTATGTGAAGTATTTTACCGTGCCGGATCGCATGAAGGGAAAACGGCTTTTCATCTCCTTCCAGGGGGCGGAGAGCGGCCTGGCGCTGTGGCTTAACGGAGAATTTGTAGGTTATGCGGAGGATTCCTTTACGCCGTCGGAGTTCGAGCTGACGGATCATGTTAAGGACGGGGAAAATAAGCTGGCGGCTCAGGTATTTAAGTGGACTAGCGCAAGCTGGTGCGAAGATCAGGATTTCTTTCGGTTTTCCGGCATTTACAGGGATGTCTATCTCTATACCGTGCCGGATATCCATGTGCGTGACATGAAGATAAGCGCGTGCCCGGATGAGGAGCTTAAGAACGGAGCGCTGGAGGTCCGGCTTGGGATGATGGCGGCAGAAAATGCGCGGGGCAGTGCAAGGTTCCAGCTCGTAGGGGATGGAAAAGTCATATTCGAAGAGGTCCTGGCGCTGGAGAAGGAAACAGTATGGAGCTGCACCGTAGAAAATCCGGCGCTTTGGAGCGCGGAGGAGCCGAATCTTTATGATCTGACGGTTGAGATTTTTGATGCGGACGGGAACCTTCAGGAAATCATACCGGAAAAAGTAGGTTTCCGGCGGTTTGAGATGAAAAACCGTGTGATGACGCTGAACGGGAAACGGATCGTGTTCAAGGGCGTGAACCGGCATGAATTCAGTTCTGTGAGCGGCCGCGCCGTGACAGAGGCAGAACTCAGAAAAGACCTTGAGGTGATGAAACAGAATAATATCAATGCCATCCGCACCTGCCATTACCCGGATGCGTCGCTGATCTACAGGCTTTGCGATGAGTACGGCATTTATATGATGGACGAGACAAACCTGGAATCCCACGGTTCCTGGGATCTGGCGGCGCTGACCGGAAATACGGAAGATGTTGTGCCAAACGACAGGAAAGAGTGGATGGCCCCTATGCTTGACAGGGTGGAATCTGTTTACCAGAGGGATAAGAACCATCCGGCGGTACTGATCTGGTCCTGCGGGAACGAGTCTTACGGCGGGAAAGTGATCTACGAAATGTCACAGCGTTTCAGAAAGCTTGACCCGAAACGTCTGGTTCATTATGAAGGAGTTTTCAATGACCGCAGGTACAACGATACAAGCGATATGGAGAGCCAGATGTATACGCCGGTGGAGAAGATTAAGGAATTTCTGGCAAAAGACAGGAGCAAGCCGTTCATCTGCTGCGAATATGCCCATGCCATGGGAAATTCCTGCGGGGCGATGCACAAATATACAGACCTGACCGATACGGATGAGCTTTATCAGGGAGGTTTTATCTGGGATTATATCGACCAGTCCATCGGGAAGAAGGACAGGTACGGCAAGACGTTCCAGGCTTACGGCGGTGATTTCGGCGAGCGTCCGGCTGACTACAGTTTCAGCGGAAACGGAATTGTGTACGGGGGAGACCGGGAGCCTTCTCCGAAGATGCAGGAAGTAAAGTTCAATTATCAGAACATCACGGCAGAGGTAAGCCGTACAGAAGTGAAGGTTATCAATAAAAATCTGTTTGTGGGCACAGGCTCTTTTGAGTGCCGTGTAAGCATTGCGAGGGATGGCAGTGTGATAAGGCGGACGATCCTTGAGACGGATGTAAAGCCTTTAGAGGAGAAGACTTACGGACTTCCCTTTGCGGAGGAGACGCTGCCGGGAGAGTATGCGGTTACGGTATCGTTCCATCTGAAAGAGGATAAGGTCTGGGCGAAGAAAGGGCATGAGGTGGCTTTCGGGCAGTTTGTGTACAGCGAAGAGATGGCATCCGCAGGCAGTGAGATATCTGAGGACGGCGCGAAAAAACCGGTCATAATAAGGAGCGCCCATAATATCGGCGTGAGGGGAGACCACTTTGAGGCGGTATTTTCAATGATGTACGGCGGGCTTGTGTCCTACAGGTTCGGCGGCAAAGAGATGCTTGAAACGATTCCGAAACCGAATTTCTGGCGCGCGCCGGTTGACAATGACCTTGGGAATCAGATGCCTGTCCGCTACAGCCAGTGGAAACTTGCCAGCATGTACCTTTCCCACAGGCCGGAAGGGAAAGATCTGTTTGCGCTGTGCAGTCCGGAGATTGAGGAGAAGGAAAAAAGCGTCTCTGTAGGCTTCACCTATTTCATGCCGACCACGCCGAGGACAGAGTGCAAGGTAACTTATGAAGTATTTGGAGACGGACGCGTAAAGACGATCCTTTCCTATGACCCGGTAAAAGAGCTTGGGGATATGCCGGAGTTCGGGATGCTGTTCAAGTTCAGCGCGGACTATGACCATGTGAGCTGGTATGGGCTTGGGCCGGAGGAGACTTACGCTGACCGTAAAATGGGCGCGAAACTTGGAATCTACCAGAATCTTGTGAAGGATAATATGGCGGCTTACCTCGTTCCCCAGGAGTGCGGCAACAAAGAAGGAGTCAGGTATGCAGAGATCACAGATGCGAAGGGCAGGGGAATCCGGTTTGCCATGGATTTGGAAAACGGGCCGGTAAGCTTTTCGGCGCTGCCTTATACTCCGCATGAGCTTGAGAATGCCGTGCATCCATTTGAGCTTCCGAACATCCACTATACAGTAGTCCGGGTAGCAAAAGGCCAGATGGGAGTTGCGGGAGACGACAGCTGGGGCTCGCTTACCCATCCGGAGTATCTGCTTGATGTCGGTGAAAAGATGGAATTTAGTTTCTGGTTCGCGGGGATTTAAACGGAAAGATAAGCATTTTTATGGTTGAGAGGAGAAAGTATGAAGATGAGTGAGAAGATGACGGGGAGAGTTACGATTCCTACAGATGTTGACGTGGTAAGCGAGACTCTGGAGCTTGTGAAACGCTGGGGCGCGGATGCGATCCGCGACTGCGACGGAACGGACTATCCGGAAGAGCTGCGGAATGTGGACGCAAAGGTTTATTCGACTTATTATACAACGAGAAAGGATAATGCATGGGCGAAGGCAAATCCGGACGAGATCCAGCAGATGTATATTATGACTCCTTTTTATACGGCGGTGGGGCATAAGCTCTGCATCCATCTGATGAACCATTTATATCCGGATATGCTGGCGGTAAACAGCCGGGATGATATCCGCAGATGGTGGGAGGTCATTGACCGCACGACCGGAGAGGCCGTGCCGTGCGAAAACTGGAGCTACGATGAGGAGAGCGGGGATGTATGCATATCCCCGGCGGAAGAGTTCCATGATTACACGGTAAGTTTCCTGGCATATATTATGTGGGATCCGGTTCACATGTACAATGCGGTGACGAATGACTGGAAAGGCGTGGAAAAACAGATTACTTTTGATGTGCGCCAGCCGAAGACGAAAGCTTTTTCTATGGAGAGGCTGAGAAAATACATTCAGGACAATCCGCATATAGATGTCATCCGGTTTACGACATTTTTCCATCAGTTCACGCTTATCTTTGATGAGCTTGCAAGGGAAAAATATGTGGACTGGTACGGCTACTCTGCATCGGTAAGCCCGTATATTTTAGAGCAGTTCGAGCGCGAGGCAGGCTATAAATTCCGCCCGGAATACATTATCGACCAGGGTTACATGAATAATACTTATCGGATTCCTTCTAAAGAATTTCTGGATTTCCAGGCTTTCCAGCGCAGGGAAGTTGCGAGGCTTGCAAAGGAGATGGCAGACATCACCCACGAGTGCGGGAAAGAGGCGATGATGTTCCTCGGCGACCACTGGATCGGCATGGAGCCTTTTATGGATGAATTTAAGGAGATCGGTCTGGACGCAGTTGTGGGCAGCGTGGGGAACGGGGCGACATTGCGCCTGATCAGTGATATCGAAGGAGTAAGGTATACGGAAGGGCGTTTCCTGCCATACTTTTTCCCGGACACTTTTCACGAGGGAGGCGATCCGGTAAAGGAGGCAAAGATAAACTGGGTGACAGCAAGGCGGGCCATCCTCAGAAAGCCGATCGACCGGATCGGATATGGCGGATACCTGAAACTGGCGCTTAAGTTCCCGGAATTTATTGACTATGTGGAAAGCGTATGCGACGAGTTTCGGACATTGTATGAGAATATCAAGGGAACGAAGGCATATTGCGTAAAGACGGTAGCGGTATTAAACAGCTGGGGGAAGATGCGCGCATGGGGCAACCACATGGTGCACCATGCAATCTATCACCAGAAGAATTACTCCTATGCGGGCATTATCGAGAGCTTGAGCGGCGCTCCTTTTGACGTGCGGTATATAAGTTTTGACGATATCCGCGAGAATCCGTCCGTCCTGGATGAAATAGACGTAATCCTGAACGTGGGGGATGCGTATACTGCCTATTCCGGCGGGGAGAACTGGGCGGATGAAAAGATTCTGACGGCAGTGAAGAGATTTGTTTACCGCGGCGGCGGATTTATCGGCGTGGGAGAGCCGGCGGCGTGTCAGAGGGAAGGGCGTTTCTTCCAGCTGGCAAACGTTCTGGGTGTTGAGAAAGAAAGCGGGTTTACCTTGAATGTGGATAAGTATAACTGGGAGGAGCATGAGCATTTTATCACGGAAGACTGCAAAGGCAGAATTGATTTCGGGGAGGGAAAGAAAGATATCTTCGCCCTTGAAGGAACAGCCGTTATAAAAACGGAGGAAAAGAGCGTCCAGCTTGCGGCAAAGGAGTTTGGGGAAGGAAGAGGCGTATATATCAGCGGTCTTCCCTACAGCTTTGAGAACAGCAGGCTTTTATACCGGGCAATCCTTTGGTCTTGTGGCAGCGAGGGAGAGATTCTGCGGTGGTTTTCCAGCAATTATAACGCAGAAGTGCATGCTTATGTGGAGAACGGGAAATACTGTGTCGTGAACAACACTTATGAGCCTCAGTCAACGACTGTGTATAAGGGAGATGGAACAGGCTTTGACGTGGAGCTTAAAGCCAATGAAATTATCTGGTATAATATTGACTGAGCATTTCGCGTGAGTACAGGATGAGCCATCATATCCCAAATAAAATAAAAATCCCTCTGGCACGATTGCGCGGCCAGAGGGATTTCTTGCTTTGTTAATCTGAGCTACCGGTCTCTTAAATGGAACCTTGATACAAGGTCTCTCAGCATATTTGCCTGGCCGGAGAGCTGTTCGCTGGCAGCGGCGCTCTTTTCTGCCGTAGCCATATTGGACTGCACCACGTTGGATATCTGGTCGATTCCGCCGATAACAGCTTCCGTGGCATCTGCCTGCTGTGCGGAGTAATGTGCGATACCATCAATCAGCTTAGTTACCTGCTCAGCCAGTTCTACAACTTCCATCAGGGATGCGGCGGTATCATCGGCAAGGTGCATTCCTTCTTCTACAGCCTCTACGGTCTGGTCGATCAGGACGGTTGTATTCTTTGCGGCTTCAGAAGACTTTCCGGCAAGGTTGCGGACTTCATCTGCTACTACGGCAAAACCTTTTCCCGCAGCTCCTGCCCGGGCTGCCTCCACTGCGGCGTTCAGGGCGAGGATGTTGGTCTGGAATGCGATATCCTCAATAGTCTTGATGATGTTGTGGATTTCCGAGGACTTGCCGCTGATTCTCTGAATCGCCGCATTCATCTGCTGCATCTTGTCATTGCTTTCTAAGAGCTTGCTGCCTGCCTGCTGTGCGATGTCATTGGCTTTCTTAGCGCCGGAGGCAGTTTTTTGTATTCCGTCAGATACTTCGCTGATATGGGTAGCCAAAAGGTCTACCGCGCTGGTCTGCTGCGAGGAGCCCTGGGAGAGAATCTGCGCGCCGTCGGAGACATAGCCGGAACCTTCTGCAACCTCTCCGGCAGCCTGGTTAATCTGGCTCATGGTGCCGTTCAGCGACAGGGATATCTTCTCAAGAGACTCACGGATCTTTGCAAATTCGCCCACATAATCATGTGAGAGCGTAAATGCAAGATTGCCCTGGGCGATTTCCTGCAGTTTTTCGGAAACCTCGTCAATATAGTCTACATAATCCCGGAGGCGTACAACGGTGCGCCCGAAGTTTTCTGCCAGCTCCCCGAGCTCGTCGTTTGAGGAGTGGCGGATGGTCTGGTTCAGCTCTCCCTCCGCAATCTTGGCGGCAACGTTGTTAAGCTCTGCCACAGGCCTTCCGATGATTCTTCTTACTAGAATGATAATCAGAAAGACCGCGATGATGACTGCGATTACGGATACAGCCGCCATAATGCCTGTCAGCGTCTTTAAGTCGCTTAAGACTTCATCCCTGGAAACATATGCAACTGCTTTCCAGTCGCTGCCCGGAACCTCTGCCACCTGTACATAGGTGTCATCATTATAAAGGGTTAATCCTGATGTGCCGCTATGTATCTGTTCTGCTGCATATGCATACATGTCTCCGTTGAATTCGCTCAGGGTTTTTCCGGTAATCTCTTTGTCGCGGTGGCCGATAATGGTATCTGTCCGTGTGTCAACAAGGAAGATGCCGCCGGTCTTCTCCAGCTTGATATCCTGCACGATGTTTGATATGGAATCCAGATATACGTCGGCAGCTACAACTCCGCGCGGTTTTCCGCCAGAGCCTTTCAACGCGCCGGAGGCTCCTACCACATAGGACTGGCTGTCTTCATCAAAATACACGTCTCCCAAGATAAAGCTCTCCGATTCGATTCCGTTCTGATACCAGGATTTTTCCAAGGCATTGAAATCAGGGCCTGGAACAAATGACGCATGATACAGGGAACCGTCCTTTAGCGCCACATAGATTCCCGCCGGGTATGCGTCGTTCTGGTCTACCGTATGTTTGACATAGTCCTTTATCTCCGGAATGTCCATATTTTCATATTCAATGGTATCTTTCTGGGTTTCAAGCATGGTCACGGTCTTATTTATCCATGCGCTTGTTTCCTGGATTGTTTTGTCGGTAGTCTCTGTAAGAAGTTTTTCGCTTTTTTCCAGCAGCGCGCTGGATACGCGGTTATACACGACTAAAAGAAGAACCGCCACCATAACGGCAATGGTTAAGATGATCGTGCCGGTCAACTTTTGCGTGATTCCCCGTTTTCCCGCTTTCTTTTTAAACGGGGCTTTTTCTTTTGCCTGTTTCTTTTCCCTCATATTTCGCTCTCCTTTATTAATTTTGATTACCAGAAGACATTGTCTCCTACATTGATACCGGAATGCCCTGTGTAAGATGCCCAGAAGAAGAGGCACTTTTTAACCTTTTGGTTACGTTCGCCGCCAAGCACCGCTTTTGCGGCTTTATAGGCTGAAGGCATGGGCCCGTTTTGCAGCACTTTGTCCAATTTCCCGGATCTGACAGGAGAAAACTGGCCGGGCTGATAGATCACCTCTTTTATGGTGTTGGGGAATTTTGCGCTGCCGACGCGGTTCATGATGACTGTGCCGACGGCGATCATGCCCTCGTAGCTGATGCCGGCCTCACATTCCAGAATCGCCGCCATCAGGGCGATTGTTTCGGAATCTGCATTTTTCGCCTCTTTCACTGCTGCCTCGGCTGCCTGCGCTTCTTTCAGCTGGTTGGTATAGTCCTCAAGCGCCCCTGAGGTTTCGGAAAGCCGGGAGGTCAGCTCTTTTTTCTGTTTTTTAAGCCTGGTTTCCAGTTTTGACAGCTCTTCTTTCTGCCGGTTCAGCTCATCCTGCTTTTTTTCGACATTCGCACAGATATCCTGGAATTCCGTCAGCATATCCCGGTCATAGTCGCTGATCTGAGTCACGTATTCAGCATTATTCAAAAAGTCTGCCATGCTCTCGGATGACAGCAGAATTTGCAGGAGGGACAGATTTCCTCCCTCGTACATGAATTTAATACGTTCTTTCATGGCATTGTAGTGCTTTTCTTCATTCAGCCTGGCAGCGGCAAGCTCAAGTTCGGCAGTTTCCAGTTCGTCTGCCTTTGTCTTAAGCTCTGCGGCCGTGTCCTCAAGCTCGGTGCCCAGGGAGTCCAGTTCTCCGGTTATGGTATCAACGTCATCTTGCAGTTCAGTAGTTCTTTTTTCAAGCTCTGAAGATGCAGGTGTGGCATACGAAAGACTCCCGGATGAGAGAAACGTGCATGTA